>Ga0213875_10000616_pt1 | contig 28737 bp, 32 predicted proteins | sample BarmaccomBMRX_R8_FD_160105 | JGI IMG/M metagenome (GOLD analysis project Ga0213875, IMG submission 160105) | Root-associated microbial communities from Barbacenia macrantha in rupestrian grasslands, the National Park of Serra do Cipo, Brazil - RX_R8 | ecosystem: Host-associated > Plants > Roots... | reverse complement strand
TACTCCGTCAGGGGTGCAATATGAACCGCCGCCTGGTCGTTGTTGGGCAAATATCGAGGAAGAGTATCTGAAACTTCGTGCCCAGGGCCGTATATGGTTCGGTAAAAACGGTGATGCGCGTCCGCGGGTAAAGACATATCTGTTTGAGAACGAAGGCATAAGTTCATGGACATGGTGGTTAAATAGCGAAGCTGGGCACAACCAGGAAGCAACAAAGGAATTAGCCACAATTTTGGGGCCAAGTTCGTTCGATACCCCCAAGCCTGTACGTCTTATAAAGCGAATTTTAGAGATTGCCACTGATCCCGGTGATGTTATACTTGATAGCTTTGCTGGCAGCGGGACGACGGGACACGCAGCGATGCAGCTTAACCGGGAAAACCCTGATCTACCACCCCGCCGCTTTATTTTGGTTGAAATTGAATCTGATGTCGCGCGACCCGTCACACGCGAGCGTCTCAAACGCGCCATAGATGGCTACGGCGACGTTCTCGGTCTCGGCGGCGAATTTCGTTTTTGCCATTTAGGGGTGCCGCTCGTGGGTAAAAATGGGGAATTGAATCCAGCAGCTTCCTGGCGCGACATGGCCTATTTCCTTTTTCTAAAGCGATTTGGCGTTGCATTGGATTCCTCTCAGTTGGACGAGAAATCTGGTTTTATCGGACGGCAGGAAAATGCATCTCTTTTTTTGCTGTCGGGCCCGACTGGAGTAGGTTCGCTTGATTTTAAGACGATTCGAGCCTTAGAAGCGCATCCTGGCCCGAAAGAAGTGGTCTGTTCAGCAGTGTGTGTGCCTAGACCGCTTTTGCAGCGCGCCAATATTATCAGAACTCATCAAGCTCCCTACGAGGTGGGAATTTGACGGACTTGCTATCTGGCGATACCTTTTCCTCAACTAATTTGAATTTTGCTCCCGAACCCTTTGGCCATAAACCTTACATTGAAGATTGCCTGAAAGAGTTAGGGAAATGGCTACGGCGCGGTGTGCGTTTGGCTGAGCAAGGTGATGAAGAGCCATTTGGCACAGCATTCTACCTTCAAACCCGCCGTTATTACCAGGACTTTGGAAAATATGAGGCAAGTCTCAAGGGCGTTCCAGCAGTATGCCTGCGGGTGCCGACCGGTGGCGGCAAAACAGCACTGGGAGCCCGCTGCATTAAAACAGTGCGTGACAACTTTTTGTCTGGAGAAGGCGGTTGGGTGCTATGGTTAGTACCCTCCACAACCATCCGCGATCAGACATTGCGCCAGATGCGAGATGCAGCTTCGCCTCTGCGCCAACTTCTCGATCAGGAGTTGGGCGGTGAAAGCGGGCGTGTTCTGCCCCTGGATATGCGCAGTGCTCTGGAGATTTCACGGGCTGACGCTAATTGCGGAACTATTATTCTGGTATCTACCTTAGCCACATCCCGCGTCGAAGTGACCGAGAACCGCCGTTTCTATCGAGCCAATGGTGCTTTGATGGCCCATTTTGAAAATCTTCCCTCAGAGACTCTGGCAGTGTTAGAGCGAGATGAAGATGGCATCTTAGTGCCTTCTCTTGCCAATCTGTTAAGGTTGCACCGCCCATTGGTCATTGTGGACGAAGCCCATAACTCACGCTCAGGATTATCTCTAGAGACGTTGGGCCGAGTCGCACCGTCTGCGATAGTCGAACTCTCAGCCACTCCAATCGTTGCTGATGGCTCACGCACGACCAAAGACAAAGCTCCTTCTAATGTACTGCATTATGTTTTTGCTTCTGAGCTTAAAGCTGCCCAGATGATAAAGCTGCCGCTCTTGGCCCGTGAGGAAACGGACTGGAAGAAGTGTTTAGCTGAAGCTAAGGCTCAACGTGAGAACTTGGAGGTGTTTGCAGGCAATGAAGGACTGCTCACAGGTGAATTTCTACGACCAGTGGCTCTTATCGGAGCTGAACGTAAAAATGAGACATTTACTATAGAGGAAGTCTTAAAGGTTTTGACCGAGGAGTTACGAGTTCCACGTGAGCACATCGCAATTGCAACGGGGGAAATAGACGAAATTCAGGGCCAGACAGTTGGTTCCTATGAATGCCCTATCCGTTATGTAATTACCGTAGACAAATTGCGTGAGGGCTGGGACTGCCCATCCGCTTATGTGCTGGCCAGTGTACGGGAGATGCGGAGTGGAACAGCAGTTGAACAGATGGTAGGCCGAGTGTTGCGAATGCCCCAAGCGCGCCTCAAGCAAACCCCTGAACTTAACAAGAGCTACGCATTTTTGCGCTCTAACACTACCTTGGGAGCTATTAACGCTCTCAAAGATGCTCTTGTCAACAATGGTTTTTCCCGGCCCGAAAGCGAGGCAGCTATAGAACCCCAAGCCAGCTTGCCTGGTATTGACACAGCATGGGCTGATGGTAAGAAATCGGTACATAGCCAGGCGGAACTCAACCTCTTCACTAAACCCTTGGGTTTACGTTCTGAAGCCCGAGCTTGGAGAGTACCAACCCTATGCTTAAAGCTGGAAGAGATGGGAGATGAGGTCGTGCCCTTGGAACCTGACTTTTTTTTGCCAGGGGACTGGAACATCAATAAGCATCCTGCTCATCTCTCAGATGCTGAATTGGGTGTGCGAGGCGATGGAAGCTCGTTCGAGATTGATGTTGCTCCAAAAGGCAGTGAGGCAACGATTGGGTTTGTAACCTTTGAAGTGGCTCAGTTAGATCGGCAGCTTAAGCTCTTGCACGCCGAAAATAATTGGAAGAGCGCCGCAGATATAGCTTTATGGCTTGACCGCAAAATACAGCACCGAGATGTGCCACACGGCCTTATGCGAATCTGGTTGATGAACCTTTGTTCTGACCTCGTGAAGCGTTTCTCACTGCGGGATCTAGAAATCAACCGGATGAGGTTGCGTCGCGCCGTCGCTGCCAAGATCGAAGAGGCACGGGTCAAAGAACGGCGTGTGGTGCAAAAGCAAATGTTTAAGGATTACCGCGTGGATGGTTGGGGCGATGCTCTGTGGACTGATGCGCTATCCTGGAAGGTTCCAGCACATTATGCACCCCCTCATGTGTATAATGGTCGCTTCAATTTTTATAAACATGCAATTGAAGGCACCATTGGGGACATGAATCCCGAAGAGGAAAGTTGCGCCTGGTGTTTAGAGCAGCATCCCCACGTTCAATTTTGGTTTCGCAATGTCGAGCGCCAACCAGGTTCATTCTGGCTTCCCACAGCATCAGATAAGTTTTATCCTGATTTCCTGGCCCTTCTGTCTAACGGCACAACTGCCGTAGTTGAGTATAAGGGGGCAGACCGAATTGGAGATGATGATACATATGAAAAAGCCGCTATGGGTGAACTTTGGGCTACTCTAACCAAAGGGCAAGGACGGTTTCTTATGGTAGGAAAGGAAACCCTAAGCCAAGACATAGGAGCTTTGATGTAGGAAGCAAAGGCGAATATACTTTCGTGTATGCTCACCCTGCCCCCGCTCCTCTTCACCCTCATCACCTGGGCCAGTAGAGCCTTAGTCCTAGCGATTATCCTCTGCGCCGCCCGGCTGGACGTAAAACCAGTCGTTAAACCGGAGAAGCAGGGCTTTATCATCCAGGATGATTACCCGCCGAATCAGTAGTATCTTTGAGGCACTGGCTGAAATTCCCTGTAATTGTGGCGGCGAGGGATTATACCATAATTCTTACTGCCCCAGAGGGAGAGCTATTCGGTATCGGCAGGCGAAGGGGTTGCCGCTTACCTAATTATGAGGATGCAGATTCATTGTGAGGTTTAGTTTATGTCAAGGCCCAACCGGTTCTTAAAGTTTGCAACTGACAGAGTTACATTAGTCAAGGCGGATGGTGCACGGTTTGAGAATATTCAAACGCGAGTAAACCCTACTAAGATGACAATTTGGGATGTCGCATTACCTATTGAAGAGGGAGACCTCTTTGAGCGTCCTCTGCCTAACGGTATGACAGAGCAATATCTCATTACTGAGTGCAATTTCAGTTCGGGCAAAGAAGGTTTTCTTGCACCACATTTTGATGTGCAGGTTAGAAAAACCGGAGCAATCAAAATTAAGCAAGGGCCTACCAATATTCATAATTATCAGAATGTTCAACAAGTACAGCATGGAGAAGGCACTATGACAACATTCGACCAGAGAGGGCAACACGTCAATTATCAGTACAACGCGGCGGGCGACATCAATTTCGGGAACGTGCAAAACAATCTTGATTTAGCTGGTGAACTGGAAAAAGTGAAAGCTGAGATTGTTAAAGCCAGAGAAGCCAACTTGATTGATGAAGATGCCGCGATGGATAGCGAGTATCAAGTTAATAAAGCTATTGCCCAAGCTAAAAAGCCGGAGCCAGATAAAAGAACACTTTTAGAGCATCTCAACCAAGCCAAGACTGTCTTAGAGGCGTTTGCGACTGTCGGAGGGATTGTGGAGGGCTTGAGCAAGGCGGCTGAAATTGCGGGCAATTTAATGGGTGGCAGTTAATAGCGCACGGAGTTTATAGATGTCCGACTTCGATCAGAAAAATCAGAAGGTTAGTGAGCAATTTAATGCAGGACGGGATATTAACGTCTCAGTTTCCCCTGATGCCGCAAAAAATACACCGACGCTTGGTATAGAAGTAGTAGAAGGAACGCTCACTACTATGCTCCTGACGGCGACGGGAGAAGAGGGCCAACAGCGATGGGATTTGTATTTGAAGTTCTTTGCCGACCTCGACAGTGATAGACCTCTAACCATTCCTTTCCATCGCTGTAAATTAGCTTTTGAGATTTCTGGTTATGGAACATACACAGAGTTTTTAAATATCGTATTGAGACCCTTTGGCGAGTCTGACCCGAAGGGACATCAAGTCACTATCACCCAACCAAGTATGTTGGAATTGAAAGCTACCACTATCACAAAGCCATACGGCGGCACTCCTGATAGTCCAGGTAGAATAACAGGGCATTTGAGTTTCTCTCCTTCTCACGGCACTGTACATCTCGAACTATCCCTTGTTACAGTTAGGCATGGATTTGATGAATGGGCCAAATGGATTGTCAGCCCGCTTGAGCAAAACACCATCCGAACCTATCAAGGAAGAAATATGCAACATCGAATTGTTATTGTTGATGATGAGACAGTGGCCACGCAGTTCTATATTCGTGCTCTAGAGTTAGATGGAATTGCGGTAGAGCATTATAGTTCTGTAAATTCTTTCAAGGCTTTTCTGGCTTTCAAAAAGCCTGCAACAGTAGATATGTTTATTGTTGACGTGATGATGCCCCCTGCCCCTGGCGACGAGAAAATAAGTGAAGAGGGCATGTTAACAGGGTTATTTTTAGCAAGGGACATAAGGCGGGCTTACACCGATGTTCCTATAATTATTTTTTCCCACTATAATTTTAATGGCCTGCAAAAAGCGGCTAAACGCTTATCAGATAATCTATCAGCATGTATCTTTGTGGAGAAAATTGATGTACCTCCAAGCGAGTTGGTGGACATGGTTAATCGTTATTTTCAGGAAAGTAAACTTGAGCCCAATCGAAAGTTCAAGGTTATAGAAAGGCTATTTGGAAGTTTATTGTTGCAGCCTAATATTGGTGGTGTTGGGATTGACCTAAAGAGACTGAAGTCTCATGAGGATTAATGGTTCACTGTATCAATATTTAAAACTCTTGACGTGCTGAACAGAGAAGGGGACATAGAGCCTAATGGATAAGATAGATGATGCCTCTTTAAAAGATGGGTCGTTTAATGACATTGAGGCGTGGCGCAAAGCTGCATCTGCCCATATACATGATATGCTTGGGCCACTTCATGGTGTCGAATTGGCAACAGAACAACTACAACATGAAATCAAGAACCAAAATAGAGGTTCAAGGCAGGATTATGCAGAGGCTTCATGTCGGAGCAAGGGATATATAGACTCTATTTATTGCTGGACATGGCAGATGAGATTTGAATTAGAAATATATCGTATCTCTGTAAGTAGCAACTCCCATCTGATAAGGACTCCACATAGCCCTTTCTCTTTGTCAGCCGTCCTCTTTTCTTCTATTCGCTTTATAGAAATCGATTTATTGAACCATCGTTTCTCAAAAGACCGAATAAAAATTCATGGTTGTCAGAATTTTCCGAGGCTATGGATAGACTCAAATCTGTTTTCAGTGGCAGTTGCGTGCCTATTATCAAATAGCATAGAATCTGCTTACTCTGACCCAGAACTCTTCAGCGTTGAGATAATTTGTGAAGAACAAGATGATGATTTTGTTATACGTGTACAGGACTGGGGGATCCCTATAGATAAAACCATTAAAGAATATTTTAGCTCACCTGGCAGTTGCAATGAAATAATAGGTATGAGTAGATATATGAGAGCACTTTGCTTGGCGAGACGGGTTGTAGTTGCTCATAGAGGCGACTTCCAGATTATAAATGACGGGACTCCGACAGAGATAGGCATCCGTTTGCCTCGCGCTTTGGCTCTGAAATCTCCGCAGGTTGAGACATAATGCCCCTTCCTCACTATTCCCAATCGTACTCGCCGCCTAACACCACGCCCCTACCGCCACACCCTCCCCACAGCATCCCGCATGATACGCTACTCCCTGCACTCTACCGACGATGAAAATACCTAATGGCATCCACCGCACATAGCTATAAAACAGTGATATTACCCACTACCACCCCCAACCCCTGCTATACTACCCTCTCAAGCTGTGGAGGGACACGTTGGGGCATTAACCTTAATACGAAACAGAAGGCTACATATGTCGAGAATTGACTTGTTTGCGATACTTAAACTAGGTGTAGATGCTTGGAACGAATGGAAGAAAGGCTACCCTAATGTGCGGTTTACCTTTGATGCCGCCAAATTGAAAGGCTTAGATTTAGCTGGTATTGACTTTAGCGGAGTCAGTTTCCACGAGTCGTACATGCGTAATATTGACTTAGAAAATGCCAACCTCTCATACACAAATTTAAGCGAAGCTGATTTGCACTATTCAAATCTGAGAGGGGCCAATCTGCATAAAGCTCATTTATGGGGTACAAACTTAGGCCATGCTGAACTTAGTGGTGCAGACTTCACAGGGGCAGAAATCGCGTTGACGAAGTTTGTAGATAACGACTTGAGCAACGTAAAGGGATTGGAAGATGCTGAATTTACCATGCCCTCCACTGTCGGCTTAGATACCATCTACAGGTCTCAAGGTAAAATCCCTGAATCCTTTCTCCGGGGCTGTGGCGTGCCCGAAGAGTTCATCACCTATGCTCATTCCTTAGTAACTGACCCTGTACAATACCAATCCTGTTTTATCAGTTATAGCCACAAAGATGAAGAGTTTGCGAAACGCTTGCACGCTAAAATGCAACAAGAGAAATTGCGCGTCTGGTATGCACCTGAGCATATGAAGGGTGGGGCAAAGATACATGAGCAAATAGAGCTAGCTATCCAAGTTCATGCCCGATTGCTCCTGGTTCTCTCCCAAGAGAGCATGAGCAGTGAATGGGTGAACCACGAGATATTTACGGCTCGCCAGCGTGAGGTGAGAGAAAAACGGCGTATTCTGTTTCCCATTGGCTTAGTAGATTTCAAAGCCATCAAAGCGTGGAAAGCTTTTGACGGTGACACCGGTAGGGATATGGCACGAGAGATACGAGAATACTTTATACCCGACTTTAGTAACTGGAAAGACCATGACAGCTTTGAAACCGGGTTCAGCCGTTTGTTGCGGGATTTGAAAGCAGAGAGCAAGTAGGGAGGAATTCTCATGAGTCCTGAAGGTCGTTTTCATTCTCTGGTTGTCACTATAACTGTATCTCTGATGTTTTTGGGCACAGTAGTGTTCCTGCCGTTTATACAGGCTTCCCACCTACCTGGAAAAATAGTCGCCTGGCAGGTTGCCTTATTAGCTTCTAGTGGCACTTATAATTTAGTTGCTAAGGGGTTGAAACAACTGTTGCGAGGAGTGCGTAAGGTCAAACAATGGATTCTAGGCCCGTCTTATCTTGAAGGCACATGGATTGGATATTTTACAGATCAACATCACTGCCCTTACTACGTCATAGAACATTTCGAGCAAGACTTAATGAACTTAATTATTAGAGGTGTTGCCTACTATGAGAATGGCGAAACATATGCTCAATGGTCATCTACAACAACCAATATTGATGTTCATCCTGGCATGTTAATCTACTCTTACACCTGCGATGTTTATCAGTCCAAGATGTCACATCAAGGTATTGCTGTGTTCAATCTGTGGAGAAACTCAGTGACAAAGCCTCCCTATAGAATCGAAGGCTACACCGCCGACTTAGTCAATAATGTCCGCACTAGCTCTCGAGAAAAGAAATTGTCTACTGACTTCATAGAAACACAGAAAGCACTTGGTGAAGCCAAACGTTTTGCCGAGAAGGAACTAAACGTGAAACAGATAGAACAAGCTGTATCCCCTGCTGTTATAGATACTTCGTCAGTAACCGAATAGAGGAGGTGAGATTAAATTGATCTGTTGAATTTCCTAACCATCAAACTGCTACTTACCAGTGGAACGGTGCAGGCTGTGGCATAATAGCGGTATGGAATGGGCAGACGTGGAGTTGTGTGGCAAGGAACATCTCTCCTGGATGGTAAATATGACATCGAATACAACGAACAATTTGCTTAAGTGTATTGAATGCGGAGGCGAGGTCAGTTCCAGGGCCAGGGAGTGCCCGCACTGCAAGTTGAATCCCCGGCCTATGACTTGCCTGCTATGCCTTCAGGCATTGAAAGCATCCGAGCAAATTAACAGGATGCATAAAGCCTGTTTCGATAAACACATAAAGGAGTCTCAAGATATTAGGGAAGATTTCGCCTGCCCGTCTTGTCAGAGGGTTTTCTTCTACAAAGATCGGCAGCAATTAAGCGCCGGATGTCCTCATTGTGGTGACCCCTTTGAAGTTGATGATTGTCTGTTATGTGGCCATCCTACTGTATGTACGTCAAGGTTCGTGCATGTGGGCCCACACGAGCCGTATCATCGCTCATGCCAAGGCGTCTTGCAAAAATATAATCGGGTCAGGTTCAGCACACAAACGCATACCCCTCCCACAAAGAAACCCGGCATTATTTGGTCTATAATTCGGTCCTTTACGCGCCCCAAATATCAGTACCGCCAGCTCGACCAGTATCGCAAGCCCAGAAAGTAGGTCGTGATGTCGGGTTCGTTTAGCATGAGGTTCGTCCTCGATTAATGCTGCCTACTCTCATTTCAAATAACGGCTCTCTAATCCACTCGCTTAACCCCTCTGACAATACTTCGCCACCCCAGCGAACTATCCTGTGGCATAATAGCGGGTATGGACTGGCTAACGGATGCGGTGATTTGTACAATGGGCGTGTTATCCATCATGCCGCTTGTGGTGGGGCTGCTAACCCTATTGGGTGATTTGTGGTTCGACGCTTCAGGACGGCATCAGCAGCGCAGGGCAGCCCACAGCATCACCGTAGAAGAATCCGACAGTGGCGGCTATCAGGTGGTGGAGTAGATGGATATGGACGAGCAACTATTAGTGGCATTTTTCTTTTGGCTTGTATTATTTGTGTTACTGATTCTTGCCGTTCGTGAGGGCTATTATCTCTTGCCAGCCAGACGGCACTACGCGGTGGCTGATAGTATCAGGATAAATAAGAAGCATTTTATACCATTATTAGCTCCTGGTGTCTTAATAATTGGCAGTCTCAATTTCAAGTTTGTTGAAGATTGGTCGCTATACTACCATTGGCAATATTTACCTTACTTTGCCTGTGTAGTCGCTTGGCTTGATATGAGCCAATCTGTCCTTTTATCGGGACTCAGTGCATGGATTTTGTTCTCGCGGAAACACTCATATCGCGAAGTACTATGGTTTTCTATACTTCTCACGGGCGTGATAGTGCTGAGTGATTGGCTTACGCGCAAACATGGCGAGCATCCTTCTTATCCCTATGTGATCCAAGCTTATCGGTTGCTTGGTTGGCCTAACTCAGTATGGTCGCTCTGGCCATTACTCGGTTTTGGCTGTGGCAGTTTACTGGGGCTATGTCAGCAAGGCCACCGGATCACAAATTAGTAGCGGCTCAACCAAGCGATGCACCCGACGCCAACGCCTGCTGTAACCCGTTGCATTAGGCACAGCGTCACGGTGGAAGTGGACTATAGGAGCTGTGATAATGTTGTTGGGCCGCTGCGCAGAGTCTGGGGTTCAGTAAATACTCGTCATGAAACGGAAGACACCAGAACATTGGCTTAGCTTGTTTCTGTGTATAGTGCTTGTACCAGCAGTGTTTATGTCCAGCCTGTGCACAGGCTGGGGATTTAGTGCAGCCAGGGAACTGCCGCTTGTTACCGTCAGCACTGCTATTGGGCCATTCGCCGATCAGAGTGTTTTAAACCGTGCCGTTTTGCACACCTTAGAAAAGCAAATCACGCAGTCCCCCTCGGCTCACCTGTATTGGGTGCGGGGGCGTAATCGTAAAGGGCAGACACAACCATTGCTGTTTTACCGGAGGCAACCCGTTACTGGCTTGCAGGCACCTTGTGGTATTGTCTGGCTTACTGGTGATCTGCGTCAGTGGACGCGCAACCGTCTCCAATGGGTATCATGGGCGACGGATGCAGATATTCATGCTTTATCCAGAAAGTCAGTTCCCATACAAGTCTTGTATGATCTGCACCAGAAGTAGTAGGTAGATTATTGTGCATGGTGGGCATCCATTACGCAACCAACAACGGCTCACCCAGACAACGCAACCGACGCTTACCGACTCTCTCACCCACTCCCTTAGCCCCGTCTGACACCACCACCACCCCCTACCTCTGCTATACTACCCTCTCAAGCTGTAGAGGGGCACGTTGGGATAAGAACAAAGGTTACTGCATGAAAGTCACACTAAACACTGATGAGGCATCAGATCAAGACCCAGTGGCTCCCGATAATCCATTCTCTCAGGAGGGGCCACGTCTGCGCTTCTCCTTGCGTCAAAGATTTTCGGCCCTGTATGATAGCATTATTCACAAAGGCGCGGTAAGCCAAAACTCTGAACTCTTTGCACGAGGTAATCAATGGTTCGCGTTAGGACAGCCCAAAAAGGCTTTGAAGTGCTATCAAGAAATAGTGCGGACAGATCAATCTCATGTTGGAACCTGGAACAATATGGGTTTAGCGCTACAACAACTTAACCGTTATCAAGAAGCGCTTGACTGCTTTAATAAAGCTCTGGAACTCAACCCTTTTGACGAAGAAGCCCTTGTGCATAAGGCAATTGCACTCTTGGCTTTAGAGCGCCATGACGAGGCTTTAGCGTGTTGTAATCGCGCCCTAGATATTGCGCCTGACAACGGCAGCCTATGGTATAACAAAGGGCAACTATTGGCTCTTGGGTTCTTAGATTTCAAAGCAGCTTTAGCTTGCCATGAAAAGGCGATTGAGTTGGGAGCCGAAGAAGCCAAACCTATGGCTGAACACTGCCGGACGCTAATTGAGCAGACAGCACACCTTAATAATTAGTCCAGATTATGTGTCCAATCCCTTTATCTAAAGGCTCAAAAGCCTACGCTGGTGAGGGCTGGCGAGCCGGACTCTCAGGTTGAATTATTACTGCAAGCTACTGCTAACCTGTAGAGCAATGCAGGCTGTGGCATAATAGCGGGTATGGGCAAATTCTGCGCATTCTGCACATCGGTTCTTCCCTGCATTCTGCTTGGTGGTTATATTTTGTGCCAACTCACTAATCAGGATCAGAAGACTTATATATGCCTACTCATTCCAATATCAGGTGCATGGCTGATATTGGAGAAGCTATGGCGGTTTTATGAGCAATGGCAAATCCACTGTCAGCAGTCAAGAGAAGCTCACAGCATCACCGTAGAAGAATCCGACAGTGGCGGCTATCAGGTGGTGGACTAGTGGGCTATGGAAAACATTGCCACAGTCAGGCGACTGGGAGCACACCCGTGAGCGAAGTGGTCATACAAACGCAGAGACTGAGATTGGTACTCCAAACCACCGAGGAGGTTCTCGCCTGGATCGAGGCGCTCAGCCCTGAGGTCAAGGCGGAAGTTTCACCCGAATGGCTGGAACGGGTTCGTGCCTCGACAGCCGCAGACCCTTGGACGCATGGGTTCTCAGTGAGAGACCGGATTAGTGGCATTATCATGGGGAGCTGTGGATACAAAGGGCCGCCCGATAGTGACGAGGTTGTCGAGATTGCTTATGGCGTGAATGCGGACTGCCAGGGGCGCGGCTACGCCACGGAAGCGGCCAGGGCGCTGGTCGAATTCGCCTTCGGCAGCGGCCAAGTCCGCCTCATCTGTGCCCATACGCAGCCGGACAACGGGGCCTCGATGCGGGTTCTCGCCAAGTGTGGATTTGAGAGGGTCGGCGAGGTCATAGACCCAGAGGACGGTTTAGTCTGGCGTTGGGAAGTAAAGAGAGGAGCCGCCTGATAAGAGGCACAACGACGCCAGATGAAACAGCAACAGATAGCCCAACACAGCGTCACGGTGGAAGTGGATTAGCGGGAGTGCGGCAATTAGCGCCTTTGGACGTGTTATGCCGCAGCCGATCATCCCACGACCACGCAAAAAGTAAATACCTCAGCGAGTCCGGCGCATGTATAATACAGCTATTAAAATTTTAGGAGGATGTCATGTCACTTCACTTGGCTCAATGGCGACCAGGATTCGCGGTAATCGCTTTGTTGGCCACTCTCTCTGCGTCCGTCCGCCCCACACCAGCAAAAACCGTTAAGCCGCACCCAGTTAAAGCCAAGCCGAATCAAGCTAATCCTCCGGGTAAGCAGAGGGAGGCATTCTCGGCGACAGCCATCTACAATTCCACGAAATTCTATGAGGATGAAGCCATGCTGGGCAGCGCGCAGGTAGGAGAGGGCGCCCCGTGGAACTACGGTTACTACCGCTATTTTGACTCCGATCACCCTGTGGCAGCGAACCAAACCTCATTGGATCCAATGGGGTACCGCCTATTTGACAAGTACAATTCGCCTGATCCCATAACTGGTTTTGGCGGCTTGTACCTAAGTTCACAGTACCCAACCGATGAGCCAACCGCCCCCAGCTTACAATACAACAGTAACTCCGCAAGATTATCGATTGACTCCCAACGCACGATGCAGCCGCATTCCTTGGCCATTGGCCCATCACCCAACGGGCTGCCAGCGGTAGTGCGCTTCTATCCCCAGCCCTATATGAATTCTGATCCTGTGACCAACTTTGCCAACTTTGCTATCGTGGCTACCTTCGCCAGCACGATGAACGCTGCAACTAAACCTTACTATGCCCATCTGTGGATTGTGCGCGGGCCAACCAAGGGAGGGGCGCATGTAACTCCATTCCCTTCTCAACCTTATGATAAAAACGTGCGGCTGCTCTATGACACTCAGCTCGCGCCGCAAAGTCCTCACGTTTTTGCGACGACGCTAACCTTGCAGCAGGGCCAGGTCGTTGACTTTGTCATCGGGCCTGAAAAAAGAGAGGATGGCACTTACGATTTCGTAGGCGCGCATACGACCTTTAACATCACGATCACAAGATCCTATCCAGCGTTTTAGTGCCGGTGGTGCTGGTGGCTTCGGGTCTCCCTTGGCTGCGGCATCCACCACGCCTGACCATAGAAAGCATACGCATCAACGCTTTAGCACCTGGAATAGGCGTGAGCGGGCCAGCTACCGCAAAGTTGAAACTCTCTTGCGGCAGGTCATGCGCTCAAGGAAGCATCTTAAATAGAAGTCAACGCAGAATTGCCAGGAGGCCGTCTGACAGCACCCTGCCCTCATTACATACTGCTCACGGATAACAGAAGCTATGACAGCACGCTTAAAGCTCATAGGTACCATCTTGGTCGGGGCAGTTCTGGGCGTGCTGGTAGTGGACATTGGCGTGGTCTGGGTGGGAACGTTGCTCTTATCTTTTTACACTTATCCAAGCTCGGTTTCTCATCCAGAGGTGGTTCTTCAAGATGCGGTGAAACAGGCTACAACAATGAATGAGATTCTGGTGCCCATTCTGGTAACAGGGCCAGTGTTAGGAGCAGTCACGGCGTGGACATGGTTCAAGCCAGGTGCCGCTGGATTGACTTGTATCAAGTGGAGCGGCTTAGTCTTTTTTGGTTTGGTGGCTTTTCACCTTTATTTTAGTTGCTATACGCTGACCAACGCGGCCTCTGTAATGGTATTTCTGTTGTGTCATCCTGCCCTGTGGTGGAGCTTGCTCCTCATGCGTTGGGGGGATGTGCTGAACAAGCGGAGCCAAACATAATTACATACCGCACATTACCATACCCACCAGGCTTTGCAACGGACGTTTGCCCCTCTTTCTACCCCACTCCTTTAGCCCCGTCTGACAGCACCCTGCCGTAATACCCTACCCCCTTAGAAACTTTTCCAGAAAATTTAGAGCAGTCACTTTCCACAAAAGCCCCACCAGGCTCGGCACACTCCAAAAATCTCGCCAGTAGCCCTGCACATCCTCGACCCTCTACCCCGTTGTAATCTGACACAGAGCAGCCCTACCCCTACCCGTCTGGTGGATGGCTTCTCTGTGTGGCTGTGGCATAATAGCGGGTATGGAGCACTGGATTAAGGGGCTGGAAACGGTAGCGATCAATCTTCTCGGTTCGCTTGTGCCAGGAGGCTTTTTCTGCGGTCTCGCCTTAGAGATTTACGGTCAGTCAAAGCGACAGCGACAACAACATATACAAGCTCACAGCATCACCATAGAAGAATCCGACAGTGGCGGCTATCAGGTGGTGGAGTAGACGGCTATGGGATTTATGATCCTCGGAGGCAGCATACTGGTGGCTGCATTCTTGTTAGCGTGTGGCCTTGCCTATGTCGTAGTAGCTGGTGCTGTCGCTGCTACCAATTGGATTGAAGAAAGAGCCAAAGAAAGGCATGACGCTAAAGCCCAACACATAGCCCAACACAGCGTCACGGTGGAAGTGGATTAGAGGGGCGTCGTGCTTGGTGTTGGGCCACTTGCGCGGTGGAGACGGAGGCGTAGAACTATGATTTATCTATGCACAAAGTGTGGGCAGTGTATGGTAGACCGAGGAGTTCTTTGTCCTCATTGTGCAATCGCGCATCCACTTCTGTATGCCCAATCACTCAATGATGAACTGCCCGATCTGTGGCATCGGGATCTAATGGATATAAAAATCCTGCGGTTCATTTTTCTTATATCATTGGTGCCCCTTTATGGATTGCTGTTGTTCGCTGCTGTCATCTTGTTCGGTTGGCCTGCTGTATTAGCCTATCACGTATTGCTCAGGACGGGGCCAGCATGTTATGCTCAGTGGCGCAAGTAAATCCACAACACCCAACCAAACGCTACAGCGGACGCCCACCCCTCTCTCACCCACTCCCTTAGCCCCGTCTGACAGCACTACCACTCCCTCCCTCTGCTATACTACCCTCTCAAGCTGTAGAGGGACACGTTGGGGTGTAAGAGAAGCTCCCATCATCACCCAGTCATCTATTTGAAATGCAGCATGAAGAGCGTTACAAACTGTTGTTCGGGCCGTATCGGGCACCCCAAGTGCAGCCCGGCGACAAGATCGTGGATGCGATGCGCGGCCCCGTCGTGACGGGTGCCTGGAGCCAAGGCAGGATTCCCTGGCCGACGATCCATGCCAAGGGCCGGAGCGCCTTGGTCTTTTCGGGTGACCTCGTGGCAGCCGTCCAGCAGGAATCTTCTTTAGCCATTCAATACTGGTGGGGTGTTTCGGCCTCCACTGTGCACAGGTGGCGCCAGCACTTGGGTGTCGAGCAGTACACGGCGGGCACCCGACGTCTGCACCGGCAATGGCTGCCGGAGAAGATGGCTCGTCGCCAGTGCCAAGACACTAACCCCTAACGGTTGGTCAAAATGATTGCCACCGTGCGGGCACGCGGTTTTAGCCAGCATAGCCCACAGTGATGGCTAAAAGAGGAGGAAGCCATCCTCGGCACCATGCCCGACCGGGGGCTGCCGAAAAACTGGGCCGCCACCGTGCCACCGTGGGAATGTGGCGTCGTCTAGGCATTCCTGCCTATAATGCGGGCCAGTCACACCAAGCCACAAAGATGTTCCAGGTGTTGAGTGAGAATCTTGATACATTTGCCAGGCACCACTGGGTTTCATAATATCCGCTTAATTTCAAAGGAGCTAAATGTGTCGAGTAGATGGCAGGTTCTGGCCGCCTTGGCATTTAATTAGAAGTTAATCAGTGAACTGCTATGACAGTAGCATGAATGAAACTATCTCCGCCCAGGAATTAAAAGCCACGCTCGAACACTTAGCAGCACTCTGGTGGGAAGTCACCGATGTCTTTGAAGCAGCCTACGGTGAGGCTCTGTGTGAATATCAGCAGTTCTGGACTCAATACGACAAATAAAATTCACTGCCGGGATCTCGGGAAGCCATTGAATAAGAAACTCGCAACCGCGCTGTGATGCAAGAGTAAAATGCGGTGGAGAACTACGGCTTGCGTGTTTCGGCCATTTCTGTAGTAAGGTCACACAAGCTGGCACCTCCATCAGGCCGTCGGCTCCACGAAGTAATGTTCCTGCTACTTACCACTTAGCTCAGAACCAAATCCTTCTCCTGAGGTTGTTTGATGTTGCTACAGCGATACGCACTTCTAGTGAACTCCTTTCTTATTAGCTATGGTTGACTTGACATCTGCAACCAGAGAGTTCTAGGTACGTACTGTGCAGAGGCAGTAATTTAACTAACCGTTCCTGTTTCACTGCATTCACCCTGTGCAATGGTATATATGCACAGCGGTAGGAGAAACCCCACGCCACATTGTCACTCAATACCTGTATCTGAACTATTGCTTTGCTGCACCCTAATTGCAGCCTGGAACACAGATTGGCGCTATGCTCAGTGGTCAGTCATGCTAAGTCTCGACTGCTTATGTAAGCTGACCTCTAATCGTACTTGCGCTGTGAATCTACCATTTCCTACCGCCCCCGCCGTCCAGGAGTTCCAGACTCTCTACCGAGCCGAATTCGGTATTGCCCTCAGTGATGATGAAGCCTGGGAAGCGGCTACCCTCATCTTACAACTCTATTACTTATGTACCTATGGGGTATTTTCTCTACACCCGCAAAAGCCAGGAGGATGAAGACCGCCAAATGCAGTCCATTCCCGACCAAATCCGCAGTGGGCAAAAGTTAGCCCACGATCTCGGCCTAACCGTCGTGGAGGAGTTTGAAGAATCTCGCTCGGCGAAGCGACCTGGCAGGCCCGTATTTAACCTGATGATTGCACGGATCGAAAAAGGTGAAGCGGATGGTATCATCGCCTGGCACCCGGATCGCCTCTCCCGTAATGCGATAGACGCGGCCATCATTATTGACTTGCTGGACCGGGGCAAACTCGTTGACCTTAAGTTCGAGAGCTACAAGTTCGAGAACACCCCGGAGGGCAAATGGATGCTGAGCATTGTTTTAGGGCAGGCCAAATATGAGAATGATAAGAAGTCGGTGGACGTGAGGCGCGGCATTCAGAGCAAACTGGAACAGGGACATTTCCCCCATCGCGCGTTGCCTGGCTATATCAATAACAAGGCCGAACACACCATTCAAGCCGACGCGGAACGCTTCGAGTTGATTCAACGCGCCATGAAATTAGTCGCCACCGGCGCCTACAGCGTGCCAGAAGCCCTGGCGGTGCTCAATCGCCAATGGGGCTTTCGCACCCGCAAGACCGACAAGACTGGCGGCAGGCCCCTTTCCCGCACGACTTTCTATGATATGCTCTCCAACATCTTCTACACCGGCCAGATGCTGCACGACGGGGTCATGTGGCCCGGCAAACACCCACCTATGCTGACCCAGCATGAGTTCGACCGCATCCAGAAAGTTATAGCGCGTGGCGGTGTCATGCAGCGACACCATCAGACAGCGGGGCCATCTTCCCCGATCCAGCGGCAAGAGTTCGACTATACCGGCTTCATTCGTTGCAAACGCTGCGGCTGCCTGATTACCGCCGAGACTAGGACCAAGCAGTACGTTCAAACCAGTCGCACCCGCACCTATACCTACTATCATTGCACCAACAGTAAAGGCGGATGCTCGAAGCAGAGTGTCAGCAGGGAATGGATCGAAGACCAAATCCTTGCCCTGTTGAGTCGCGTTACTCCCAGCCCGCAAGTTGCCCTCTGGTGCCAACAGCAGACCCAGGGCTTCATCGAGCAAGAAGCGGGGATGCCGCATCAAGTTGAGGACTCACTTAGGCGAGCTTTAGCCAATGCAGAGCGGCGCAAAAGCAACCTCTTCAATGATCGGTTTACGAGTCCCGACCTCATTTCTGTCGAAGAATTTCGGGAACAAAAAGAAAAAATTCAGAGGGAGATCAATGGTTTACGGCAAGAACTTGCACGAGCCCAGGAAAGAGTAGAGGTGGTGCGTCAGAGTGTAAACAACGTGTTTGACTTCGTAGTTCATGCCAAATATAACTTTGAACAGGGCGGGCCAAAAATAAAAAAAGAGATTGCGCAACGGTTGGGCATCAGTTACCTTCTCACTCTGGAAAAGCTGGAAATCGTGCCCCATCCGCTGTTAGTGCCAATCTTCACCATCGAACCTCCTAAAAGTGGCTCTGGAAGCAAGAAAGACGGAGGTTTTGATACCTTCCGTCCCTCTTGGCTGACCATACCAGATGAGATTCGTAATCTGGCAATGAATCAGAACCTAACCTTTGAGAAGATAGAATGGCCTCTTAAAGCTCCTTTTTAACTGTTCTATCTCCGTAGGTACCGAGATAGAACAATTGCAGGAAGAGGGTTGCACCTTCCCAGGCTTCTTCATCACTGAGTTCTTTACCAAATTCTTGTAAATAAAGTTGTTTAAATTCTTCTACCGCTTCTTGAGTTGGAAATGGGAGATTCATAAAGATATTTGTTAAAAAGATAACCGCCGCCTCGCACTGGCAGCGGTTACTAAGAACGAGAACTTGCAGAACCTTACCGCACAGTGACGATTAGCTCTCTCGCTTCGGGTGAGAACGTAACCGTGAGGGTAAGGAACGACCCGTTGGGACGCCCCAGTATCCCGGAAGCTTCATCATGTCCACCCGGCTCATAGGTGTATCCCTTGGGTTCAAAGTATGAACGGATAGCTTGTCTGAATGCTTCCGGCTCTGGCATCTCCTCCAGCTCAAGGATACAGCCATAGCAGAACGGTTCTCCTGAAGTAGCTGGTGGACATACGGCATCTCTTCCCTCTTTAAAGGTTTCTTCTGAAACCTCAAGTCCACTGCAAAGAGCCTTTACCCAGCCACCTGAAACAGTTGGTTGCATAATCATACCTCCTGCGCCCGTTATACCAGGAAGCTGATGCATGTCAATCAGTATGATGCCTTTATGCAATTGTTCTTGTCAATTTTGCTATGCGTTTTAGCATAGGTGTATTAGTCCTAACAAACACTATGCTGCACCCGACGAAAATCTCATTCAAACAAAAAGAGAAGCTAAGAAAACTTTATTACGATGAGCTTGCTCGTAGATGCCGTGAGGCAATGTTTCAGAAAGTAAGAAGTGGAGAGTTTCCCGGGTGTCCACCCGTTGGCTATAGGAATGGTGCGTCGTGGAAGGGAGAGCCAGCCATAGTAGTGGATGAGAAGCTTGCGCCACTTGTTAAAGAAGCCTTTCAAATGGCACAATCTAACCAGTATTCGCTGCGTGCAATTCTAAAAGAACTAACTCCAAAGGGACTTGTTTCGAGGAATGGCAAGTCTTTGGGGCCTTCAGCATTGTGGTCTATGCTAAGAAACCCGTTTTATACAGGGAGAATTCGGTATTGTGGCGAATTGGTGCCCGGCAAACATAAAGCGTTAGTGGATGATGAGTTGTTCATGGAAGCAGTTGAATCGTTGCAAAGTCAAAAGAGGCACTGATGAGCCATTTATTTTCAAAGTCTGATTATCGAGTAGCAGTAACAGATACACATACATCAAATTCGGGGTCTATATCTGTCTGTGCATTTAAAATGGTATTATTCGTTTAGCATGTAAACATATGTATGTATGCGTAACTAACTCGGTGTAACTGTTTCTATGCTCGTGTTATCACTTATGCAATATTAGATTAAAAGATGATCGCCACTAACCCAACTCAGTTTCCCGAACTCAACGCCGTACTTGAAGATCTGGTCGAGAACGCGAAAAGAATTCTTGGCGATAATTTCTTTGGTGCTTACTTGGTCGGATCGTTTGCTGTCGGTGACGCCGATATCCACAGCGACTGTGACTTTCTAATTGTAGTGAACGATCCCCTAACACCCAAACAAGAGGCAAGCCTTCGCAAACTGCATAACGAGATTCCCACGCGGCCCGAACATTGGGCAAAGCATCTTGAAGGTTCCTACACTCTAAAGAATGACCTGGGTACTCTTGACGCTCTTGGCCAGGACTGGCTGTATATTGATCACGGGCATCGTGAGATGGAACGTTCACCTCATTGCAACAGCCTGGAGCACAGGTGGTCGCTGCACGAATGTGGCATCGTCCTGAGCGGACCCGATCCTAAGACGTTTACCGCAAAAGTTCCTCCAGAAGCCATACGAGAAAATATGCACAAAAGTGTTCAGAGTTTCCTTGAGGATCTTGAATCCTGGATAAGTCTCGAGGGTATCGCCTGGGCGCAGCGGTATGCCGTTACCACGCTCTGCCGGATTCTATACAGCATGGAGACAGGAAACATAGCGTCCAAAAAGGAGTCGCTTCTCTGGGCCACGAGCCATTTAGACCAGAAGTGGTCCGGCTTGATACACAAGGCAATGGAAGGACGCAGCCTCGGATTCAACCCCGACGAGCTACCAAGCCCGGAAGACGTTGATGCGACACGGGCCTTCATTGAGTACGCGAAAGATCGAGCGATTAGCTTGTAGCTACTGACAAGACATACCGAATAAGGTCAAGGCTCTGCTCCAAATCGTCTATCCCGTCCCCAGGTTCCCATGCTACCGCCCGCTCAATGAGCGGCTTCCATTTTGGGTCAAGGTTATTTATGGCCCAGATCGCTGAGACGGGTTTGGAAACGACAGCGCCGTGCTTCAAGGTGTACAGCATACGACACATCGTTACTACCGCGTACGCTTGATATTCACGATCCGTCAAGCGGAAGGGGTCGTTAAGCTGCGGTTCCCACCAACCATGCAATATGTCCAGGGTGGCCTGCTGCAAATCTTCAGGCCTAACGGGATCAATAAAGCTTTTCGGACTTGGCCCCGTCAGCACTATACCATCTTCGCGTAGCATGTACCGCTGTATCGCCTCCTCAATACCCTTGCTATCCAAGCCGAAGTCACCGCCGACGCTGATGGAGGGATACATTTTGTGGTCGGGATTGAAGTCCTGAAAAACGTGCTGCGGCAGGAATGACCCCTCCAACCTACGTCCCCAATCATGATTGCTTGCGATTAGATCTTGATACATGGCCTCTAAGGGCTCAAGCATTTCTTGGGGAAGGTCGGCATCAGTCACTACAACGAAGTCTATATCGCTTGTCTCCGGGTTAAAGTCCCCGCTGGCCAACGACCCAAATACATACATACCAACGAGACGATTACCCAAGATAGTTTTTACTTCTGAGAGAAATTTCCATAGTAAAGCCTCAATTTCTTTCTTGACCTGCTCGGCTCCTTGCATGGCGCTATCTATATGAGCCATCCAAGTATCTGACTTTAATTTTTCATTCATACCTAACAGCTTAGGACTTATATAGTGTCACGATAGAGCAACTTTTCCGAACTCACAAGTAATAAGATATACGTTTAACGGAATATTAAGCAAAGAAACAAAGACAGCCTCTAACGGCGATCTGTTTGTCCCAGTGTCAAACAGAGTTGTATATGCAATTGTCGTAGCCCAAAAGAGAATCGAACCTCTATTGAATCTGTTAATGGCCTATACCAGCATGAGCACAAGATTCTACAAAAGAAAAAACAGGCCATCAGACCTGTCTTTTCCTTTTTGTTCAAATTGGCTGACCATACCGGATCAGATTCGTAATCTGGCAATGAATCAGAGCCTAACCTTTGAGAAAGTGGAGTGGCCTCCCACAACTCATTTTTAATTGTTGAATCTCCGTCGGTAGCAAGGTGGAAGAGTTGCTATGCTAAGGTCGCTGCTTCTCAGGCTTCATTTCGCTAAGTGCAATACCAGACGAGTTGAGATATAGCCATTTTAATTATCTTTCTCTCACTGTATCACTTCCCTACAACGTGATTAGCCTTGTACAAACCTAAAAAATGTAAAATGAGCTTCTTCTGCTAAGTTCACCTGACAAGCATCTACATGGTAAATGCCAGGTTGAGTCCTGTACAAGATTGGCGAGCCGATGTCTATATTTGCGGAATGAACATCTTTCGTTTCAGGATTTCTGACATTGATATAATTGTCACGCAGACTGTCCGCCGCGTGCATAAGTATTAAATCATCATTGCCTACGGATAGTTCAGAGGCAACCCGTTCCCATTCTTCTGGCTTTCGACTCCTGAATACATGTATGATCTGCTGGTCACTTCTGTCGTTAGCATAGAGGACACTGACAATAAAAAAAGTATCCGTGTTTGGCAACTTCATCCAAGCAGCATTAGGGACATCTTGGTCTATAACTAATCCCCAGCTTGCTCCAACTGAAATTAGAGCAGCTACGGTCTCGACATCACAGGCGCGGTCATAATCCGTTGCCGTGTCTGTATCAAATCTAAATTTTGCCTCGACAACTCGGCCATTGCTTGGCGCAGTGATACCTTCCCAATGACTGGCTGCCTCTCCTGGAAGAACAATTAGAGGACCTCCGTCATTTACTAACCAATGCCATCCTGATTCTTTGCACATAGTCTTGGCGTTCTTCCTAACCGGAATATAAATGTATGATGACTTTGGTAGCCCAGAAAAGCTCAATGGCCCACCTAAACCTCGGAAATGGAGAGACCCGCAATACCTTACTTCGGTAAGCGTCTGTTAGGATTTTTTGGTTGGAGATTTTTTATATTCTTCAGTTTCTCAATTAGCTCAGCTAATCTGAATTGAACTCCGATAGTCTTAGCATCAACAGTTTTAGATTCCAGTTGATTTACGAATTTAGGGATATCTACCTTAAGCCGCAGGTCAGGAGAGGCCACTATTAATTCAGCTTGCGAAAGCAGTGCAGCCACCTTGACTGGAGGTATGCGATCTGAGATAGCCGAATAGTAATTAAAAGATTTTAGGTCGAGTTGAGGTGCTGTCTTGGTGTGGCTATAGTACTTACTTGCGTAATAATCACCTAGAGTGTAACGAGCAAAGTCAGCAAAGTGAGAGCGACCATAGAGTGCGGCTATTTCTTTTAATGGCGCGATCCCTCTTTCTACATACCCCCATTCTTGGATATTAGCGGCGGCACTGGGATTCATAATCAACTTAGCCGCCTTGCGATCCTCTATAGAGGGTTCCTCAACAACCACTTTTACTTCTGGAGACTCCACCTTTAGTCCGGTATCAGAAGTAATGTGCGCTTTAATCAAGTAACTGCCTCGACTAGGGAAAACGAAGAACCTCTTGTTATCGTAATCATCCATAAAAAGGATGGTGCTATGTTTCAGTACAACTCCAGGCTCCAGCGGTATAGGTGGTGGCGTTGTAGCGTAGACTGTCCTGAATTCACTTCTATCTAAGACAGGTGGTAAATGCATATTACCATGTGTCACCAAAAGCTGCAAATTTGAGAAAATGTTCAGCGGTACCATTGCTGTAGTTAAAGACTTATTCCGCAGCGAAATAATAAGGCGTACTGGTTCGTACGGCACGATCTTTAATACTTTAGCATCTATTGATAATGACAGTTGATAGTTAAGGTGTGCGTCCGGTTGTTGCGAAAAACTTTGTCTTGTACTAAGTGCAAATACAAAAACCAAAATGAGGAACCTACTCATGAGAACTTGCCCCCACTAAATTTAAAGCCCTATACCTGCGAACTGGCAATTAGTTGACCCCAAGTGCATTTTCGATTGCTGCGCATGATAATTTTGGACACTTTCTTACTGGCAACGTATTACATTTGCTCTCCAAGAGTCTATGCAATCATTAAGTGTAGTGTGATGCTGCACCTTGTTAAGGCCAAGCACATATCTCAGGATCTTAGGACAAAGGATAGAGAACACGCGCATAACTTTGTTATAGCCTTATTCAATGCTTGGAACTGATGCTGTAGACACCCTTAAGTCCAGCCACGGCTACCTGTCAGTAGTCATGTTTTGACGTCACTGTTAATGACACCATTTTACAATACAGTAGAAGGACTCAGAAGTAGCATTGCCTAAACTGGACTTCTCTCGGTGTGATTTACAGATAATTAACTAGCTTTAGCTGCCTGCTACCGACTTTCCTGTTCAGCGGAACGCAATCGCCCAAAGTTGAATGGCGGCGCTGGTGATTGCAGAACAGTTCAAGAGAGTCAAAGATCGCACTGATGGCTTGCCTTCTGTAGCACAACACTGGCGTAGATCAGTTCTGTCTTGAGGGTGGCAAAGAACCTCTCCACGGGAGCATTATAGCAACAGTTACCTTTGCAGCTATACTACACACTGTGTCGCGTTGCGCCAGAATCTCTTAAGAGGTTCCACTGTCATGCTGGTCACCTCGACACGTGTGGTGCAGTAGACTCGGCAGAGGACGACGCTGCTGCCAAGCCATGTTTAAGACTGCGGTCATCAGCGTGGTTTATAAGGCGGGTGACGTCGGCGCGTAAGGAACCCTGATGAAACATGAGGAACCTTGGCATGTTACTCCCAAAATCGCGCTCTTATGGCTGCCAATATTTGTAGTCGAGACTATCTCGTGTTGTATTAATCAGGGCAAGGAATATCTATGTATCGTACTGCCCCAGGATGTACGGTACAAACAACATCCGGGGTAAGTTGGTCCAGCATTTGCGCTCCTGTCTTAAACCAACCATATGCAGTCAACCTCGCCTTGACCCACTTGACTTTAGCACCTTGGACGCGATAGCATTTGGCGCAGTGAGGCGAGAACCATTGTCTCGGTGCTAGCAACTCATCTGGAGAAAACAAGTTAGTTGGCTTGATATGATCAGCAGTCCAGTGCAATGGATTTGTAAATAGAGAATCAACACGGCCACAATTGTGGCAGCCATAAGTAATCCCTAAAGCGTCCGCGGCCAATTGGTCTCTTGGCGTTATGTCACCGGTACCAGGATGCTCTGCGGCCCATAATGTATGGCCATCTGGATCAGCGGGGCCACCCTCTGGCGGAGGAAGAGCCAACAGCCATCTCTTAGGATTCCCGTTCGCGTATGTACCGAGCTTTGGACTGTACTGAGGGTTCGGCAAGTAGCCAACATAATTACACGTCTTACACTCCTCGTAAGTCCAGACAACACTGATGATACGAGGCGGAGTGCAGGTATATCGTGTGATAACAGCATGAAGCCCGTTGCATATTATTCCTCTGGCCCCATAATCTACACATCCAATACACGGAAGCGCATGATTGTACTGATCATCATTTTGAACGGCGGTATCATTTACTGGGGTGTTATCTGGCGGATCGTTAACGCCCTGAGCATATACGGCTATACAAATAAAGGCGTGAAATACCACGAGTAACAGCAAAATGGTCCATGTCCGTACAGTGTGTCTCCCTTTGAAACTAAGCATAAATTTCCTTCTCCTTTCATTCTGAAACCCTTAATAGACAAAGCCACCAGCCTGAAGAAGCCCACATAGTGTTTATTCGGCTTCGGGTCAATACAGTGCTCTTGGGTTACGAGATTGCTGCGCCCTTGACAGAAGAGTTACACCCGCAGTCAAAATACCCCATATGCTCGCGGTGGGGATTCTTTATTCAACTGTTCGATCAAGTGAATTAAAGCTAAGTATTCTTGCAGTCCCTGAGGATTCGATGTCGAGAGTTTCGTTTGCTCCTCCACCAACGTTTGTCTGGCTTCGGACGATTTTCCTTGGCTTAGATATAAACGCGCCAAGTTAATGTGAGCCTGTAATTCCTGTTTTAGCTGACGCTCACTTGGTGCTGAAAGATATTTAACCATAAGTGACACGCTTTGCTCTATTGTTTTTGGATTCATGATTTTGCCGGATAGCTTTAGGTTCAAGACAGTTGTCACTGTTTCATTAATTTCTTGCGCTTTATCATCTTGACCCATTAGTCCAGCAATGACGTCCATTATAGCTTCTTCATCTTCCCTGTTAGCATAGAGCACTACTAATTTTGCTCGTCCTCTATCAGTCAGTCCAATATATTCCTGTTGCAGAGTAATAGCTTCTGGCAGATACATGGTTCCTTGCCTAAGTAACAAGTTCACCATTATGGTGTAAAACCTTTTAGTTTCAAGTTTTTTCCCCTTAGGTAGCACAACCTTGGCTTCGCGTAGCAGTTCGATGGATCTGAGTGGATTTGAGTCGCTAAGTATCTCCGCTGCTGCCATAAGCAAATCAAAATTCTTCGGAACTGTGGTATCACGTAGCACTCTTTCAAGTTCAGGCTCAAACTCCTCAGTCAACTTGGCCTCCGCTATGGCTGCACTCCATAAGGGTGATCTTCCTGCAACCTGACCTTTTGATAAAGCTGTAACATAAGCCTTCCACGCTTTGAACAGGGTTGCCTTAGTTCGATCATCTTGAAGTAGAGCCAAGGTTTTGAAGTGACCAGCTACAGTAAAGACGTAGTCACTGAAGGAGCTATTCAAGGTATACAAAGCACCTACCTTTTTCGCTTCGCCAGCATACTGAAAGATTGCGTCGTAGGCATCGAACCCCTCATCCAGTGGTAGTTCGTGGTTCCGGAATGCAGCCCACGCGCGAACGTTTTGAAGGATGAACCATCGTGCGGATCCGGGTGGTTCTTTGGCTATAGCGGATTTAAGGAGAACAAAACCATCCTCAATCGCTAACGATGTAGTACCATGTCGAAAGAAGTAGCCGAACTTCAGAATACTGGCATTGCGTCCCTGCTCTATCGTATCGAGCAGATGCCGTATTGTTGAGCGGTCAAATTGGCTCGGCATCTTTAGTCTCTGCAAATTGGGCGTGGCAGCCGAAGACTCCAATATGCCTACCGTAGATGGTGTGTCTACTTTATCCAAAGACTCACCGGACACAGATGTCAGCGGAAATCCAAAAATTCCAATGGCTATTATTCCAAGCAAAACTATTGGATGAAGAGCAAAATGCACCTTCTGTGATATCTGATTTGGATGACTATACAACATATTTTTGGCATTCCCACTCTAAGATAGTTCGGACATTTTGTCCGAACTATAGCTCCTTACCGACTCTCAAGATCTTTATACGGCAACACCACCCTGCAACTATGGCGGCTCCGTGGAGTCAGAATCTCGATGTTTATAGGCATCGTAGTCCAAGATATCAAACTCTATCGCGTCCACGAAATAATCGACATATCCATCTGGCCCTACATAGTCATTGATCGTCTGATTAGTGGTGTAGTCGCCAGTTGCATTACCTGCGTTATCAACAATTTCATTGAAGAAATCATAGATCATTAAGTCACTATAAATCCCGCCATCCTGAAGTTCGGGATCATCCTGAGTATAAATTGAACCTGGCACATAGTCCCCTACATCAGGATCCCACTCCAAGCCCGTTAACTTCATGGTTTTTAAGCGTAGGGCACTGCTGTGTCCTGTGATAGGAATCCCACCATCAACTGTCATACTGTAAGTCAGCGGAGATGCTTCCCCAGTAACGAAGTAATCAACTTTATCCCAAGCAGAGGGTGAGCCTTCCAGATCGTTCCACTCCTGATGGATCACTGCTGAGGAGACCACTGGCGGCAGGGGATTGGGTGCCTCTGGAGTCCCCACTCTTACGCGTAGCGTTACATCACGCAACTTATTACTAGAGCGGTAATGCCCGTAAACTTTGCCATCGTTGTCCGTGGTGGTGCTGTCTAATGAAACTACAGCATCGACATTGTTAACTCCAGCACCTTCATTTTCAGGGGTCGGAGTGGGATTAGCGGCGGAGGCTGGCGGTGGATCGGCCAATAGACTGGGGATAGGAACGGTGACCCCAGAATCAGGAGGCGAAACGGTAATCTCAATATCGGCTTGATGCTCATCACGCGCCACCCCACCGGCAGCGACCGTGGCAGAACTACTATAGGGCACCGGTGTAGGCGTGGGACCCGCGCCAGACGCGGCAGCAGGGACGTGTCGCCTGACCAAAATGGTATAGCCGTAACTTGTCGGGATGGCCGTGGGCGCTGGTGTAGGCGTTGGGCCACCAGGCGTAGGCGTTGGGCCACCAGGCGTGGGCGTGGGCGTTGGGCCACCAGGCGTGGGCGTGGGCACCGGCGTGGCAGTCGGCATGGCCGTGGGGGTTGGGTCTGGTGGTGGGGTTGGGCCGCCCTCGGTTGGCGTAGGATCAGGCGGGAAATCAACCGCAAAGCGCAGCTTGTTAAGCCGGTGACCACGTTGCGTTCCTGGCCCCGACAAAGATACTCTATTGGCCACCCGCTCACTGGCTGGCACGTCATGGCGTGGCGCTACCTCCCGCATCGGGTGCCGCACCTTTGGCGCAGGGTTCATCGGCCCCGCGAATACGCTGCACCAGCCAGCTAACAAAAACAAACAGATGGCTATGGAGCCTGCTGTGTATCTCTTGGGCTTGGTGGTTGGAAGTTGGGTGCCGCTCCCCTGTCTATCTCGACTTTGCATTACAGTGCCTCCGCTACGGGTTTATTACTCCGC
>Ga0213875_10000615_pt1 | contig 28752 bp, 28 predicted proteins | sample BarmaccomBMRX_R8_FD_160105 | JGI IMG/M metagenome (GOLD analysis project Ga0213875, IMG submission 160105) | Root-associated microbial communities from Barbacenia macrantha in rupestrian grasslands, the National Park of Serra do Cipo, Brazil - RX_R8 | ecosystem: Host-associated > Plants > Roots... | reverse complement strand
CAATCCGGGCGCGGTGCTTACGTGGATGGTGCGCGAGGGGATCGAGCCGACCATCCGCGCCTATGGCGGCGATCTGCGGCAGGGATTTGCCGCGACCCGCGACGGGCCACGCACCATTACCCGCTGGACCAGCGCCCTGCGCGCTGCGATGAATGCCGCGCCCGGACATACGACGCTGTTTACCAGCCTGCGACATGCGGCGGTGACCGAGGATCGTCGCGTGCTTTTTGTCCATGCCGGTGTCGATGCCAGACAAAAGCTTGAGACGCAGCGTGATGCGTTCTGGTGGGGTGACAGCGATATCCTGACGCTCACCGCGCCATTTGACGGATTTCGGCGCGTCGTCCGTGGCTTCGACCGCGAGAGGCGCGGCGTGGTCGAGACCGAGTTCGGCGTCTCACTCGATGCAGGTGCGGGGCGCGGCGGGCGTCTGCTGGCGGCGGCCTTCGACCCGGACGGCGCTGTCGTCGATCGGTTGGAAATCTGATCGTTAGATAGCGGTGTAGCCGCCATCTACCAGCAGGTCACTGCCCGTTACAAACGAGGCGGCGTCGCTAGCGAGAAACACAGCCGCGCCGGCGATCTCGTCGGGCATGCCAATGCGGCCCAACAGGTGCTTTGGCCCCATCTCAGCCTGCGCCGCCTCGAATGAGCCGAACCGATAGGTCATTCGTTGCGTCGCGACAGCGCCCGGCGACAACGTGTTGACCCGGATATTCTGCGGCGCGTGATCGATCGCCATCGCCTTGGCAAGTTGGATCAGCGCGCCTTTGGTGGCGCAATAGGCTGGCCGCCCCGCCGCCCCGACACGCCCCATTTGCGATGCAATAAAGATGATCGAGCCGCCGCCGCCCTGGATCATGTACGGCAAGATGGCGCGGCTCAGCAGAAATGAGCCGGTCAGGTTGATCTCGACGGTGCGATGCCAGTCGGCGATGGTGATTTCAAGCACCGTGCCGGTCGGATCGTTGGGCGCGGCGCCGCTCACCAGAATATCCAGGCGTCCGAACGCGGCATGCCCGGCCGCGGCGGCGGCGTGCGTGTGTGCCTCATCGGCGGCATCGCAATGCTGCGAGATCGCCTGGCCGCCGACCTCATTGACCAGTCGCACGGTCTCGGCTGCGCGTCCGGCGTTGATATCGCAGCACACCAGCGACGCGCCGGCCTTTGCGAAGGCGATGGCTATGGCTCGGCAAATATCGCCGCCGGCACCGCTGATCAGTGCTGTTTTCCCCGACAATTCCATGAACGATCCTCGGCAGCACACAAGCGCGGCGAGATTGCGTTGCTACGCGCGCAATGACAATTCCCTTGGCGCCACTCAAGCGTAGCAATGCAGCCTCTGTCAGGTCTGCCTAAAGCACGAGGTCGGTGCGCGGGTCGATCAGATGCATGTGGTTGAGGTCGGCGACCAGCGGCATGGTTTCGCCGGCGTTACCGGCGGCCGCCGGATTGACGCGGCCGCACACTTCGACACCGTTGATGATGAAGTACACCATCGTCTCCATGCCCATCGGCTCGACGACATCGAGCAGCACATCAAATGCGGCACGCCCGGGCGGCAGCGCCTCACCGCGCCGTTCGATCAGGTCCTCCGGGCGGAGGCCGAGGATCAGTTCGCGGCCGGAATGCGCCTTGTAGCGCGCGACGCGATCCTGCGGCACCGGCAAGGACAGCGTATCCGAGAGCTGTACCTTGAGACCGCCATTCGCCTCGACCAACTGGCATGGGATGAAATTCATCCCCGGCGAGCCGATGAACCCGGCGACAAACCGCGTCTTCGGCGCGTGGTAGACCTCCTGCGGACTGCCGATCTGCTCGATATTGCCGCCATTCATCACAACCACGCGGTCGGCAAGGGTCATCGCCTCGACCTGGTCATGGGTGACGTAGACGGTCGTCGTGGTGACCTTCTGGTGAACCTTCTTGATCTCGGTTCGCATCTGCACGCGCAGTTTGGCGTCGAGGTTCGACAGGGGCTCGTCGAACAGGAAGACCTTGGGGTTGCGCACGATCGCGCGGCCCATCGCAACGCGCTGGCGCTGGCCGCCCGACAACTGCTTCGGCTGCCGCGCGAGCAGGTCGGTGATGTCGAGGATGCGCGCAGCATTTTCGACCCGTTCCTTGATCTCCGGCTTGGGGAATTTGCGCAGCCGCAATCCGAACGACATGTTCTCGAACACGGTCATGTGCGGATAGAGCGCGTAGTTCTGGAACACCATCGCAATGTCGCGGTCCTTGGGCGGCACATCGTTGACCAATTGATCGCCGATGAAGATTTCGCCCGAGGTCGCCTCTTCGAGGCCGGCGATCATCCGCAAGGTCGTGCTTTTGCCGCAGCCGGAGGGGCCGACCAGGACAATGAACTCGCGGTCGGCGATATCGAGATCGATGCCTCTGACCGCCGGAGTCTTATCGTAATTCTTGACGATTTTACGCAACGCGACTTGCGCCATGGTCCTCTACCCCTTGGTCGCGCCGGCGGTCAGACCGGCAATGTAATAATCCATCAGGAAGGCATAGATGATCAGCGGCGGCGCCGCCCCCAGCAGCGCTCCCGTCATGATCTGGCCCCAGTTGTAGACGTCACCCTTGATCAGGGTGGTGACGATCCCAACCGGCAATACGAGCTGGTCTTCCGAAGTGGTGAAGGCCAGGGGGTAGAGGAAATTCGCCCAGGATACCGTGAAGGCGAAGATCGTCGCCGCGATGATGCCCGGCAGCGCCACGGGGATGAATACCCGGGTCAATATCTGGAAATAGCTCGCGCCGTCGATGAGCGCCGCCTCGTCCAGTTCTTTCGGAATGCTGGAGAAATAGCCGATCATTATCCAGGTGCAGAACGGCACGGTCAGCGTCGGGTAAAGGAAGATCAGCACCCACCAGTGATTGATGAGCTCGATGCCGGTCTTGTCGTGGATCCAGGCGAAGATCTTGAAGAGCGGGATGAACAGCAGCGTGTCGGGGATCAGGTAGGTCAGGAACACGCCCGTAGCCAGCGTCGCCGATCCCCAGAACTTCATTCGCGCCAGTGAGAACGCCGCCAGGATGCTGACGATGATCGACAGCGAGACTACCAGAACCGATACCACCGCCGAGTTCTTAAAGAAGGTCAGAAACGACTTGCTGGACAACAGGTTGACGTAATTCTCCAGCGTCGGGTGATAGACCCACCACGGGTTGGTCACCGCCCCGATCTCGGCACTCGATTTGAGCGACGTGATCAGCATGTAGATCGGCGGCATCAGGAAGAAGACGACGAACAACGAGAGAAAGAAATAAGACCAGTACAGCGCGCGTTTGCGTTCGCGCGAAATGCTGCCGTAGCGGACGGCCCCAGGGGCGCCACCGGGGGCGCCCCCGGTGGCGACGGCGGTCGCGGTGCTCATGCTCAGGCCTCGTTGCCGCGCTTGCGGACGTTTCGCAGGATGAAGATCGCCGCCGTTCCGAGGATCGGAAACATGAACAGCGATACCGAGGCACCAAGCGGCAAGTCATTACCCCAGATGCCCAGCGTGAAGGCCCAGGTCGCAAAGACATGCGTCTGATCGACCGGGCCGCCATTCGTCAGGATCTTGACGATGTCGAAATTGGCGAAGGTGACGATCAGCGAGAACAGGCCGGTAATCTGGATGATGTTGCGCATCATCGGCAGGTTCACGTACCAGATCTTCTGAAGCCAGTTGGCGCCGTCAATCGCCGCCGCCTCGTGCAGCTGGTCGGGTACCGATTTCAACGCCGCCAGATACATGATCATGAAGAAGGGCGAGCCGACCCAGACATTCACCAGAATGACGCCAAACCGGGCCCAATATGGGTTGCCGAGCCAGGGGATCGATGGCAGGCCGAGATGCGCGAAGATCCAGTTGAAGGCACTATAGGAAGGGTCGAACAGCCACAACCAGGCCAGCGTGCTCATCGCCGGTGGGATCACCCAGGGAATGAGCAGCATGCCGCGCCATTTGCGCTGCCCCTTCAACGGAATGTTGTGGACGAAATGGGCCACGATAAAGCCGATGACGGCCTTGAAGATGACAGCGGTTACCGCGAACAGCACCGACTGTTCGACCACCATCCAGAATGTCGATCGCTTGAACAGGAACAGGAAATTGCCGAAGCCGACAAACTTGGTCATCGACTTGTTCAACGTCGCCAGGTGGATCGCGTAGAACGCGGGATACACCACCAGACAGAGAATGATCGCGATCAATGGCAGCGCCATCAGGAACGCAACTGTAGACTTGCGCCGCAGGATCGAACGGGCGTTCCCTCTGCGGCCAACCGCCGCGACACGAAGGTCGCTGGCTACGGCATCGGCCATCTTTATCGCTCCTAATATCAACGCCGACGGCTACTCGCGAGCAGCCGGCGGCGCGCTACGATCCTACCGCGTTTGCTTGAGGGTTGCATCAACTCTACCCAGCCATGCCAAATTGCCTCACGGGTGCCGGCCGATCTAGGCCTCGCCCTCGGCAGGCGGGGTACCGGGACTGAAAACGCCGGCGTCGTCTTCTCCGAGGCTGCGCCGGCGTTCAAGTTCCTGCGCATAGCGCCGCAAGGCATAGGCCTCGCTGACATAACCCAGAATGTGCCGGTTTTCGGCAGTATCGACCACTGGCAGGCTTTCCTGCGCCGTACGGCTGAAGCGAATGAGTGCGGTGCGCAGATCATCGCCGGGCAGCAGAAACGCCGCGCTTCCGGTCACCAGATCGGCGACGCGGCGTGGTTCGGCATCCGCATCCGGGCGTCCCGCTTCGGCAGGATCGACGGTGCCACAGAGCCGGCCGCCGCTATCGACCACGAAAACCTGCTTGGTGCTGCCGGGGGGAAACCGCCGCAACATCTCCGCGACCGACTGCTCGCTGGCGATCACCGCCGGATCGCGCCGCATCATCGGCCCGATCTTGATCTCGCCGAACCACCCGATGTCTTCGGGGCTGCGTATTTTCAGGCCGCGCAAATGGAAGCGCCAGGTGGCAAACGAGTACCCGAACCAGTGGCGTACCGCGAACGCGGCGGTGAGCACCGCGACCATCACACCGGTGGTCGCCGAGAAGTCGCCGGTGGTTTCCAGCACCAGCATGATCATCGTCACCGGCGCGCCGACGATGGCCGCGGCCACCGCACCCATCCCCACCAGGGTATAGAGCACCGGGTCGGGCGCCAGGGAGGGCGCGATATGCGCCGGCAGCTCGGCGCAGAAATTACCGAACAGGCTGCCGAGGAATAATGAGCTGCTGAACAGGCCACCGCGAAATCCCGAGCCGATCGACACGGCGGAGCCAAAGGTCTTGGCGACGATCAGCCCGCCGGCCAACGGCAGCGCGTATCCCGAGTGCAATACCTGCAGAATCGCGCCATGGCCGCTGCCCAGAATCTGCGGAAACGGCAGGGCGACGACACCGACAATGGCGCCACCAAGAGCGGGGCGGCCCCAGCGCGGAACACGCAGGCGCCGAAAGATGCCCTCGGTGCCGGTGACGCCTTTCATCACCAGTACCCCAATCACCGCCGCGGCGAGACCGATCACGAAAAACGCCGGGTAGTCGGGTGGGGAGATCACCATCTGGCGATCCATCACAAAGATCGGATTGGTGCCGACGATTGTCCGCACCGTCAATGCGCCGACTAGAGCCGACATGCCGACGGGCGCAAGCGTCTGCAACGTGTAACTGCCGACGATCAGCTCGAAGGCATAGAAGGCGCCGGCCAATGGCGCGTTGAACGCGGCGGCGATAGCACCGGCAGCGCCGCAGCCGACCAATGTGCGTACGTCGTCACGACGCAACCCGAGATGCCGGCCAAGCCGCGATCCCATCACCGAACCAAGCTGGGTGTAAGCCGCCTCGAGGCCGACCGAGGCACCAAACCCGCCCGACAGCAGTGTGACCAGGACCAGCCCGAGGCTATCACCCAGAGACATGCGACCGCCGAACAAGGCATTAGCCTCGATCGCGTCGACCACTTCGCGGGGTCGCCATCGGCGCAGCACGGCGGCGGTGATGCCGACCAGCAACCCGCCGCCGGTCAGTACCGCGAGGACGCGCAGCCAGGGCAGATCGCCGGCCGAGCTCAGATGCGCCTCGGCGGCCTCGCCAAACGCCACGCCGCGCAACCCATCGAGCAGCAGGTCGAGCACAAGCACGCCAAGCCCGGCGAGGATCCCGGCAATCATCGCCAGCAGAATCAGAAAGATGTCGCTGTCGCGCAGCCGAGGCTCGGCGGTATTTGCCGGCCGCAGCTCGACCGCCTGTTCGCCAGAGAGAGCCGGAGAGTCGACCAGTGACGACGCCATGATCCGCCTCGCGTCGGCGCGACGCCGCGTTACCGCTCGGTCAGTTTGAGCTCGATGCGCCGGTTGCGGCTGAAAGCATCGTCACCCGTCCCGGAATCGAGCGGCTGGTTGTCGGCAAATCCGGCGGCGACCAACCGGTTCGCCGGAATGCCCTGCGAGATCATATACCGCACAACCGAGATCGCGCGTGCCGCCGACAGTTCCCAATTGGAGGCGAACAGCGCATTGCTGATCGGCCGCCTGTCGGTGTGCCCGTCGACGCGCATCACCCAGTTGATGTCGGTCGGGATTTTCGCGGAGATCTCCTTCAGAGCGCCGATAACCGGGTCAAGCTGCTGTTTCGCGGCATCGCTGAGATCGGCGTTGCCGGGGGTGAACAGCACCTCTGACTGGAACACAAAGCGGTCGCCGACGATGTGGATATCCGGGCGATCGCCGATCACCTCGCGCAGCCGGCCGAAGAACTCGGAACGAAACCTTGCCAGCTCCTGCACCTTGTTGGCGAGCGCCAGGTTCAGGCGTTTGCCCAGTTCGGCGATCTGGGTCTGCTGATCCTTGACCTTGGCATCTGACAGGTCGAGCGCCGCTGAGATTTTCGCCAGCTGGTCGCGCAAGGCCGCGACCGATGCGCTCAACTGCTCGACCTGGGCCCTCGCGGCGGCGCTGATCTGCTGCTCGGCGGTCAGCGCCTTTTCCGCGGTGGTGGCACGATCGCGCAACACGCCAAGCTGCGACAGCGCATCCTGCAACTGACCTGTGGTCTGCGCTGTCGTCGCCGTCTGCTGCGCCAATTGCGTGTTGAGGCTGGCGACCTGGCCCTTCAGCGAGTCGCGCTCGGCAGCAATTGCCGACAACTGCTCTGTCAGCGCGGTGTTGCTGGCTTGCAGCTTCTCGTTGGCGCCGCGTTCCAACGACAGCAGGTCGGCGAGCTGGCTGACCTGCTGCTGGAGGTCTTTGAGCGCCTTGTCGCGGCCCGACAGTGCGTCGGACAGCATGAATTGTCCGGCGGTAAAGACCAGCAGAATAAAGATGATGACCATCAACAGCTGCGCCAGGGCGTCGACAAAACCCGGCCAGATATCGATGCTGGAACGCCGCGCGCGGCGGCTGGCGAGCGGCATTATTCAGCGCGTGCCTTCCTCGGCGAGTGCGGCGATGGTGCGCGCCAGCAGGCGGATCTCGCTGCGCACCTCCTGCATGGTCTGCACTCGGCCCTCGGGCAGGTCCTCGCTGAGCCGCGCGATATAGGCCTCGATATTGCGCAGGTGGGTGCGCAGGACATCGTCGCTTCCGAGCGAATTCTCCGCCACCGACGCCAGCCGGGCGAGCGATGGTTTCAATTCCATCTGGTTTTCCGCGAGCCGCAGCATCAGCAGCTGGCCCGCCTTCATATGCTCGCTCAGAGTGCCGAGCCGATCGGTCAGTCCGACCAGCGTGTTGTTGCTGCTGATACGGCTTTCCTCGCTGCGCGCCAGGGTACGCTGCAGGTTCTCCATGCTGTCGGCGGTCTGCTCCAGCAGCGCGTGCAGATAGGCCGGCAACGAGCCGTCGCCGCCCTCGCCAAGCGGGCCGGATGACAGCCGCGTATAAGTCGACAGCCACTCTTCCAGATCGTTGTAGAACCGGTTCTGCGCCTGCCCCGCCTGCAGATCGAGAAAACCGAGCACCAGGCTTCCAGCCAGTCCGAACAGCGACGAGCTGAATGCGGTGGACATGCCATGCAGCGGCGTCTCGAGGCCGCTCTTGAGGTTCGCGAAGGCACGCGTCAGGTCGCCGCCGCCGACATCCAGCGCCCCAATCACGCCGCCGACCGAGCGCACTGTTTCGAGCAGGCCGTAAAACGTGCCCAGCAATCCCAGAAACACCAATACCCCGATCAGATAGCGCGAGGTTTCCCGCGTTTCGTCGAGGCGCGAGGCGATACCGTCAAGCAGCGTCTGCATCGAGGTTGCCGACAGCGTCACACGCCCGCTCTGACGCCGACCCAGCATGCGTGCCATCGGTGCGAGCAGTCGGGGTGTCGCCCCCGGTGGCGCGGTCAAATCACGAGCGGCGAGACGATCGCGGAAGCTTTCGATCCACTCGGTGGCTGGCTCCAAGGTCAGCACCTGGCGGAAAATATAGACCACACCGGCGGCAAGGACGCCGAGGATCACGCCATTGACTGCCGGATTGCCCATAAATGCGGTCAGCAACGGGCTGCCGAGCGCGACCGCAAGGACTGCCACCAGTACCAGGAACACCGCCATCCGGATCAGGATCCGGTACGGGCGGCTCATCTCACGCCGAGCGTCTGGCGCGGCCTCGACGATTTCGCGGTCAGCCATGCGGACCGGACACCGGCGCGGGCACTAGTGGCTCGATTAGCCCCGTACCAGTGATGAGGTGTACCGGCGCGGGCGGCACAGCGGGCAGATTTGACGGCTGCCGGATGGAGGCCAGAGGCGGGACGGCCGCGTCACTCGAAAGTGCGGATTGACCCTCCCGGATCGGCGCCGTGCCAAGCACATCGCCAATCACAATCCCGGCGGCGGCCAGGGCCAGCGCCGTGCGCCGCACGTGCGGTCCTCGTCCTATGGCGGGACCTATATTGTGCCCGCGGGCACACGCAGGCTGCATCGGCAGACGCAAACTCCTAGAACGCTGCGGAACGGTACAGTGCTTCCCACGCAGCCTTGTCAAACTAGCGGATGGCGGCCGCGCCGGCCATTGCATTTCGTGGGTAGGCGCTTGTGAGGCCGCGCCCTTTCAGCGCAGCGCCTCCTTGAGCATCGCGGCAAGCGGCAGGTGCAGATGATTGTTGGCGGCGAGTATATCGCCGCTGGTCAGCATCGTCTGCCCACCTGCCAGGTCGGCGACAAAGCCGCCGGCCTCGCGCACCAGCAGCAGCCCGGCCGCGACATCCCAGGGCTGCAGCCCGAATTCCCAGAATCCGTCGAGCCGGCCCGCCGCGACATAGGCGAGATCGAGCGAGGCGACGCCCAGCCGGCGCACGCCGCTGGTGGTGCCCATCACGCGGCCCAGCGTCGCCAGATACCGGGGATGGTCACCGCGGTCGCGAAACGGAATGCCGGTGCCGATCAGGGCGTCGCCAAGCTGTCGCCGCGCCGAGACCCGCAGCCGGCGATCGTTGAGAAAGGCGCCGGCGCCCTTTTCGGCCCAAAACATCTCGTCCCGAGTCGGCTCGTAAATCACGCCGGCGACGATTTCACCGTCGCGTTCGAGGCCGATCGAGATCGCGAAATGCGGGATGCCATGAAGGAAATTGGTGGTGCCATCGAGCGGATCGACGATCCAGCGATGATGCGGGTCGCTGCCCTCACTGGCTCCGCCTTCCTCGAACAGCATCCCGTAGCCGGGGCGCGCCTTGGACAATTCGGTCTTCAGCGTCTTTTCGGCGCGCAGATCGGCACTCGAGACAAAGTCGCCCGGGCCCTTGACCGATACCTGTAACTGCTCAACCTCGCCGAAATCGCGCTTCAAGCCGCGCGCTGCCTTCAACGCGGCCGACGTCATGACGTTGATGATCGGCGAGCGAATCGCCACAAGCAGCTCCAATCAAAGATGTTACGTGGGTCAGCGACGCATGACCGACCATATGGGAGAGGATTGGGAGCGCCGGCTTGCGCCACGCTCACCGCTCCGAGGAACGGGGATCGGCTGTCAGTCCTTGGCGCGTTCGACGTAGGTGCCGTCAGCCGTGTTGACGACGATGCGCGTACCGGCCTCGATATGCGGCGGGATCATAACGCGGCGGCCGTTGCCCAGCTTGCCGGGCTTATAGGACGAGGAGGCAGTCTGGCCACGCACCACCGGGTCAGCCTCGATGATCTCCATCACGACGCTGCCGGGGATTTCGACCGAGAGCGGCGTGCCCTCATAGAGCTGCACCGTGCACACCATGCCGTCCTGCAGAAAATCCGCCGGCTCGCCAATCAGATCGCGCGGCACCGTGACCTGCTCGTAATTCTCGTTGTCCATCAGCGTTGCCTGATCCCCTTCCATATAGAGGAACTGCATTTCCTTCTCGTCGAGACGCACCCGCTCGACCGCTTCCTGGGTTCGAAAACGCTCGGTCGCCTTGTTGCCGGTGCGCAGATCGCGGATGTCGAGCACCGTAAAGGCGCCGCCCTTGCCGGGCTGCACAATGTCGCGCTTCAGCACCAGCCACAGCTTGTTCTGGTGCTCCAGTACGTTGCCGGGCTTTAATTCGATGGCGTTGATCTTCATGACGGAGTGTCTCGCAGTCGGTATTGCAAGGTGGGGTATTCGGAGTTGGCGCGCTTCCTACCAGCTTGGTAACACCACGCAAAGCGGAATGCGGGACCACTGATGCCGGAAACAGAGGCTGTACCCTGGTGGCGCCCCGATCGCGTCGCGGCGCGCCACGGCAATCTCGCAACGCGGTCGCGCATTCGGGCGGCGGTACGCCGATTTTTCGATGCAGCCGGTTATATGGAGGTGGAAACTCCGGCTTTACAGGTGAGCCCGGGTCTGGAACCGCATCTGCAGGCCTTTGCGGCCGCGTTGCACGACCCGCGCGACGGCGTCGCCCGACGGCGCTATCTGCACACCTCGCCCGAATTCACGATGAAGAAATTGCTGGCGGGCGGGCTGCCACGCATCTGGCAGCTATCCCATGTGTTCCGTAACGGCGAGCGCGGCGCGACGCACCACCCCGAGTTCTCGATGCTGGAATGGTATCGGGCCGGCGCGAGCTATCGCGACCTGATGGACGAGGCGGAAGCGTTGCTACGTGAGGCGCAGATCGCGGCGGGCGTCGAGACGCTGCGCCGTGACGGGAAGATCGCCGACGCGCGGCGGCCCTTCGAGCGGATTACGGTGGCGCAGGCCTTTGCCACCTATGCCGGTATCGACCTGCTGGCGACCGCGCCCGATCCGGCATCTCCCGACGCGGCGCTGCTGGCCGCCGAGGCGGCGCGGGCCGGCTTGCAGCTACACGCGGACGACGATTGGGAAACCTTGTTTTTCCGCATCTTCCTCGAACGTATCGAGCCATATCTCGGAGTCGGGGCGCCGACAATCGTCTACGATTACCCGATAACCATGGCCGCTTTGTCGCGCCGCAAGCTGGACGACCCGCGCCTCGCCGAACGCTTCGAACTGTATGTGTGCGGCCTGGAACTCGCCAACGCGTTTGGTGAATTGACCGATCCCGCGGAGCAGCGACACCGCTTTCTTGCCGATCAGGCGCGCAAACAGGCGCTTTATGGCGAAACCTACCCGATCGACGAGGATTTGCTCGCGGCCCTGACGTGGGGCCTGCCGGCGTGCGCCGGCATCGCGCTCGGGTTCGACCGCCTCGTGATGCTGGCGACCGGCGCGGCTCGGATCGAGGATGTGTTATGGGCACCGGTCGTGTGAAACGTGCCCACTGAACACGTGAGGCGGCCGCGCGCGATTGCCGCTTGTCGTCCCCCCTGTCGGCGGGCAGGGTCCGCCGCATGAGTTCTCCGGAGCAGGATCCTGAACCCGATTCCCGGCGCGGCGCCATTTTTGGCCTGATCGTTATCGCCGTCCTGGTAGTAGCTGGGTATTTCCTCGTCAACTCCCTGCGCGAGAAGGGCAACATCGAGGATTGCCTGATGTCGGGCCGTCATAACTGCGCGCCAATAGAAACGCCGAGTAGCCGCTGAGATCACCGCGCCCGAGGTCTGGCCTCCGACACTTTCTCCATGCGGGCCCTAGGCAATGACCGGGACATCGCCGACCCGGCTTGCCCGCAATGTGTGGCGCCAGACAATCGCCGTTGTCAGCAGGATCACCGCGCCCGCCTGATGCAGGGCGGCGACCGGCACCGGCACCACCAGAAGCAGGGTCGAGACGCCGAGGGTAAATTGCCCGAGCGCCACGCCGCCGAGCGCGTGCAGCGCCCGACGCGCGCGGTGCGGCAGGAGAGCGCGGCGGCCGATCAGCCACACCACAACGATCGCGGTCACGGTGGTTTCGGCCAGGAGCCTATGGTCGAACTGCACCGCCGGCACATTCTCGAACCAATTGCGTACAAAGGGCTCGAGTCGGGCGTAACCGGCCGGCACGAGTCGCCCATCCATCAATGGAAAGGTGTTGTAGGTCAGACCGGCATTCAGGCCCGCGACGAATCCACCGGCGGTAATCGTCAATGCCACCAACGCGATCAGAAGCTCGCTGGCACGGCGCCAGCAAGCGGGAGCTGCCGCGCCGGAGGCCGGCGTCGGCGGCGAGCGGTTCCCGCTTGTCTGTGCTGCAACAGAGGATTCCGCGAGAAGACCAAGAGCGATCCACAGCGTCAGAGCATAGATGGCGAGGGCGAGGACGAGGTGCGCGGTCAGCCGGTACTGGCTGACCTCGATCCGGTCGGCGAGTCCGCTCTTGACCATGTACCAGCCAAGCGCTCCCTGGGCGCCGCCGAGCACGAAAATGCCGATCAGCGGCGCTGTCAAGCGGCGCGGGATCTGGCGGCGGATCAGGAAGTAGACCAGCGGGAGGGCATAGGCGAAGCCGATCAGCCGACCCCACAGCCGGTGCACGTATTCCCATAAGTAGATGTACCGAAAATCAGCGAGACCCATGCCGCTATTGAGCAGCTTGTATTGCGGGATCTGCTGGTACTTGGCGAATTCCGCCTGCCAGGCGGCCTCCGAAAGCGGTGGGACGATGCCGGTGACGGGCTGCCACTCGGTAATCGAGAGGCCCGACCAGGTGAGCCGGGTGATGCCGCCAATCACCACCATGCCAAAAATCAGCCCACAGCAGGCGAGCAACCAGATTGCCACCGGGCGGGCGTCGGCCCGTGGCAGTGTCGACGTTTCGGCGAGGTAGTACGAGGTCGCGGTCGGGAGAGACAATTCGGCACCGGCGCAAATGCGGATTGTGCCGACGACATGCCGATTCGCAGGAGCGATGGCAAGCGGCACCGGCGCCGCAGCACCAACCGACTCAGCCATTTCCACCGGGTTGGTCGCTAGTGCAGCGTAAGCGAGTGCTTGAAGTGACGAAAGCGGTTAGCGCGGCTCTGGCTGCTCTGCTTCACATTGACCCAGTGCAGCTTGCCTTCGATGTGCTCTCGCCAGAATTCCAGAAATTTGTGCAGCTCAGGAAATTCCGGCGCGAGATCGAATTTCTGCCAGATGAACGTCTGCAATAATGCGGGATGATCCGGCATTCGATAGATAATCTCGGCGGTGGTCAGCCGGTAGCCTCGAACCTGCAGCTCGTAACTGGTCACTTCCGCGCCCTCTCGTTGAGCCCGTCGCTTCCCACGAACGATTGTGGCGAGAGCAACTCCCGCCGGCAAGGTGTAAAAGTAGTTGTGATAACAATAGTTTAGCAGCCATGATGGGGCAGTGCTGCCAACCGCTCTGTCGGGCGCGCCCATGCGTCGTCCGGCGCTGCCGGCTTGAAGGCTCGGGGGCCGGGGTTAAATATGCTGAAGTGAAACTCTTGGTTATTCCGCGTCGTTTTTCTGCCCGCGGCGTTTCTCGGCGCATGGCTCAGTCGGCAAGGCCCCAAACAATGAACCGGACGATCTCGGCACTCGCGTTTTTGGGAGCCTTGCTGGCGCTCGCCCCGAGGCCGCTGCCCGCCCAGGCCGCGGCGCCCATACCCGAGGTTGGCGGCGCGGCCGTCCCGAGCCTCGCGCCGATGCTGGCGCGCATCACCCCCGGGGTCGTCAACATCGCCGTGCGCGGTCGGGTGCGCGAGCAGAATCCGCTGCTCCAAGACCCGTTCTTCCGTCGCTTTTTCAATCTGCCGCAAAACCAGCAGCCGGAGGAACGCGAGACGCAGGCGACCGGCTCAGGAGTGATCGTCGATGCGGCCCAGGGATATGTCCTGACCAATGGCCATGTCGTCGAAAACGCGACGCGCATCGAGGTCACAACCAAGGATAATCACCGCTTTGTCGCTCGCCTCGTCGGCACCGATACCGACACCGATGTCGCGGTGTTGAAGATCCCCGCCGAGAACCTGACGGCGGTGCCGATGGGCAATTCCGACAGCCTCCAGGTCGGCGACTTCGTGCTGGCGATCGGCAACCCGTTCGGCCTCGGCCAGACGGTCACCTCGGGTATTGTCAGCGCGCTCGGACGCAGCGGCCTCGGAATCGAGGGCTATGAAGACTTCATTCAGACCGATGCGTCGATCAACCCCGGTAACTCGGGAGGACCGCTGGTCAACCTGCAGGGTCAGTGTGTCGGCATCAACACCGCGATTCTGGCGCCGGGCGGCGGCAATATCGGTATCGGGTTCGCAGTGCCGATCAACATGGCGCGGCGCGTCATGGACCAGATCGTCCAATACGGCTCGGTCAAACGCGGCCGCATCGGGGTGGCGATCCAGGATCTGACCCCCGATCTGGCACAGGCGATGAACACGACGCACACCAATGGCGCGGTGATCGCGCGGGTCGAGCCCGGTTCCTCGGCCGAGCGAGCGGGGTTGCGCAGCGGCGACCTTGTTATCGCGGTGAACGGCGTGGCAGTGCGCAGCGGGACTCAGCTGCGCAACACGATCGGGCTCAGCCGCATCGGCGATGACGTCAAGCTGACCGTCGATCGGCATGGCTCGGAATATTCCGCATCGGTTCGGGTCGACCCGGCCGGCCCGTCAAATGATAACGGCCCCGCCGCCGCGCGGCCCCGCTCGCAGATGCGTTAACCGGCGCTGGACGACACCTGATGACCACTCCCTATGAGGTCCTTGGCGTCAAGCCCGATGCCAGCGCCGACGACATTCGCAAGGCATATCGCAAGCTCGCCAAGGAATTTCATCCCGATCTCAACCCCGGAAAACCGGCCGCCGAAGCGCGGTTCAAGGAAGTCTCGGCAGCGTATGACATTCTGTCCGACGCGGAGAAGAAGGCACGCTACGATCGCGGTGAGATTGATGAGACTGGGGCCGAGAAGCCGCGCTACTCCTACCGCCCGCACGCGGAGGGCGCCCAAGGCCGCAAATACCAGCCGCAGGGCGAGATGGACATCGATGATCTCAACGATCTGTTTGCGATGTTCGGTCGGGGCGGCGCGCGGCGCGGTGGTCGGGCTGGCGGCGGGACCGGTGAAGGAATGTCGATGCCTGGCCCGGATCGTCACTTCACCTTGACGATCGATTTTGTCGAGGCGGTAACCGGCGGCAAGCAGCGCTTGGCGCTGGCGCCGGAAGAATGGCTCGACGTAACGATCCCGGCCGGGATCGAAGAAGGCCAGGTTCTGCGGCTTAAGGGCAAGGGCGGCCCCGGCTTCGGCGGCGGTACGGCGGGGGATGCGTTGATCGAGGTGCATATCGCGCCGCACCCGCTGTTCCACCGCGACGGCGACAACGTGCACCTTGAGCTACCGGTCAGCCTCACCGAAGCGGTCCTCGGAGCGCGTGTCGCGGTGCCGACCGTGACCGGGCCGGTAACGATGACGATCCCAAAGGGCTCGGATGCCGGTACCCGTCTGCGGCTGCGCGGCAAGGGCGTGCAGCGCCGCCGCGGCGGAAAGGATGCCTTTGGCGATCAATACATCACGCTGAAGGTCGTGATCGGCGCCAGCGGCGATGAAAAGCTGGCCGAGTTCCTGAGCGGCTGGGCCGAAACGCACCCGACCAATCCGCGTGCCGGCATGCCTGGCGATAGCGGCGCCGACAACCGTGCCACGCGGCAGAGCGCGTGATGATCGATCTCGACGAACTGGCGCGCCGCTTTTCCAGCCTCGGACGGACCGAAATCGTGCGCTGGATCGAGAACCGCTGGATCGTGCCCGACGAGCAGGGCGGCGCCTGGCAGTTCCGCGAAGTCGACGTCGCGCGGATCGAATTGATCCAGCATGTGCGACATGAGTACACGCTCGATGACGACGCGATGTCGCTGATCCTGGGATTGCTCGACCAGGTCTATGGCCTGCGCCGGCAGTTAACCCGCTTGTGCGATGCACTGGAACAGCAGCCGCCGGAAATCCGCGACGCGATCCGCCGCGCATTGCCCGCGGTTAAATTGCCCGCGGGGAAAGAACCCGGCAGCTGAAACGGCAGGCTTGACCATACCCGAGAGCAGCGGAGGCTTACTCCGCTGCGGAGGGATGCACGATTTCAGCGGCTGACGTGGCTTGCGCAACCCGGCTCTGGTCGCGACCGCCACGCTTTGCCTCATACAAGGCGCCGTCGGCGGCCTTGATCAGATCGACCGGGGCCGTGGCGCCGCTATCCGGTGCGGCCGCGGCGACCCCCAGGCTGATCGTCACGATTTTAGGTCCGTTGCCTTCATGCGACAAAGCCAGCTGGCGCACCGCCAGGCGTGCCCGCTCGGCGATCTGCAGCGCGCCCACGATCGGGGTGTTGGGCAGGATGATCGCCATTTCCTCGCCGCCATAGCGAGCCACAAGATCGCCCGCCCGCGCCGGCAGCTTCGCCAAGACGTTCGCAATCGCGTGCAGGCACTTGTCGCCGGCGGGATGGCCGTAGCGGTCATTGAAGAGTTTGAAGCAATCGACATCGATCATGATGAGGCTCAACACCTTGCCCTCGCGGCGCGCGCGGGCAAATTCGGTCTGCAGCGCATCATCGAAGTAGCGGCGATTGGCAAGCCCGGTCAGCCCGTCCCGGTGCGCCAGGTTTTCCAGCTGAAGATTGGCCTGGGTCAACTGATCCTCGGCCGTTTTGCGCGCCGTGACATCGCGCGAGACGACGACAAATCCTTCGTTTTCGGGCAGCGTCCGTCGATTGACCTCGACCCAGATCAGGTCGCCATTTTTGCGCCTAACCCTGTAGGTTGCCTGTACGTCTTCGCCGGTATCGTCGATCTGTGAATTGAAGGCGTGCTCCCAGATCGCACGATCCGGCGGGTACAGGATGTCATCGGTCGGGTGCCCAAGCAGGTCTTCCGGTTCGTAGCCGAGAAGCGATCGACTGGCGGGCGACACATAGTGCCGCCGCATATCACGGCCGATCTTGACGATCAGATCACTGGAATGCTCGGCCAGCAGACGGAAGGCATCCGCCGCTTCGTAGTAGGCATTCTCCAGCCGACGGCCTCTCCGGATGTAGGCGGCGAGCCAGAAACCCAGCCCCCCGATGACCCCGACCATGATGCCGACGCGCACCAGACGCGCCCGGCGCTCGGCGCTCCACGGCGCCAGCACCTCGTTGGTGGCCAGGGCTACCGATACGAAGAGCGGATAACCGCTGACCGCACGGTAGCTGTTGAGCCGGGTGATGCCATCCGTAGCGGAGGCGACCTCGACATCACCGTTCAGATTGTGCGTCACATAGTTTTGAAAGAAATGCGACGAGTGCAGATCGCGCCCGATATTCCGCGCCGCGAAAGGTCGGCGCACCAGCAACATGCCGTCGCGTTTCGCCAGCAGGATCGAGCCAAGCTGCCCGATATCGAATGTGTCGTAAAAGTGCTGGAAGTAGTCGAGAGAAAGATCGCCCGTGATAATGCCGGCGAAACTGCCATCCGGACGGTTCAGCCGGTGCGATACGGGCAACAGCCAGGGCTCCGCTGCCGTCGTCTGAAATGGCTCGCCGATATACGATACATCGTCCTGGTGCGATCGGTGATATTCGAGATTATCCTTGTAGTTAATGGCGCATTGTCGCAGCGAACGGACAAGGCTGCCGGTCAGGCAATTACCGTTTTCGTCCGACACCGCCCAGCCCGCCATGACCGGGAAGACGGTCATGCGGGCGGACATGCCGCGCGCTGCCTGATCGAGATTGGCACTGTTGAAGCCGTCACTTTCGATCCGACGCGCGATGCCGATGATGCTCGCATCGGTAGTACGGAAGATGTCGCTGGCGTGCTGCGACAGCGATTGTGCGAGGTTTGCGGAAACCTGACGCGCGTGATCGAGCTCCCTCGCGCGCTGCTCCGATGCTGCCCTAAAGCTCTGCAGGACCAGAAGAAAACACACCAGGACAACGAACAGCACTGCGCTGTATTCAAGCGCCGCTCCGCGGCGATGGCGTCGCCGCGCGCCAAAGGGCCTTGTCGTGACCACGGACCTCGCCGTTTGCGCTAATACCTAATCGTCATACGCTTATACGTTTAGGTGGCGAGATTGTTGCCGTGAACCCTAAAAACGCGTTCACATAGGTTAAAGCGTCTGAAAGCGCGCGCGCGCACCGCGCTCAATTCCAGCAGCAATCAGCCGGTCAATGCTGAAGCGGTGGCGCATCATTTCGAGCACCCGCAGCTCTTCCTGGCTTGCCTCGCCATCGGCGGCGGCGACGTCGCACGCTACTGCATAAGCGGTCTCGCGCAGGTTCGCGGGCAATGCAGCCTTGATCTGCGTTAAAGCCTCGCCCAATCCGTTATCGTGGCCCAAGAGTTCAGTGCAGGCCTTCAGCACCTCCGACAGCTGTTGCCGGTCAAAGCTGCGAAAAACCGGAAGATGTCCGACGATCTCGCCGATTACCTCTAGCTCGTCGTCAGTCATGTCGCGATCCGCCGCCGACACGATCACCATCGTGTAAATCAGCGCACTATGGGGGTCGAGCATCACGCCTCCTGGTCTTTTCGCTGCGTGCCGGCGGCACATGCCGACCCGCTGCCGCGCACAGACCAAAATGGCGACATGTCTGTCAAGGCATGGCTGGGAAAGGCGTGCGCCTGGCCGCCGAGCTTTGGGTACCGAGGAACCCCGCCGTCGCCTCCACGGCATCGACCAAGGGGAGCCGTTGAATGTCCACACCGGCCGGAAAAGCGGTGAGCAGGCGCGAGGGCAGGGCACGGTCGAGGATGACGAACACGCCACGATCGTCGGCGCGACGCACCAGGCGCCCATAGGCCTGGCGCAGGCGCAGGCGGCAGATGCGGTCATCATAGGCGGCGCCGCCAAACGCCGCCTTGCGGGCGCGGTGCAATATGTCGGGGCGCGGCCACGGTACCCGGTCGAACACGATCAGCCGCAGCGAGCGGCCAGGGACATCGACCCCGTCGCGCACCGCGTCGGTGCCGAGCAGGCAGGAATCCTCCTCGGCGCGGAAGATGTCGACCAAGGTCGCGGTCGCCATCGCGTCGATATGCTGCGCCAGCAGTAGGAGACCGCGCGCCTCCAATACCGGTGCGATGCGCTCGTGGACCGCGCGCAGCCGCGCGATCGCGGTGAACAGGCCGAGCGCGCCGCCTTGCGACGCGCCCATCAACGCGGCAAAGGCGGCGGCGACCTGACCCATATCGTCGCGCGGCACATCGGTGACGATAAAGATGCGGGTCTGCGCCGGGTAGTCGAACGGCGAGGCGATGCGGGCCGAGGCGGGGTTTTCGGCGAGATGGCGCAACCCGGTCGCCGCCTCGGCCGCGCGCCACGCGGTCTCGGGATCCGCCTCGCCGTCGGTCAGGGTCGCCGACGTCACGACAAGGCCGTGCGCCGGCTCGGCCACCGCCTTCACAAAGGGAATGCCGGGATCGACCCAGTTGCGGTTGATCGCGATGTCGAGCTCGTTGCCGTCGAACCGGTCCAGCGCCAGCCACTCCACGGTCTCGGGCCGCGCCGGCTGGCCGAGATCGCGCAACAGTGATGACCAGCCCGCCAGCAGAACGTCGGCGCGGCGCAACAGGCCGCGGATCGTCGCGTCAAGCCGCATCCGCAATCCCGGCTCTGGCGGGTTCTCCGGGTCTTCCAGCGGCTTGCGCAAGGCTGTCGCGAGCCGGCGCAATGCGGTCGCCAGCCGGTCGAGCGCATCGGCAAGGCGTCCGGCGCCCTCGGGCATCCCGTCGATCAACGGTCGCGCCTCGGCCTCGATGCCATAGCCGCTCTCGCTGTCGGCCGCGCGCGCCAGGACCTGCCGCCGCGCCACCGCCAGAAAACTCTCAAAACCCGGCAGGCCGGTGCCGCCGGCAACCCGCTGTTGCCAGCCATCCGCCGGCAACACGCGCGCCGCCACGAGCGCCTCGATCAGCGCCTCGCCGGCTTCGTCGTTGCCTTCGACGAGATCGCTGATGCGGCGCTGCAGTCCGCGTGCTCGCGAGCGGCCGGCTTCGGCCCCGAGCAGCCAACGGCGCAACTCGCGCCCCTCCTGGCCCGACAGCCGCACCGAAAATGCCGCGTCGGCCGCATCCAGCAGATGATGCCCCTCGTCGAACACATAGCGGGTCGGCACCGTGCCGTCATCGAGCCCGCCCAGCGCCGCCTGCACCATCACCAGGGCATGATTCGCGACGACTATTTCGGCATGCCGAGCCGCCCGCACATTCTTCTCGACAAAGCAGCGACGAAAATGCGGACAGGCCGAGTGGATGCACTCGCCGCGCCGGTCGGCGAGGCTGTTGATGCGGCCGCGTCCGATCAGCTCGCCGAGCCAGCCTGGGAAGTCACCGCCGACCAGGTCACCGGCCGCGGTCGCGCCGATCCACCGCGCGATCAGCGCCAGCGGCGCGACGGTGGCGGCCTGGCGCGTCGAGGCCGAACGCACCGCATCCTCATAATTCAGCAGGCACAGGAAATTCTCGCGCCCCTTGCGCACCACGACGCGGCGCCGCTTCTGTCCCGGATCGGGATAGAGCCGGTCGAGTTCGCCGTTGATCTGCGATTGCAGGTTGCGGGTGTAGGTGGAGACCCACACGGCGCCCTCATTGCGTTCGGCCCAGAGGCTGGCGGGGGCGATATAGCCGAGCGTCTTGCCGACGCCGGTGCCCGCCTCGGCCAGCACGGCGCGCGGCACCTGAGGCGTGTCGCGCGGCGCGAAGGCGGCGCTGACCGCGGCGGCATAATCCGCCTGCTGCGGTCGCGTCTCGGCACCGTTGCCGAGCAATGCCGCGAGCCGCTGCCGCGCCTCCTCCGGCGCTACCGGCAGGGTGCCGGGCGGCGGGGGCGGTGCGCGCTCCTGCCATTCCGGCAAGGTGTACCAGGCGCGCAATCCGGCGGCGCGTTTCTCGGCATCGGCCGACCCCGGTGGCAGCGCGGCCAACACCGCAGGCCCCCAGGACCAGCCGGCGCGCTGCGCCGCCTCGGCGATGGCGCGAGTGTCGAGCGCGGTATCAGCCTGCAACTCCTGCAACAGGGCGCGGGCGGCCGCGATCAGCGTCGCGCACCCCCCAGCCATGTCGCGCGGCGCGGCGAGGCCGAGTGCGGTCGCGAGGCCGCCCGGCGTTGGCACGCAAAACCGCGCTGGCCTGACAAACGCAAACAGCTCCAGCAGATCAAGGCACGGGAAGGCCGGTACATCGAGCCGCCGCGCCACCGCCCGCCCATGGCACAGCAGCGGCGTCTCGAACTCGACCCGCTGCCGCGCCTCTCCCAGCGACAGTGCCTCGATCTCCCCCTCTGGCGTTAGCCACATAATCTCGCGAAACCCGGCCACGATGGCGGGAGCGCGCGGCACCAACACCGTCGGATCGGGCGAGGTCGGCGAGTGGGGCCTTGGCAACATCAAAACTCAACCGAAACGTCGAGACAGCCATATCGCGAGGCACGCAGCGGCGGACAGTGCCCAGGGCGCGCCAATCCACGTCGCATAGTCGCGCCAGAACCACCATGGCCAGTGCTGATCGGGAAGAAAGCACATCTGGTCAATGTCAAAGCCGCGGCTGAACATCCAGACGGAGTAGATGATCAGCGACAGCAGCCATATTCCCGGCCATGTGCCCAGAAACAATACGATCCGTCTCAAGGAATAAATACTTTCACATCAAGGCACCGCTCGCCGTTGACACGGCAGGCGTCGGGACTATAGTGCGCCGCTCGCGGCCGGGGAGTCCCCGTACGTCGCGCATTTGCGCCACATACGCTCCCGGGCGGGGTTGCCGCGGCGGGCGCGCCATCCGATATCGGTTTCATCATGTTCGCAGTCATCCGCACCGGCGGCAAGCAGTACAAGGTCGCCCAGAACGACGTCATTGCCGTCGAGAAGCTTGTCGGCGAACCCGGCGCGACGATCGAGTTGGGCGAGGTCCTGATGGTCGGCGAGGGCGCCGAGGTCACGACCGGCTCGCCGCTGGTCGCAGGCGCCGTGGTCAGCGCGACGCTGGTCGAGCACACCCGCGCCGACAAGATCATCGTCTTCAAGAAAAAGCGGCGGCACAATTACCGTCGCAAGAACGGTCATCGCCAGCACCAGACGGTGCTGCGCATCGACGAAATTCGCGCCTCGATCTGATCGCGGGACGCAGGAGAGACAGGCATGGCCCACAAGAAAGCTGGCGGCTCCTCTCGCAACGGACGTGATTCACCGGGTCAGCGGCTCGGCGTGAAGAAGTTCGGCGGCGAGATCGTCGTGCCGGGCAACATCCTGGTGCGCCAGCGCGGCACCAAATTCCATCCGGGCGCCAGCGTCGGGATGGGCCGCGACCACACGCTGTTCGCGCTCGAAGGCGGCGCCGTGAAGTTTCACAAGGGCATCGGGGGCCGCAAATTCATCTCGATCGACGTGCAGGACAACGAGCCGGCAGCCAATCACCCGGTGGCAGACGCCGCCGAATAGCCGTTCCCTGCATCATAACGACGGAAGGGGAGCGGTCCAGCCGCTCCCCTTTTTGCATTTCCGAGCCAAGCCGATGAAATTTCTCGATCAGTGCAAGATCTACCTGCAGAGCGGCGATGGCGGGCGCGGCGCGGCGAGCTTTCGCCGCGAGAAGTTCATCGAGTTCGGCGGCCCGGATGGCGGTGACGGCGGCAAAGGCGGCGACATCGTCTTTGAGGCGATGGCAAATCTCAACACGCTGATCGATTACCGCTACCAACAGCATTTCCGCGCGCAGAAGGGCCGCGGCGGCGCCGGCAGGCAATGCACCGGCGCCAAAGGCCGTGACCTCGTCTTGCGCGTGCCGGTCGGGACGCAGGTGCTCGATGACGATCGCGAGACGGTACTGGCCGACATGACCCAGCCGGGGCAGCGGATCGTACTGTTGCGCGGCGGCGATGGCGGGTTTGGCAACATCCACTACAAGACCTCGACCAATCAGGCCCCGCGCCGCGCCGATGAGGGCTGGCCGGGCAAGGAATTATGGGTCTGGCTGCGCCTCAAATTGATTGCCGATGCCGGGCTGGTTGGCCTGCCCAACGCCGGCAAATCGACATTGCTGGCGCGCCTGTCGCACGCCAAGCCAAAGATCGCCGACTACCCGTTCACCACCTTGCATCCGCAGCTCGGCGTGGTGCGCATCGATGACGAAAGCGAGTTTGTCCTGGCCGATCTGCCGGGGCTGATCGAGGGCGCCAGCGAGGGTGCCGGGCTCGGCACGCGCTTCCTCGGCCATGTCGAGCGTTGCGCGGTAATCCTGCACCTGATCGACGCAACCCAGGTCGATGTTGTCGAGGCCTATCGCACGATCCGCGGCGAGCTGGCCGGCTACGGCGCCGGTCTTTCCGATAAGCCGGAGATCGTCGGTCTCAACAAGATCGACGCGCTCGACCGCGATGAGGTGGCTCGAAAGCGGCGCACGTTGCAGCGCGTGGTGGCGAAGGGGACGCCGGTGCTGCCGCTCTCCGGTGTCAGCGGCGATGGCTTGCAGCCCGTATTGGGCGCGGTGTTTACCGCGATCCTGGAAGCGCGCGCCGACGCGACACCCGCCATCGCGCCCGCCATGGAGCCGGCGGAGTGAGCTCATCCGCTGTATACCCCCACCCTAACCCTCCCCCGCAATCCTCGGGTCAAGCCCGAGGAGGGGAGGGAATCGGGGCAAAGCATTTTTCACGAACACCCGAAATCGATACGACGGGTGCCCAATCAATCTCCGACCCCACCAAATCGCCCCCTCCCCTGCTTGCGGGGGAGGGTCGGGGTGGGGGTAATCCGCCGCTCACCTCACGCGACAGCGAAACCGGGTTCGCGGGCCCGACCACCGCATACCCCCACCCTAACCCTCCCCCGCAAGCGGGGGAGGGAATCAGGGCGGAGGGCGCTCAGCCGTTGGTCGAGCCGGCCCCGGCCGATGCGCTAACGCAGGCGCGTCGCATCATCCTGAAGATCGGCTCGGCGCTGCTCATCGATGAGGCCGGCGAGATCAGGCGGGCGTGGCTCGATGCGCTGGTAGCGGATGCGGCGCGCTGCCGGAAGCGCGGGCAGGAATTGATCATCGTCTCGTCCGGCGCGATCGCGGTCGGGCGGCGGCATCTTGGATTGCGCGGCCGCGCCCTGCGGCTGGAGGAAAAGCAGGCCGCGGCGGCGACCGGACAGATCCGTCTGGCGCATGCCTATCAGGAGGCGCTGGCGCGGCACGGCATTACCGTTGCGCAAATCCTGGTAACGCCGGAGGACACGGAAGAACGGCGGCGGCACCTGAACGCGCGCGCCACCTTTGCGCAATTGCTGGCGCTCGGCGCGGTGCCGGTGGTCAACGAAAACGACACGATCGCCACCGCGGAAATCCGCTTTGGCGACAATGACCGGCTGGCGGCGCGGGTCGCGCAGATGACCAGCGCCGACATGCTGGTGCTGCTCTCCGACATTGACGGGCTCTACACCGCAGACCCGCGCAACTACCCGCAGGCGCGGCATATCCCGCTGGTGCACGACCTCGCGCCGGAGATCATGGCGATGGCCGGGGCGGCGCCAGTCGGCTACAGCTCGGGCGGCATGATCACCAAGCTGGCGGCGGCGCGGATTGCGATGAATGCTGGCTGCCGCATGTTGATTGCCGAAGGCAACCCGCGCGCCCACGCGGGCATGGGGCCGCTCGCGGCGGTGGAGGCGGGGGCACGCGCGACGCTGTTCCTGCCGCATGGCGAACCCAGCTCGGCGCGCAAGGCGTGGATCGCCGGCGCGGTCAATCCGGCCGGCGCGCTGATCGTCGATGATGGCGCGGCGCGCGCCCTGCGCAGCGGCAAGAGTCTATTGCCTGCCGGGGTGGTGGCGGTTGAGGGCGAATTCGAACGCGGCGATTGCGTGGTGATCCGCAACCGCGCCGGTGGCGAGGCCGGGCGCGGCCTGTCGGCCTATGGCAGCGGCGATATCCGGCTGATCGCCGGGCACAAGAGCGGTGAAATTGCAGCCATTCTCGGCTACCGTGGCCGCGATGTGATCATCCACCGCGACGATCTGGTGGTGACCGAACGACGATGACGATCGATACACTGATGCGGCCCGACGCCGACGCGGGCGATCTGGCGCAGACGATGGCCGCTATGGGCCGGCGTGCCCGCGTAGCTTCCGCGGCGCTTGGCCTCGCGCCGCCGGAGGCGCGATCCGCCTCGCTGCGCGCTGGGGCCGCCGCGATCCGCAGCCAAGTCGATGCGATTCTCGCCGCCAATGCTGATGATCTCGACGCGGCCAAGCGCAACGGCACCGGCGCCGCGCTGCTTGACCGCCTGGCGCTCGACCCGAAGCGCATCGAGGCGATCGCGCAGGGTCTCAACGATATCGCCGAGTTGCCCGACCCGATCGGACGCGTGCTCGATGAGCGGGTCAGGCCCAATGGGCTGCGCATTTCGCGCGTCGCAGTGCCGCTTGGGGTCATCGGCATCATCTATGAGAGCCGGCCCAATGTGACCGCCGATGCCGGCGGGCTGGCCGTGAAATCGGGTAATGCCGCGATCCTGCGCGGTGGTTCCGAAAGTTTTCATTCGTCGCGCGCCCTGATTGCTGCATTGCGCAGCGGGCTGAGCGGAGCCGGTCTGCCGCCGGATGCGATCCAGCTGGTGCCGACGCGCGATCGGGCGGCGGTCGGCATGATGCTGACGATGAGCGGCACGATCGACATCATCGTGCCGCGTGGCGGCGCCTCATTGATCGAGCGGGTGCAGCGCGAGAGCCGCATCCCGGTGATCGCTCATCTCGAAGGCCTCTGCCACACCTACCTGCATGCCGCCGCCGACCCGGAAAAGGCACGCGCCATCGTGCTCAATGCCAAGATGCGGCGGGTCTCGGTGTGCGGCGCGACCGAGACGGTGCTGGTCGATCGCGCGGCGGCCGAGCGGTTGCTGCCGCCGATCCTCGCTGATCTGCACGCGGCTGGTTGCGAAGTTCGCGGCGATGCCGAGGTGCAGCGCCTCTACCCGGGCGCGGTCGCGGCCACCGAGCAGGATTGGCGCACGGAATACCTTGACGCGATCCTCGCGGTGCGGGTGGTCGACGGTATCGCGCAAGCCGTCGAGCATATCGCGCAATACGGCTCGCACCATACCGATGCGATCGTCACCGAGGACAATGCCGCCGCCGAGCGCTTTTTGCGCGAGGTCGACAGCGCCATCGTCTTGGTCAACGCCTCGACCCAATTCGCCGATGGCGGCGAATTCGGCATGGGAGCCGAGATCGGCATCTCGACCCAGCGCCTGCCGCCGCGCGGCCCCGTCGGCGCCGCCGAGCTCACCACCTATAAATACCTGGTGCGCGGCACCGGCCAGGTGCGCCCCTGACGACGCCACGCATCTGTGTCTATGCCATCTCCCGCACAGCGGGAGAGAGGGGACCACTTGCATCAGCAGGCGGTGGGTGAGGGTCGAATGTCAGACAATTCACGAGCGGCTCCCCCTCACCCCAGCCCTCTCCCCCGATGGGGGCGAGGGGGCGCGTTAGGGGCGATCACGGGACGGCGGATCGGCCTGCTCGGCGGTTCGTTCAACCCGGCGCATGGCGGGCATCTGCATATCAGCCGTATGGCGCTGACCTGCCTCGATCTTGATGAGGTGTGGTGGCTCGTGTCGCCACAGAACCCGCTGAAGCCGGCGAAAGGCATGGCCCCCTTTGCCGAGCGCCTGATGCAGGCGGCTGTCGTCGCGGCCACCGATCGGCGCATTCGTGTCAGCGATATCGAAACCCGGCTCGGCACAAGTTACACGGCCGACACGCTGGCGGCGCTGTGCCGGCATTTCTCGCGGGCGCGATTCGTCTGGCTGATGGGTGGCGACAACCTGCGGCAGTTCCCACATTGGAAGCGGTGGCAGAGCATCTTCCGTACCATACCGATCGCTGTGTTCGACCGCCCCAGCACCGCCCGCACGGCGCTGGCTGGCGCAGCGGCGCAACGCTTTGGGCGCGAACGGGTGGCGATATCAGCGGCCCGGGGATTGGCCACGATGGAGCCGCCTGCCTGGGCGTTTTTCCCGACCCGCTTGGACCCGCGCTCGGCTACCGCGATCCGGGCCGCGCGGACCCGGCAGAAGGCCGAAGATCTTGCCCGACTTACCGATAGCGAGGCCTCAACCGACGTGACTCCAGAGATCGAAATTTCAGGCCCATTGACCGCAACCCCGCGTTCACACAAACGCAAGGCCAAAGGGCCGCCCCCTGCCGAACTGGTGCGTCAGATCATCGAGGTGCTGGAAGACGGCAAGGCTGAGGGCATCGTCACGATCGACCTCGCCGGCAAGACGACCATCGCCGATTACATGGTGATCGCCACCGGTCGCTCGGCGCGACAGGTGCATGCCTTGACCGACCATCTTGAGCAGGCCTTGCCCGGGCATCTGTCGGTAGAGGGACGCACCCAGGGCGACTGGGTGCTGATCGATGCTGGCGATGTGATCGTGCACCTGTTCCGGCCGGAAATCCGCACCTACTACAATCTCGAAAAGATGTGGGGTGTCGAGTTTGCCGAGCCGGAGACCGAGCCCGCGGACGAGCCGTTTACAGCCGTTCAGTAGGAGCCTGCCATCCACCTGCTGATCCTGGCGATTGGGCGGATGCGGCGCGGCCCGCTCGCCGATCTACAGGCGCTCTATGCCGGGCGGATCGTGCCGCCGGTTGCGGTTGTCGAACTGGAAGAGAAGCGCGCCTTGCCGTCCCCGCAGCTTAAGGCTCGCGAGGCGGAATTGATCCTTGCCGCAATGCCCGGCGGGTCCCGGCTTGTGGCGCTCGACGAACGAGGCAAGCAATGGTCCAGCCGCGAGTTTGCCGACCGCCTTACGGCGTGGCGCGACGCCGGCACGACGACGCTGGCGTTTGCGATTGGCAGTGCCGATGGTCTCGACTCCGCGGTGATGCGCCGCGCCGATGCGGTATTGTCGTTGGGGGCGATGACCTGGCCACACCTGCTGGTGCGCGGCCTGCTTCTCGAACAGCTGTATCGCGCTCAGCAAATCCTTGCCGGCCACCCTTATCATCGGGACTGAGGTAACTCGGAATACCAAGGCTGTTTGCAAATTGAAACCAAGTGGTTTCGAAACTCAGCGAGCTCCGTCTTCGTTGATGAATTGAGGAGATAGACACATGCTCGCTAAAGTGGATCTTCACCTGCGTCTTAATCCCGGCGATGAGCACCGCAATTTCGGTGTTGTGGGGGTAGAGTGCGACGGACCCGAGGTGGCGCCCTACCAGGATATTGCTTGCCATGCGTCAGGCCTAGATCTTCGCGCGCACATCACCTCGGTGCACCGGCATGGTAATCACGTACCGCATGTCTATGCCGACGCGATGGCCGAGTAGCGGCCATAACGATCGGATTATCGGTCGATCCAGGCGATCCGTAGCACATTGGTCGAGCCGGGCGTGCCGAACGGCACTCCGGCGGTAATCACCACCCGCTGACCCGAGCCGGCGACTTCCTCGCGGTGCGCGGTACGCACCGCCTTGTGAACCATATCCGTAAAATTCGT
>Ga0213875_10000614_pt1 | contig 28825 bp, 36 predicted proteins | sample BarmaccomBMRX_R8_FD_160105 | JGI IMG/M metagenome (GOLD analysis project Ga0213875, IMG submission 160105) | Root-associated microbial communities from Barbacenia macrantha in rupestrian grasslands, the National Park of Serra do Cipo, Brazil - RX_R8 | ecosystem: Host-associated > Plants > Roots... | reverse complement strand
AACGGCCCTCAGCTTCTCGGCCACGTGGCCGGCCACCCGCGGATCTTTTCCAGCCCTTCACCGACTTGCCGCCAGCGCAAGTTGCCTCCACTGACCGGGCGGTGGCGCCGGTCAACGGCGTCACCAAACAGGGCGGGTCGTCTGTTGCCTCAGAGCCGCGGGCCAAGTCTGCCTCGCGCGGATGTCGGTGGGTTGGTCGCCGGGGTCAGCTGGTCGTCGGGACACCGGGTGCGGTGATCACCGTCGTGGCAAGTGCCGTGCTAGTTGTCGTTCTGGGTGGGATGACCATGACCATGACCTCATGGTCGAGGCAGTCACCACAAGCCGAATTGAAACCCGATCGAGTACCGAGCTCTGCACCACCCGCGATAGGCGACGAGTCAGTGACCGTTTCGTCCCGCGATACGTCAGCAGGATTTGCCGGACAGACACCAGATGCCATGTCTTCTCCACAACCGGCTGCCGTGCCCGTGCACCGCCAGCCTGGGTCGATAACCCGTCAAGGCAGATCGGCTGCTGCCTCACCCGGCGCGCATCACGCGCCACTGTCACCCCTTCCCGGCGCCAGGGTCACCACCGCCACCCTCAGCGGCGACCACAGACGATGCGCGATCCTGGATGTTCCCCGGCTCCTTTCCCGGGAACATGGAATCGCCGACGACGGATACCGGGCCGTGTCACTGCGACGCCGTCATGCACGCGATTCCCGGCTACCGGGACTTCCGATCACCCCGGGCCGGCCATCCGCGTGAATCCCGAGCAGTACAGCCAAAGGAGTACCGCTCCACGAGCGCGACCAAGGCCTCAACCATCGCCCAACCGAGAATACTAATCTGCGACTTGCACTGCGCAGAAAAGCAAACGATACACTGGTGATCGTCTGATGCTGTACCAATGGTGTCTGTTGGTCTGGATCATCTGTTTTAGATCGAGCCGATATTGCCGTGTCTATAACCCTCCGAATTGCGGTCACCTGGCCTGGCGCGAGCACGCCACTAGCGATTGCAACCCGCTGACTGTCATGGCGTCGTGGTCGAAACCGCGTGGGTCGGCGTGCACGATGCTGCCCGATCGGCGTTGTGCCGGTAGATGATGCTGCTGGTCGCCCGGTCCACAAGTCAACCGCCACCGTTGTTGACCTGCGTCAGAAATTCGCCGGTAATGACGAAGGTCGGAGAACGAACGCGAATGCAACGGAACAAAACACGGCACGAGCGCTGTCACCGACCGAGCTCACACCCGCAGAACACCACCATTGCACCGTGGCTACCTGACCGCTACGGTCACCTTTGGTCACCAACCTGGCCCGCGCCGGACGCGACAGATGAACTTTTTTTGCTTGAACGTCATCGATACCGAATGCTGGCCGCCGCCCTGGTGGGTGTCCTCGACAGATCCCGACTGTCTTCTCGCGGAGCAACGCTGCCGCCAAACGAGTGGACAGGGCAGACACCTGGCCAAAGCCGACTACTGTGGTGAATACACCGGGCACGCGGAGTCACCTCGGGCAGACACTCGGTTGCGGTCAGGATCGACTCCCGTTCGCCAAGCAAGGACCTTTTGAGCACTGCCGGCACGCAAGGAGACCGCACAGGTGGCACGTAACGGCACGGTGGTACGGATCAGGGGGCCGAAAAGCTCCGCAAAGATTCCACGACAACGAGTGATGGATTGTCCTGGTGAAGGAGCTGAGAACCAGCCGCGTGGTCGCGGCCTGGCGCGTGTTGCGCGCGGCTCCGTTACCGTCGTGGAGGTTGCCCGTCCCGCCTCGTTTCCCCTCATGGGGTTCGCTTTTCTGCGCGCGTGGTCGTATCTGCGCTTCGTGATCCAGCAAGCCCGAAACCCACGCTGGGCCGCAGTTGGATGTGGTGCTCATGCACGCAATCTCCCCGCGGTTCGATCAGGTCGGCAGAAGTTTTGGCCCCGGTGCTCCAGTCCTGGGTGTGATCGGCCGGTGCCGCCGGATGCTATGCATGATCTATGTGGGCGAGCGGGCCCGTACGTGGCGTTGATTCGGGCGCCCCGGCATGGCGGCCCATGTTGCCCGGGAACGTGTCCGGGGTGTCGGGCGTGTTTGGACACTCCGCGGGTTCAGCAAGGGTGGTGTGCTCGGTGCAGTGTCTGTGTGGCGTGCTGCCGGGGTCACGATGTGCTAACTGAGTTCACAATCCGTGAAAGTGTCCCGGTTCGAGGCAAGCACCCGCAAACACCCGGCCCTTGCCCGGCGCACGGCAAACTGCGCGGCACACGGCCCGAATTACCCGACTCAACGCAGCCCTTCATCGTCCGCCGCTATGCCACCGAGGAGAAATCCCTCGCCGATCCGGCCCAAGAGGATAACCTTGGCCGCATCACCATCGGCCGCGTTATCCACCATAGTCACCCGGACCAGCTAACACCCCTGAGCATTCCCTTCTGGCCTAATTCTGACCGCGCCCACTCCTGACCCGGTCTACAGGCCTGCACACTGGTGGCCACGGTTGCATCTCTGGGGTGAATCCGGATCTGACGCTGCCCAGGTAGCGCGACCACTTGCACATGAGGGGCATGATCCAAGATCACTGGTTGAACGCAGTGTGCTGCTTGCCGCAGGATACACGGAGTTGAACAGGCAGAGCGCTTTGCTACTTGTCATTTTTTGTCGGCAGTCTGGGATCGAAATCGATCTCAGTGTGGAATCCGCAGAATGTATAGACCGACATGCACGATAGAGTTGGTTATTGCAGAAAATAAGGTACTGAGGCTGATGAACAACCTTCCGCAGCCGCACGGTCTGCCTACCGACCTCGGGCTGTCGGCGCGGCAGGTCCGCTGGTCCATCGGAGCAGGACAGTTGTCCAGTTCGCCCGCAGATGGTACAAACTTCGAATTCCGCACATACCGGGCTGAGTCACCTCAGTGCTGAATGGGCAAAGTTCCCCCTATTGGCGAATTTGCAGCTTGGGTAACCAGCACGAATATGGGTGATCTCTGCATAGACGTGGCGTCACTGACGGCGACACTGGGGGGCCCACCGTGGTGCGCATTCTGTTGGGCACCCAGTTGCGCCGGCTGCGCAAAGCCAGTGGTGTTACCGCCGAAGTGGCGGCACACGCGATCCGGGCGTCTCCAACCAAGATCAGCCGTATGGAGCACGGTCGGGTCGTATTCAAGGCGCGTGACGTCGCCGATTTGCTCACCTTGTATGGCGTTACTGATCAACACCAGCGTCAGAAGTTGCTGGCGCTGGCTCGAGAGGCCAACGCAGCAGAGTGGGCGCATTGCTACAGCGATCTGTTGCCGAGCTGGGGGCCGACCTACCTGGGCCTGGAGCAGGCCAGCTTGGTAATCCGCACCTACCAACCACAACTGGTACCCGACCTGCTCCAGACTGAGGATGTCGCCCGCGCCCTCCAACGGTCAATACATCCCACCGAATCGGTCCTCGATATCGAGCGCAGGGTCGCTTTGCAGATGACCCGCCAGGAAATTTTGACCACCTCGGGCGTGGCCCAATTGTGGGCGGTGATCGATCAGGCTGCGCTGTGGCGGCTTGTCTGGTGTTCGGCATTATGTGCGCAGGTCCGGCATCTGATCAGCATGGCGCAATTACCACAGGTCAGATTGCAGATGCTTCCTGTTAATTTCGGCGAGTATGAGGCCTTCGGTGGCCCCTTGGCGATCCTGCGGTTCGCCGATCCCGAGCTGCCGGACGTTGTGTACCTTCAGCGACAGACTACTGCACTGTATCTCGACAGGGATGAAGACGTGCAGCACTACCGAGCACTGATGGACCACGTATGCGCGCTTGCCAAATCGCCAGCGGCAACGATGAAGTATCTGAGCACAGTCCTCGCAAACTTCGAATGCGCACAGGAAGGCGCAACAGGCTCGATGAGCCAGGTGATACCCCACTAACCTGCCGATACGCTTGCCGATAGGGATGCACCTCAAGAATAGCTTCCGGAGGCAAAGACATTCTAGTTCGTCCGGGCCGGCCATGGCATCAATATGGGAAACCAGCGCCGTTTCGACGGCAATTAATCCAGGATTAATCGAGGCCAGGGCCGCCACATTCCGAGTACCACGTCACGTAACCTTTTCGCCTACGATCTTGGCCAGATGTCGCACAGTGCTGCGTGCGGCTCGCGTCCACCGTGGAGTTACCTTCGCTGGCGTCGACTTGCAACGGTATAGGGGTTAACTAATCGATGAGGTAAGCTCGCAGCAATTCCGTGGCTGCATGTTTCCGCCGCTTGATCCAGGGATGTTGTTGCACGCGGGATGTGCAGGCGCGGTGGTGCCGGGCAAGCGCCGGTGAGGGCATCCGGGTGATAAGAAGGCTAGAGCGCAACGCCCGAGTGGCGGGTACCGCTGGAGTAACCGGTCGGCTACGGTCCGATTTCGTCAGCACCGGGTAGACGACGGGCCGTGACGCTGGTTGGACCCACAGGAACGGACTGCGAGATCAACGGAATGGTTTCGGGTGGGGGAAGGAAGCGTTGTGGCGTTCGATATCAACGATCGCAGGACGTGGGCGTGGGTTGATGACGCAGTGAGCGAATCTCGCGCCAATGAGGGGTATCTCCTCAACCCAGAGGACAGGCATTCGTTTTATCAGTTATCGAACGGTGTGCCATACTTGCATCAGTGTCCTTTAGTGGACGACCAGGGCAATCGGTTGATCTTTAACCCCATGCTGAACGTCTGTGACTGGCCCAGCAGCGTCACCGAAGGGAATATCTACGAATGGGCGGTCGGTCAACGCCTAGTTGAAGACCAACGTTGAACCCGACACGGTGAAAATCAGCAGAAGCGCGGCCCGTAGCGATCATCAGACGAGTCTGTCCGCTGTGCTGTCACCTTTGCAGGGCTTATCGGGGTGGGAAAAGAACGGAGAAGTTCATGACTGATTCTTCGGTGTTTGCCGACCCGGTGGACAATGCTCCGAGGGGGGATGCGTTCTACACCCCGCCGGTCCCGCTGCCCGACGGCAGCCGGGGAGATCCGGTCTACCAGCGCCGGCTGGACAACCCAGTGGCTGCGCTCGACGACGGGGACAACTGGCTGGTGTTGTACCGGTCCCAAGACGCCCACGGCCACGCCGTGGCTACCTCCGGGATCATCGCTTTGCCCAAGACCGGTCCGCCCGCTAGCGGGTTTCCGATGATTAGCTGGGCGCACGGCACCACCGGGGTTGCTGATGGGTGCGCTCCGTCGCGGGATCAGCCGGCCTCGCAAGCGCATCCCATGAACGTTTATGTCCACACCCTGCTCAACACCTTCCTGCGCGAAGGATGGGCCGTGGTGATGACCGACTATGACGGCCTGGGGACCACCGACCGGCGCCATCCCTACCTGCTGGGCGCATCGGAAGCCGCCAGCGTGTTAGACATCGTGCGCACCGCGCGACACCTGTTCGGAACACGGGTGTCGTCTCGGTTTGCCATCGTGGGCCACTCCCAAGGAGGCCAGGCTGCCCTGTTTGCCGCCTCGCAGGCCCCTGCCGAGGGCGACTTCGATCTGGTGGGCATGGTCGCGATCGCCCCCGCCAACCACATAGCGGGAAATGTCCGCGCTGGCGCGCTGCTTCCGGTCAAAAACGAGGGATACGGTTTCACTCCGCTGCTGCTGTGTGGCGCCATGGGCGGCGATCCGCAGATCCGCCCCGGCCAAGTCCTGTCCGACACCGCCTTTTCTCAGTACTGGCCCCACGTGGACCAGCGCTGTCGCGCCGGGCTTAGCCAAGACGACTCTTGGGGTGGGCTGCTGGGGACCCAGCAGTTCAAACAGCCCTACCCCAACGTGCCCAACGACGACCAGCGCCGCTTCGACGCCCAACTCGACGCCATGAACCCCGCAGTCAGCCTCACCGTGCCCGCCCGCATCGTCCAGGCCGCCGACGACCAACGCGTGAAAGCCAATCCCCCCGCCCCGCTCAAAGGAACCGACCAGCTCGTCACCGAACTCCGCGACATCAACAGCAACACCGGCCAGCCCCTGATCTACCAGCGTTATCCCGAGGGAGAAGTCACGCCTGACGACTACCTCGGTGTGCACTTCGCCACCATTAACCACGACCTGCCTCAGCTGGTCACCTGGCTAAAGCCCCTCCTTCAAGGAGCGAACTGACGCACACAACCGCACCCACCGTGCTGATCGTCAAAGGCGGTCCGCCTTATGCCGATGCCGTAAGTCGTCCGCTATCGGAGCAGTACATCGCGGTCGGCGAGAATTGATTCGAGCGTTAATGCGGCGCCGTCATCTTGTTAGCCAATGTTGTACCCGGTTATCCCACGGCGCGACTGGAACCGCCCAGTTCGTCGATAAAATAACCGTGCTGAACACCCCAGAGCCGCTAACCGCTAGCTCCGCTGTCAGGCCATCTCGACCAGCAGCTCGGGTTGGACCCGGGCGGGTCCGCCAGCTGATGGTCAACACGGTCACTGACGCAGAACCGTTCAGCTATCCGAGCACGGGCCGTGGCATGCAAGCAGTGAGAGCCGTACCTGTCCTGGTCAGTCTCCGCGCCATCGTGGTGTTCACGCTTGTCGCGCGCCGGCTGGGTGGTGACCTCGTCGTCCATTGCCGCCAGGATCACCTGTTTACGACATTGTGGATCCTTTGGAGCAAAGTTGAAGGTGATCGATTTGGTCGGCGATTCGCTGCCGACCACCACGATGTGCACATCCCCTGATCCGCCGACTACCCCAGCCGTTGCCCCACCTTGGACCGGGCGGCGACCCTACCGGTCACAAGGTGGTGATTGACAGCCTTCATCGACATTCGGCCTGATAACAGGAGATCTGGCATGAAGGTCGCGATGGCAATTCCGAGACTCGACGTTAAACAAGCGACGGACCGAGCGAGGGAATACGAGGAGTTTCGGCGAGGTGACGTCCGAGATACAAACCCAGCCGGTCGCAATCAGGCTCGAACGTTGACCCGGGTTCCGGTGCCTGCGTTGCGCCGCTTGAGCGCCCGCCGCTCGTCCTCGCTCAAACCGCCCCACACGCCAGCATCCTGCCCTGAGGCCAGCGCCCACTTGAGACACTCAGAACTGACCGGACAGCGCTGACACACAGCCTTCGCTTCGGCGATCTGCAGCAACGCGGGACCGCTCGTCCCTACCGGGAAAAACAGCTCGGGATCCTCATCTCTGCAGGCCGCGTCGTCACGCCAGTCCATGGTTTTTGCTCCTCATGAATGTCTATCGAACGACCGGTATCCCGGCGCTGTCCCGTGGTCATCGGTCGGGTGAGTACTGGCACGATCTTTTCCTGCTGTTACTGCGAGTAGCTACCCTGTTGCGGTGAAGCGTCCAGGAGGCGCGCTGAACGGCTGCCGCGGCATATGCCCGTCGGTCGAAGGGGGTCAGCTCAACGGGCTGGCGCTACCGCTCGAGCAGACGCAATGCCGTCCTCACCACGGCGAATGAAAAGTGACGCCGTCACCAGCCGCTGGCGCGTACGGCAAGACCTAACCCAACGCAGCGACGCCTGGGAGGTCTAGCCCGTTCCCTTGGCGATGACCGTCGGAAACGGCGCTGCTGAGCGCCGTGGACAGCAGGGATCGCCGCTGGTCAAGAGAGCACATGGCGACTGATGACCAAGACGAACCCAGCAAGCCGACCCCTTCTTCGAATCGTCGCCCGTTGCTCTGACCAGCATGGTGTGGTAGCCGACACCCCGCGCGGCGACGGTGGCCACCGACGATGTCGCCTGGCTTATTGCTCGTCTGCGGGCCATGGTCACCTCCAGCCGCGCCGTGGGGGCAGGCCGCGGAATGACGCTGTTACAGCTGGTCGCGCTGCAGTTCATCAGCGCCTGTAGCTCCGGTCACGGTCAGTGGCCTGGCCCACGCCCTGGGCACGAAGCCGCCAGCCATCGCGGCGATCGTCGATCGTCTAGCCAGTGCGGGGTTGGTGCGCCCCTTGCCGGATCCCCACGACCGGCGACGGATCCAGGTGACCACCACCTCGGCTGCTCAACCGATTGTCAGAGACACCGACGAAGACACCGCCCAAGGGCTATCTGTGGGTAGTTCATGCCCTCAGTGCACAGACCCGCCGGCCACTGATCGACCTGCTCGTGAACACGCGCGGCGCGTGACCGGAACAGGGCAGGCACCACCGCGTCGTCGCCCACCGCCGAATCACAACCGTTGTCGGCCAGCGGGGAGGACAGCCCCAGCAGCGAAGCGACCGCAGAAGCCTGATCAGACAAGATCCGAAACTTCGAGGGAACCTGTTCTCGATTAGCAGCGGATTCTGCGTATCGCTCAGCGGGGCGTACAGCGCCAGAAACAAGAGCTGGAAACTGCATCGCAGCACACAGTAAATCAACGATCACAACATGCCTGGCATCATGCCCCCGGGCGCCAGGTCGCCAGCCAGACGTCAGGCCCAAGTCGCCCAGGTTTGGTACTCCCTACGATCACAAGCCCTCTGCCGCAGATTGGCATCGAAGGTGTGGCTAAAGTATTTATTTGCCGCGTACTGCTTCTTGGTGGTTTCTCCGCGTTACCGGCTACGTGTTCACTGGGTTACTTGGTTTGGCTGCTGCTTACTGTCGAGCTGTCGATTTTCCACAGGCCGTTCTCAGCGATGAGTCCGTAACTGGTTCGCTCCTCGACGACTCTGCCGTCTTTAAAGAAGTAGTCAATTGTCGCATCGACCATGTCACCGTGGGTCGCGGAGACGTTGAAGACGGTGACTTGCTGCACGGTGTTCCAGAAGTTCTGATACCCGGTAAAGCCTCCAGCGTGGCTTTGCTGGTAGTTGCCCGTGAGCCGGTCCCAGGCTACCGGCAGATTTCCCGGTACCAACGTGTAATAGTCCGTAATGGCTGCCGCCAGTTGCTCCGGCGTGCCCTGTGGACCGCCCGGGTTCGTCGGAATGATGGGCGTTGTGCTGCTGGGTTCTGGTGGGGTGGGAAGGGCTGGTGGGCTCTGCGCAGGATCGTCCAGGGCGCTCGTCGGGGGTAGCTGCGTGGTGGTGCTCGGACCTGTGGGACTGGGATGGATTTGCGGACTTGGTACAGAATTACCCGAGGTGGGGGCAGTGGCGTCAGCGCCGGTGACGTTGGCATGACTAATCAGCACGGCCGCGAGGACACCAGTCGCCAGCAGCACGACCGTCATGACGCCGGCCAGCAGTTTGCGGTGTTGTGGCCATCGGTGTTGGTGGCCCTCGGCCGACGCTGGACTGGCTGGGGCGTCTGTTCCGGTAGACCTCATCAAGGTGAGCGTTTCGCCCGGTAGGGGCGCCTGGATGAGTGCCTGCTGCACTGTCCCGGACAGATTGTTTTGGCGTCTGGCCAAGCTGGCATCCAGCCTGGCCAGTGCCTCGTGGGCCTGGTGCATGGTGGGGCGTTCGCCGGGGTTGCGCGCCAACAGGCGCAACAGCACGGGTGTCAGCGGACCGGACCGCCGGGGCGGGATGATCTCGCCTGAAGCCACCTGGTGCAGAAGGGCAATCGGATTGGTGGTGACGCCAAACGGCGGCGTGCCCTCCAGTGCGGTGTAGAGCGTGGCGCCCAAAGAGAATACGTCCGATGAGAAGTTGGCATTCTGGCCCTGGGCGACCTCCGGAGCCAGGTAAGCCGGCGTCCCGGCCAGCATCCCGGTGGCGGTCACGGTGACATCACCCACGGCATGAGACACCCCAAAGTCGGTGATCTTAGCTGTGCCGTCGTCGGCGAGTAGCACGTTGCCTGGCTTGATGTCCCGGTGCACGATGCCCGCGCGGTGTGCCGCGGCCAGCGCCGAGGCGATCTGACTACCGATACTGGCGATTTGCGTGGGCGGCAACACACCCTGGACGGATAGCACCGTTGCCAGGCTCCGGGACGCTAAGTACTCCATGATCAAACATGGTTGTTCCTCATGCTCAACCACGTCGAAGACCGCGATCGCGTGTACGTGATGCAGCCGGGCGGTGATCCGCGCCTCTCGCATCGCCCGACGGCGGGCCTCCTCAGCCTCATTGCCATTTAGCCCCGCGGGTAACAACAGCTGCTTGATCGCCACCGTGCGATGCAGACGTTCGTCTCGGCCTTGCCACACCACCCCCATCGCCCCACTACCCAACCGCGAGATCAGACGGTAGCGTCCAGCGATCAGCTCACCCTCATCGCTCACTGCCACCCCCGGGGAAATAGATGCATGCTTGCCGTGCGTAATGCGGTGACCGTCACAGGCTGACGTCATCCCCGGCGCTGACCCCGTTGCCTCAACGGCACCCTACGACGCCGACAAAACCGGCGCAGGTTGGCGCATCAGCTCGACAGTGCAGACTTCGCTGCTCTGCCGACCCCGGCGCACTCGCCAGTCGTGGTCTGGGGGGCCTACCACTACCAACGCCGAATTTCCGCAATCTGACCAGCTGCTCGCGTGACGTCAACCGCCTCGTTACCCGCGAGACCTGAGCCGGGATTCGGCGTTCCCAGCGACCGGCCTCCATCCACTCGATGATCGTTATGATGTACCCGGCTGATCACGTTCTTGATCTGCTCATCGCGCAGCCCGCCTGCTGGATTGGAGCCGCCTGGCGTAATAAATGCGGGGGGGAGGGCGATCGGCGTGGCCTGATCAGCCAAACATCGCACAGACCGGCTGGACCCCCGAGCTCGTTGCCAGGCGGTTGAGGCGACGGATCTAACCAGGGTCTCGGCGCCGAACTGGCCGATGATCGGGGCGACGTCGACGCGCTAAGGTCGTTAGGCACCCACGAGTCGGAGCGTCGCGTGTGACCGAATCCCGGGACCCGATCGCGGACCTGCGGCGGATCGCCTTCCTGTTGGAACGCGCCCACGAAGCGAGCTATCGGGTGCGGGCGTTTCGCACAGCCGCGTCGGTACTTGCGCGTCGGGACGACGTCGCGGAGCGAGCCAGGGCGGGCACGTTGACCGCGCTGAGCGGTGTCGGTGAGGTGATTGCACGCTGTGTCACCGAGTCTCTCGCCGGGGAGCAGCCAGCCTACTTGCGGCGACTGGAAGCCGCCGGGCCGGCCACGATGGCGCCGGAGGTGGCGACGCAAGCCGGGGCGGCGCTGCGGGCGGCGTTGCGCGGCGACTGCCACAGCCATTCCGATTGGTCCGACGGCGGCTCCCCGATCGAGGAGATGGCTGCGGTCGCCCGCGAGCTCGGACATGACTACCTGACGCTGACCGACCATTCCCCGCGGCTGATCGTAGCGCGGGGCTTGTCCGCCGAGCGGCTACGCCAGCAACTCGACGTCGTCGCCGAACTCAACGCTGATCTTGCGCCGTTTCGCATCCTCACCGGCATCGAGGTGGACATCCTTGATGACGGCACGCTCGACCAGTCCGACGAGCTCCTGGCCGCACTCGACATCGTGGTCGCCTCGGTGCACTCCCGGCTTCGGATGCCCGCTGAACAGATGACCAGACGGATGCTCGCCGCGGTGACCAACCCACATGTTGACGTGCTGGGCCACTGCACCGGCCGGCTGATCACCGGGAACCGCCGGCGCCCGGAGTCACAGTTCGACGCGGAGGCGGTCTTCACCGCCTGCGCCCGTCACGGCGTCGCGGTGGAGATCAACTCCCGTCCCGAGCGGCTGGACCCGCCCAAGTGGCTGCTGCGCCGTGCCGTCGAGGCGGGGTGCCTGCTGTCCATCGATTCCGATGCGCACGCCCCCGGGCAACTCGACTGGCAGCGTTACGGATGTGAGCACGCCGCCGCCTGCGGTGTCCCGGTCAAGCAGGTGGTGAACACCTGGTCGATCGATGAGTTGCTGAGCTGGACCGCTGCTCGCGCGGTAATGCAGTAGACGGTGGAGCGCCGCGCCGGGCGCCGCGACGGCCGACTTATGCCGGCTTATACGGCGTCAGGACCCATTCCGCGGGAGGCCAAAATTTGTCGGGTGGCAAGATAGCCAGTTGTGGAGGATAGATACGAGAAGGCTGTGGGTTAGCACGAACCCGTCTTGCGATGCTGCGGATGTCAGCAGAAGAGTTTCTTCGGAATCGTCGTTTCCGGTGGACAGTTTCCAGGTATATGGCTGGCGACTTCCCTTGACTTGCATGGCTATTTCATTGGGACGCCATCATTTCCCAGGTAGGTGCCGCTCGCCATGTTTCGTAAGATGTAGGTTCCCGAGTCGAATTTCACCTCACACTGCTGGTTTTTGTCTTTTCTGGGCTCCAACAACACGATGGCGCCGTCACCGTCAGTGAGCATCCCACCCGGACCCATCACTGTGTAAGTCCCGTTAGGAACGAGCTGATCGCCCATCTTGGTTTCCTTTCAACACCCTAATTGACCGATAACACCAGAGGGAGGCCCCGAAACTAACCGGCGGGACTTCTTTATCTCCGATCGTCTACGCCGCTTAGCGAGCTTAATTTTCCCTGTCTAAGCCTGGTAGACAAGTCTCAGAACTCCACCCATACACCTGAGCTTGACTACGGATAGCGAACAGTTTCCGCCCCGTGTCCCCGCCTGGCGGTCTTGCATCTCCCACATATTCCACCGATCGCCTACCCGCTGTGACATAGTGCACGCATTTATGGATGCACGTGCATATCCGCAAGCAAGTCAAAGCGAACAAATGCGAATCTGTTGATCGGATCATCGGCTAACAGTTGACAAACCTGCAAATCTACCGGGACGGTGGCTAACAGGTGGTTAATAGATTAAATATACATAAACGCGCTTGATTAACGAATGTCCTGCGCCGGGAAGAGGGTCGCGGTAGGACCGCATGCTGTGGTGGTGCGCAGCCAGCTGGCGCTGGGCTGGGGCATCGAAGCCTTCTGGTCGCCAAGATGCGCAGAACACCCATGCCAGCGGTCGGCCTGATCGACCACGCCACGCTGTCGATTCACCGTTACCATCGCGGTGACCTTCGACCGCCGGGTGCTGCGCCGCACCGGGGCTGTCTTGGAGTTGCGGTACTTCGCTGCTGTATCGGCTTCCTCGCTCTCCTTCGGCAGGTCATCCCACTGATGGGCTGCCATGGACTGGATGGATCCCCGAACCTAGGACGATCACCCCTGAGACACAGTCGATCATCCCGGTTCCGCTTGACGTGAGCAACGCGGTGAAAGCGGCGGGGCTTGCCGGCAAACAGGACATCGAAGTCATCGACCTGCTGGAAGCTTGCGGCGTGCACCGGCCATCGCGGTACGGATTCACTGACTCGAACGCGAATCTACGCCGACACCCAGCTGCTCTAGCGCGGCTGCGGACAGCATTCAGGACGCTTAGTCAACATACCCACACGTAGCCCTCGGTCGGCAGGTACTCAACGCCATCAGCGTCGATAAAAAACGACAGGGCAGCCTCTGCCAACGTGGAATTTTCGTCGTGGCAGCAGCCATGGTCGCGTGCCTTGGTCTTACCGTGCAGGTAGGTGCTGCCCAGGCATAGCAAGTACCCCACGCCGCCGCTGCTCGTGTGGAATTCCACCACGCCCAGACCGTAAGTCACCGTCGCTGCCGACCGCATCACCCGAATAGGGCGGTGCTAGTGGCGGTGCTTGCTTTACCTAATGGCCTATCCCGATTCGCCGGCGGGCTACTTTCCTGCCGGTGAATCGCACACGGGGTGGTGAACAACTTCGGCACAGCCTTGGCGGTGGCACCGTCGTCACCGTCGGCTAGGGGACAACAGCCCATCTAGGCTGGAATGCGTTCGGGTCACGGATCTAGACGGGATGAAGTCGGGCAGGGTACGACGTGTGCGGGTGACGATCGATCGGGGCACGCCGGATCTCGATGTGCCCGGACAACTGCCAGCTCAGATCCTAGAACTCGCCGAACAAGTGCAGGCCCACCACGACCGCATGGCGCAGCGGACCGCTAACAACGGCACAGGACTAGTCCCGCGGCACGTGGCGAAACGACACAACGATTCCCTTCTGAGCGACCAAGTACGCAACATGATCTGCAACCGTTGGGAGCCCCACAGATACCCCGGAGGGGGAGCACATCATGAAACTCGCTGTGCGCGGATCCATTCATTTGAGTGTCCGGTCGGCAGCGTGCTCATCCCAAGGCGATCAGGTCGCCCGCGTGGGTTGCGGGGGAGAGGCGGACCTCGCCGAGCACCCTACGGACACAGCAGGGTGTCCTCGTTCAGCCGTCGTCAGCATTGCCTTCTCCAAGCAGGAGTCGCGTGCAGCGTCCGCAAGGCGTTCGCTCATGATCCACGCTGAGGTGCTCAGCGAATTGCTTGCGAGGCTGCAACAGCCATGACTCCCGGAGTGGGGGACGGCACGGGTTGATAACTAATCCGGCGGGATGAGAGTGACTAGCGGGCGTCTGACCCCGTTGGTGATAGTCAGGTTAGCTGGTCGGTACTTAAAAGATCTTCAGTCGCTCTGGTTTGCCGTTGGGATCTTGGACGTAGACAGCACCGCCGGAGTGCATCAGTTCATCGAGGTAGTTGTAGACCTGCAGGGCGCGGTTGATGGTCTCTGTTTTGGTGTCGCCGGTGCGTTGCACCGTGGCTTCGAGGGCGTGCCACGCCCGTGGGGTCAGGTTGACGGTCACGCGCTCTGGTGCTGGGTGGCTGCGGCCGGTGGCGACCGTGGCGCGGTTTTGGTCAGTCACAGGGCCTTTTGTCGATGGCATCTGCCTCAACCTTTCTCTGGGGCAGTACATGGCACTGGGCAACAAGACCGCGGGTGGAAGGCGATCGACGTACCCGGTGTCGGCGAGCAGCCGGGCCGTGTGGCTGGCTTAGGCATCGCGGTTAGCTGGGTGGTCGAGATCGGTTCATCGGCTCCCGGCTGTAAATCATCTGCTGACAACGCGGACATCGTTACGTGGATAGTATAGACGTGTCAAGTATTTAAGTCATACATCAGCCAGCCGTGAGTGTCATACCGACCAGCCGGTTTTCTCCTCAGGTGATATTTTTGTCTGGATTTTATCTGTACAGGAGGCGGCCTTACCTGGTAATTTCCGGCACAGAACCCCCTTCTCTACGTCGCGTAGCGGCCCGGGCGCAAGGAGCTCGCGCTATGGACAACGGCATGCAGCAGGGCCACGAACCCGAGCATGTTGATCTCACCCAGATCGAAGACCACCCCGGCGCCCGCGTGGATCCGTTATTCGAGCGCCAAACCGACGACGCCGAGATTATGGGACCCGGGTTCGGAGCCCGCTTCTACAGCGATACCCCAGTCCGCTCACCGGCTGGCACCGCAACCGCATTCCTGAAAGTCGTCGTGGCAGCAAGCCTGCCTGCCACAGGCTTGGCAGCAGGCGGCTGGGCAATGCACGTAGCCGATTGGCTGACCCTGGCGCTGGCCGTCGCTATTTTCCTGGTCGTCGGAACAGTCGGACTAATCCTCATCCTGCGCACCAAGCCCAGCCCGCGCGAGACCGACTCCGACGACAGCAAAGGACAAAACAGCGACACCCGGCGTCGAACCCCTGGCGATCAGACCGACCAGCGGCACAGCCGCCACGCCACCGCATACCCAACATCGACCCAAGCCCCCAGAGCACTGCAGCCACCGAGACACCGATGAGTGGCTACTCCGATCAGGCAGCCGCAGTCGCTGCCGCCCTGGCTAAATTGAACGTACAGCCCAACGAGCGGGTGCTAATCCTGCTACCCGACGGCCCCGACTTCGCCCCCGCCTTCGCCGGCGTTATCCACTATGGCGCGATACCGTTAACCGCCAATCCCTTGCTCCCAACTCGAGACATTATGACTCTCGCCGCCGCCGCAAAGGCCCGACTCATTCTGGCCACGCTCGACACCATCGATGCACTCGCCCAACTCGACACTAAACCACCCCTGCTAATCAATGGGCCATACGGATGCTGGGCAGCCGTACTCCAACTGCACTGACCAGCACCGGCGTCGAAATTCCAGTTGTCAATTCTGTCGTCGATCCCAGCATTCACCACTATCGCCACCACCCACGCCAAGAAATGCTACTCGGGAAAAGCGCACCACGGAAGGAACGTCACCCATGGTTTTTCGATACCGGCATAAGAAGCGCCGACAAATGTAAATAAGCTTGCGCCACGACGATAAGGATCGGTGTTTTGCCTGATAGATCCCTCGCCGTGGTGAGCCAATCCGATAAGTAAGCGCGCACCGAACTCCTCCGCGGCAACGACACAGCTGAGTCTCTAATCGCAGCTGTGAGCAGGCAGAGCGAGGTACGGGCAACCGCCCGTGTCGTACCGTCTCAATGCCGACGGAACGATCCCGTACTTCCGATCCAATAATTTTCGTTAGGACATTTTGTCAGGTAGCTCATCGACCGGCATCCGGGACCACACCACCCACGGCAACCAGATCAAGGCGACAGTCCAGAATCGACTGCATGGGCCCCGTCAGTCCTATGAACTGGCGGGGCCGCGCAGTCTCCTGGCGGAAGCGTTGGTTATTCATCTAAAGGCAACCGCTATGTGCACATCGCCCGGGTAGATTGTAGTACCAGTGGTGGGCCTGCCAGAATGACCACGCCGCTTGGGGACTGTCCTATCTGCCCTTAATGTATTTTGGATAGACCCACGGACCGCTGACGACGAGGCCAGCTCCGGTAATTCCAATCTCTAGCGTTGTCCGGGCGATTGCATCCCACCTCCGAGCTTCGTTTTCGCTGCCCGCCGCTACTCCGGGAGCCGCAGGGAAAGCTCCTGCAAGATTTCCGTAGCCTTGCCTTGGACCTCATCCTCGTTCGTCGCACCCAGCTCCTCGGCGAGCAGGTGCAGCAGAAACATGCTGAGGTTAAGTTGACCGGCCAGGGCCGTAACGGTCGCCTCGACGGTGGTTGCGACGTCGCCTACCGCATCACCGGGTAGATCATGGTTGAGCAGGACCCAGCCGATGTGCTCAATCGCCGCTCTTTCGTCCGAGTCCATCCACAGGGTGAGGAACTCGACCGCGGTTCGGGTCGCTGCCGTTGATGCGAGCATGCCCGGCACTGTAAACGGTGATACATCGTGACCAAGTCTGGGACGGTGATCACTTAAAGTGATGAACGGCTTCAACCTGGTACGGGTTGAGGGCTCGTGGTGACGGACATCACGGTCGACGAAGTCGCGCACGGTGTCGACGATCGCCTGCTCATCTTCGTTCAGGGTGCTCACGCGGGATCCTCCTGGTGGTGTCGGAGGCGGACTAGATGGCGCCGTTCGCACAGGGCGGCGATGGCGGTGTTGCTGCGGACTATGCTGTGCAGGATGTCTTCGGTGTGTTCGTCTAGTCGAGATAGTCGCGCAACGGGTCAGCGCAAGATGGGTGGCGCAGCTTGGCCAGGGTTTGGGTGTGGATTTGCCGGATGCGTTCCCGGGTGAGGTGGTAGATCTGGCCGATTTCATCCAGGGTGCGGGGCTTGCCGTCAATCAGCCCGAAACGTAGCCGCACAATCCCGGCCTCCCGCTCGGACAAGGTGGCCAGCACGGAGCGCAGCTGATCGTGCAACAGCCGGGCACTGACCGCCTCGACGGGGGCCATGGCCTGGCAGTCTTCGATGAAATCCCCTAGACCGGTTTCGTGGTCGTCGCCGACGGTTTGGTCCAGTGACAACGGTTCGCGCAGGTAGTGCTGCATCTGCTGCACCCGGTCGGTGGTCAGGCCCAGGTGCTGGGCTAGCTCCGGGCAGGTGGGTTCGCGACCCAGGTCAAGCAGCAGTTCTCGGCGCAGGCGTTGCATCTTGTTGATTGTTTCCATGAGGTGCACGGGGATGCGGATGGTGCGGGCTTGATCGGCGATCGCGCGGGTGATGGCTTGGCGGATCCACCAGGTGGCGTAGGTGGAAAACTTGTAGCCCTTGGTGTAGTCGAATTTTTCGACCGCGCGGATCAGACCCAGGTTGCCCTCCTGAATAAGGTCGAGCAACGGCAGGCCGCGGCCGGTGTAGTGCTTGGCCATCGATACCACCAGGCGTAGGTTGGCTTCCAGCAGGTGATTTTTGGCGCGTTGGCCATCTCGGGCAATCCACCGCAGATCCCGGCACAATTGGGCAGACAACGGGGCAGCCGAATCGTGGGCGTGGCCCAGCCGGTAGGCGGCATACAGCCCCGCTTCGATGCGCTTGGCCAGCTGGACTTCCTGCTCGGCGGTCAACAGCGCGATGGTGGTGATCTGTCGTAGATACGTGCGCACCGAGTCCACCGAGGTGGCCGGCTCAGCTTCGCGGCTGGCCCCCCACCGCGGCGACGCAGAGTTCTGCCCGGGCCCAATGTCGTGTTCCCCACCGAGATTGTCTGGTGGATTGGTCGGGTGGATGTCCATTGTGGCGTCCTTGGCCCCGCACCCAATTTCGTCTGCGGTGAGGCCTTCAGCTGCTGGGTCAGCTATCCGGTCCTGACCCTGCGCGCTCATCACGGCCACGGCAGCCGCTGGGCCGGCTGCGTCACCGCTGGTGCCGGGATTGGGGTGTCTGGCCGTAGCCCGCCGTTGATGGCCTGCCGATCACAACTTCTCTGGGATGACACGGCTGGCCTCCGGATGCCCCACGGTATTCGTTATCACCGTTGTACTCGGCGTTTGCTGCCGGAACGATACCTATCTCAGCGGTGAGACCTTTTCAAGCTCGCAATTCGTCACGCATTCAAAACGGCGTGCATGAATAAAATAACGGAGCGGCACCAACCTAGGCAAGGCCCCAAAGCAAGGCGCAACATATGCACGTGCAAGTGCACGCTGAGCAGTTTTCTAGCACGTTCATTCGACCGTGCACCCCGACGATACTGGCCCACGCCATCAAATTTCGCTTTCCCAGTTGCCGTTCGGGAGCCGGCGTTCGGGTTTTAGTGACCCATGGCCAAAACAGTTACCAGTGACCGTCTGCCCGGGTGAAGACTTTGCGCGCGAACGGTATCGAGGGCACTGTTGCTTTGGCGAGGAGGACGCAAGCTGCACCGTCGATTGCGCACAGATCAGACGGCGAGTGCTAGCTCGGCGAACGCAGTCGCGAGCCGCTGGCTTGGATCAATGTCGGTGGCAAGTTCGTAGTGGCCGCGGCGAACATTCTGCACAAAGACGTGGCCGACACTGATCACCCGTACTGAACGGAGTTGTTTGAGACCGCGCATCGGCCGTAGCCGGGCCTTCAACCGTCCATGATCAGGTTTCGACAGGATTGTTCGCGTATCGCTCTACGAGGTGGCGCGCAGAAGGCAGCAGCTCATCGAGCACCCGCGGATAGGCAGGCGCGCGATCGGTGCTCACCTCTGTGAGGCGTGAGCGATGGTTGAGGGCACGAGTAAAAAGCGGCGCGTGGCCGCCAGGTCCCGCTTCGGGAGACCAGCACGTCGCTGACTTGCCCATACTGGTCAATCGGCCGATACAAGTAGACCCAGCGTCCGGCGACTTTGACATAGACACCCACGCGGGTAAGTTGTCAAGCTGCGGCGGTTTCGGCGGTCGGCCAGGCGCTTGTTTCGTGGTAGGGGTGTTGGTTTGGAGGCAGTGCCAGAGCTTGGATAGCAGCTTGTTGGCCAGGTTGCGGAGTGCGGCGTTGTGGGTGTCGCCGGCGGCTTTGTGGTGGTCGTAATGGACTCGGGCACGGCTGATCTCGTTGGGGTGGAACCGGAATACGCCAGAAACGGGCCGCGACCTTCAGTAGCTGCTGGTCAGCCGCGTCGGCGGGGGCCGGACAGTGCCTCGGTGGCCCCGTGGACGGCGGCGAGGCCGGGTTTGACGTAGCGCTGCACTGACCGCAAGCCCTTATGCCCGGTCTTGGCCATGATGACGTTGGCGGAGGTGTTGTTCTCGCCGAGGTGCGTAGCCGAGCTGTGCCGGAGCTGGTGTAGTCGGAGCCCGTCGGCGTAGAGGGCGAGCAGGATGCGGGCGCGGTCGTAGCCCAGCCGGGCTCGGTCGGTTTCCAAGCAGATGTCCTTGGGATCAGTGGTGGCGCGACGGTGCGGGCCGAGCCGGTACTCCGACAGGAACAACGGCCCGCTGGTGCGGCCGGTGATCAGCCGGGGCAGCAGGCGCGGTCGGCGACACATTCACCCAGGTCGCCGATCCCCTGTGTTTCGAGTTCCTCGGCGCTCAGCCGCAGCTGGAGCTCTACGCCGAGTTGCGCGAGGCGCTCGCCGCCGCGCACGCCGCCGGCCTCGGGAAGCGCGGCCAGGTCGCTCTGGTGCGCACTGAGCGGCCCCACTGACGTCGTCGGCGTCGGGTCGGGTGCCGATCTCGTCAGCTGGGTGTCAGCATGACGGCGCTGTTGGCCTATTCCAGGGCGCTCAGGGGCGCACGCGAATGACGGTCTTGCCCTTGCGCCGCTCGGTCGGGTTGAGCGCGGGGATGGCCTCATCGAGGGTCGCGACGGTTCCGACGTGCGTGCGAAGGCGCCCGTCTCGCACCCGGGCGACGATCTCCACCAGCTGACTCGGAACGGACTCGACGACGAAGTCGACCGCCAAGCCGTCGACAGGGCGAGCCTCAACAGGTCCGACCACCGACACCAGCGTCCCGCCAGGCCGGATGATGGTCGCCGAGCGCCTTTGGATATCACCGCCGATGACATCGAAGACCAGGTCGACCCCGCCGATGTCGTCGAGATCCTCGTGGTCGAGGTCGAGGAACTCGTTCGCGCCGAAGTCGAGCACCGCCTGGCGGTCCGCCGCCCGACCGGTACCGATGACGTAGGCGCCGAACTCCCGGGCGAGCTGCGTCACCACAGATCCGACCGCGCCGGCGGCGCCGTGTGCGAGGACGCTCTGCCCCGCCTGAAGACGACCGTGCTGGAACAGGCCCTGCCACGCGGTCAGGCCGGAGATCGGCAGACTCGCACCCACCGTGAAGTCGACGTTCCCCGGCAGCGGCGCAAGGTTGCGTGCCTCCACGGCCGCGTACTCGGCCAGCGTTCCATCGCGGTGCCAGTCCGTGATCCCGAACACCCGCTGTCCCAGCGAGAGTCCCGTCGTGCCGTAGCCGAGGGAGGAGACCACTCCGGCGAACTCATGGCCGATGATCGCCTGGGCGCGATCGTGACCGGAGCGATCGACCCACGTCGAGGGCCACTCCCACTCCGCGGGGACGAAGCCCGATGCGTGGACTTCAACGACGACGTCGTTGATCGCCGGCGTCGGCTCAGGCCGCTCCGCGAGTGTGATCCCGGCTGCTTCCGCGGCTTGATCCATCGCGACGATTGCCTTCATAGGTGCCTCCGTATATCTCGTGCTCGCCGGCCTTGTGCGCCGCTTTTTGGGCCTGCCAGCCCACTAGCGGCACTCAACACGACGCGGATGTGGGCTGTCAAGCCCAATCTGGGGTTATCGTGTGTGTCATGGAAGCCACAACGGAAGCTCGGGTGCCGCAGAAGCTCACGGACAAGGGGCAGGCGACCCGAGCCCGCATCCTCGATCACGCCGCGGAGCTCATCTACACCAAGGGCGTCCACGCGACGAACAACGAGCAGCTCCGTCGCGCGGCAGGCATCAGCGGGTCACAGCTCAACCACTACTTCCCGACCAAGGAGAGCCTTGTCCTCGCGGTCATCGAGTGGCAGGCCGAGCGCGTCCTCACGTTCCATCGCAGTGAGCGGTTCACCCACTTTGAAAGCCTCGACTCGCTTCGGGAATGGGCGGGCTTCTACATCGCCTACGAGCGCTCCTACCAGGAAGGCTGCAGCCTCGGCTCGCTCGCCAGCGAGATCATCAAGACCGACCTTGACGTTCGCACGGAACTCGCGAACGCGTTCGAGCAGTGGAGAGACATCTTCCGAGATGGACTCGAACGGATGCAGAGGCTCGGCCGCATCAGCGTTGAGGCGGATCCCACCCGACTGGCCTATCTCCTGCTCTCCGCCTTTCAGGGCGGCATGCTCCTCGCCCAGGTCGCCCGCGACATCGCCCCGCTGAAAGACGCCCTGCGGGCAGCCATCGACTACGTGCAGACATTCGCGATGCCCCCTGCTGCCGGCGTACTCGAAGATGTCACTGAGGCCCAGCGCAAGCAGCCCGGCCGGCCCCGCAAGCTCGACCCGAACCAGTTCGCCACGGCCCGGGCCGCTCTCGCCGCCGGCCAACCGGTCGAGCAAGTCGCAGCGGCCTTCGGCGTCAGCCGCGCCACCCTCTACCGCCACCTCGCCGAACACGACGACAAACAAACCTCCCCCTGAGCAGCAGCGATCAGGGCTGGCCGTGCTCGTTTTGCGGCTGGTGACACGATCCTTACCGGCACCCCCACTCCCACCGATGGCTGCGCAACGGCGGCGGTCACCGCGCCCTCGGCGACGTCGAGCAAACCCGCCAGCACCTCCTGCGCATGACCGCACCCTGACCCTGCACGAGACATCCGGTGGGCCGGGCCGTCCCGCGGGCTACGCGGCCGGGCCGCCGACGGCAATCGAGCCAAGGACCCGCGCGGCACCCTCATGGCAGCACTCACGGCGCGCCACCTCACTAGCCGGCTGTAGATCCAGCAACTGGCGGGGGCCGCCGTCTATGTCAAGGCCTGCCACGACCAGTTTCCTCGCAGCGGTCACCCGCCAGCGGCTCAACCTGCACCCTGCCGGTCCAACCCTCAAGATTCGGGCAGCGACACCCTGGCTCTCCCATGACGTTTCGTCGGCAAACCACCGATCACCGAGAACGTGCCGACAGGGCCGAGCCGCGTCAATCAGCAATGGAGTGAACCGCTGCACCCAGCGGTAAACGGTCACATGATCAACGATGATCCCGCGCTCAGCCAGCAGTTACTCGACCTCCCGGTAGGACAGGCTATACCGGAGGTACCAGCGGATCGCCACCATGATCTGGCGGAAAACGAAACCCCACGAACGCCGACCGAGGTGGACGTACACGATGAGGGTAATGACGCATCAGCACAGCCTGCCCGAGCTCGTGATCCGGCTATGCAACAGTGCCCATTGATGAACTCACTGTGACGGTAGTCGCGAGGATCAGTTCACGCTCTCGGCAGCCCCAGGCCCCAGGCACTGGCTTCTGTCGCTTGCTTACCTCGACGCGCTGGGGCGCGCTCCTTGCAGCACATGCCCGTGGCGCAACATCGACTTTCTTATCGGCCCGAGCGGGTCGGCCAAAGTGCCAAAGCATATGATGACCTGCGTCGGCTCAAGATGTTATCTCAGACAGGGAGCGCGGCTCGACATTAATCTCCTGCATCCGGCGGACGTAGGCCTGATAATGGCGGTGCGCCTCGCCAAGATGCCCCGCGGCCGCCTGGGCTTTGATAAGTGTGAGGTATGCGGTCTCATCGTATCGATCTTGATCGAGCAGGCGCAACGTATAACGCACGACCGCATCAGTGTCGCCGGCCTCCCGCAGCCGAACGACTAACGCCCGGAGCAGGGAGATATAAGTGGCCCGAACCTCTTCGGCGAGCGCCTCTGCCCACTCTTGGTATGGGTCACCTTCAAGGAAGTCACCAGTATGTGCGACGATGGCGGCTGTTAGTCGTGCGGTTGCATCGGACGCTTTGACTCGGTCTGCGTCAAGCGCAGCAGTGGCTTGAGTGAGAAAATTATCGACATCGACTTGGATTCGGGCAGGGTTCAACGATAGCCCGCCGTCGGTCATAATAAATGGATTGTCACCTGTCCGTTCGTGTTGCAGCGCATCGCGAACTTTCCAAAGCAGGACGGATAGCCGGTTGTTGGCCACGATCGGGTCTGTCTCAGGCCATAGCCGCTCCATTAGCTGTTCACGGAAAATTGGTCGGTGATGTGCAATCATGATCTTTAACAACAGTCGAGCCTTTTTTGATTTCCATTCATTATCCGGAATCGGCAGTCCATCGCGGATCACCCGGAACTCCCCAAGTGTCTGTATAAGAATCGTCGGCGCCATGCGAGCCAGCACGGCTAGCGGTCCGGCTGCACGTGGCAGCTTCACGTCTACGCCTTCTCCCCGCAGCCTTCGATCGGCGAGGTCGGCGTCAAGATTAGAAATTGGTGCGCTGATGCGTGCAGCTATGATTCTGGTCGCGGCTTCCTCTAAGCAACAACCAGTATCTTGCCAGATGTTGATCGCCTCACCAAGCGGCGTCACACCCATCGAGGGATTATCCGACGCCAACACGGCAAGGGTGAGGGCTTCAGCCAACCCAGGATAATCCCCTCTTAGCCGCGCGACATCTGCAGCCTCATGGGCGTCCGCGGAGGCACGGTCCCGGTCACCGCCTATCAACTCGACCCAGCCACGAGTCAGGAGTGCCGGGATTGTGCGCAGTTTTTCACCCAACTTTATAGCGCGGGATGCACACTCCCGAGCAAAAGCCAGGTCATCACCCGCAGCGACGCGCGCTAGACCCGTCAACGCTGAGCTGAGGCCGAACACATCGTGGTGTGGCTTGGCCAGGGTGAGAGCCTCCTCGTACAAGGCACGCGCTCGAGCCAACTGACCTTTCGTGCGATGCAAGTCAGCAAGCCCGCACAATGGCCAAGCCAAAAACCGAGAGCCGATATGCTGGAAAAGTTCGATGGCTGTGGCGAAATCGGACGTCGCAGCTTCCAGCATACCGAGGCGGACACGGGCGCGACCGCGGGTTGTCAACACATGTGCAACATAAAATGGGCTGTGGCATCGCTCGCTAAGCCTCAATGCAGTCTCAGCGTCATTCTGAGCATGCCAAGGCGCACCTGCTTCGAATTGGTGGAAAGCCCGGCTAGCCCAAGTCCATGTCAGTTGCAGCATATCGTTACTCGCCTCGGCCATCTGTCGGGCATCGCTGCAGTGAATATCGGCATGCAGCCAGTCACCCTCGACAGCCGCAACGAGCGCAAGTACATGGTGAGCAATAGCCCACGCACGCAGGTCGCTGCACTGCCGAGCCGCTTCATGTGTTCGAAACGCCATTTTCCGCAAACCCGCGAGGTCACCAGTCATTCGGTAAGTACTAGCCGACAACGCCAGCATTCGCGTCTCGTCGACAGTGTCTTCCCGGGCCGCCCGCGTTCTCCCAACTAGAACTTGGACGTCCGTGAACTCTCCTGCGGCGAACGCGATTGAGCCAACTCGCCAAGACAACGCGGGATCCAGCTCATTGTAGTCACGAATAGTTCGTTGAAAATGTTCTAGCGCCTGCGCCCATTTCCCCTGTACTTGCCGCGCATGTCCCAGGACTAGTTGAATTCGCGGATCATCGAGGTAGTCGGCTGGCAATTCAAGGGCATGTAAAACGACGTCTAGTTCACCGCTTTCCACCATATTAACACCATGCTTGGCCAGGAGCGCGGCATACTTCGAGTGATCACCTGCTGCATGGAGATGGCGTAGGGCATCAGCCAGTGCGCCGCGTGTGATATATTCGGTGGCCGCCGTTCGGTGCATCGCTGTCCGCTCATCGGCTGACGGCGTTGCCCCGTACTTGAAAAAGTCTCGCAGCGCACGTATAAGTGCCCAGCCGGTGCAGCTTTCTTCACTGCGCCGCACGAGCCCCTGACGGGCCAATTCGGCGAGCAGGGATGTCTGATGGCCAAGCGTGATCTCCGTCGCAGCGCTGACTTCATCGAAGATCGCCAATCTGTACAATAGTTGCCGTGCCCAGTCCGGCACGGTAGCGACCACCTCCTCAGCTAGGTAGTCATAGAATCGCTCTCCCGGCTGACATAGTTTTTTCACAGTGGTCAGACGCTTATCCACCGCGACCCCACGGAGCATATCGACCGCACATTGCACTGCTGTGGGCCAACCTTCGGTCAGCACCCAGATTTGCCTCGACAAACCAGGTGGGTCGTCGCCCACAGTCTTGCTCAAGAGTATCTGGACATCGGCTGAGGTGAAGGCAAGATCTGGCGCGTAGATCTCAGAGACAAGACCGCGCCCACGCAGGCGCTGCAAGGAAAAGGGCGGCTCTCGCCGGGATATCAGGACCAGATGCAGCCGCGCTGGTGCCCGATGACACAAACCTTCAATGATACCAGTTGCGTCACTGTCCGGTTGCAGCTCATGCAAGTCGTCCACAACAAGAATGAGGTCACTGTTCAGGCTGCCTGCAAATACTCGCAAATGCTGACCACTGAGAATCCCGCTTGGTCTATGACCGCAGGAGCGTCATCTTGCTCGGACGTGGGCACCGCCACATGCGCCCGCAATTCCTCCATCAGATTGCCAACGAAACATTCAGCATCCATGCCATGCTTGTGACACCGCAGCCACACGGTCCGCTGATGCCGCGACCAGGCTGCCACTGCTGTGCTCTTACCCCAGCCGGCAGCACCAATCACTAGGCAGATCCGACGCTTCACGGCGTTATTCAGCATCGTGTTGACCGCTACACGCTTAACCTGTTCTTCAGCCGGGCCGATCGGATCGGGTCCAACATACGGCCCCATACCCTTGTTTCCACTTTTGTCTCGGCTGCCTCCCGACTGTGCCCCCCACCCACCAAGATAACGAGCCGTATCAATCGCTGGCATCTGCTCCATGATCACCATAACGACTACATGAGTGAGCAATCATCTCATCAGGGACGCCAGTCGAGTCTAGCCCTTTTAGGGAGAAGGAGCTATCGAATTATGCAGTCTAACCGAGGTAACTCGGCAGAGTCAGACGATGACTTTATGCGTTGACGTATCAACCGGTCGGATGACTACTTCACGTTCTCGCCTTGTCACTATCGGCTCCATTGTCCGGCCACTTTGGTAACTCACTTCTAGGTCGGCGGATCGTCTGATGCCAGTATCCGGCGGTGGGTTACGAGCACCCGGCGAAAGTACGGTGATATGGCACCTGGATCCGGGGGATGTGGTACTAGATCCAGGCGAGAAGTATCGAAGTCCACCGGCCAGTCGGAATACCAACACAACATTGTAGGTTTGATATCACCGACAGGGCTGGGGTTCTGTTGGCCGAATCTTGATGACCCTGTGTGTATGCTGATCTTTAGTCATCGGTTGTGCCGGCTGTGGGGCGGCCCAGGTCAGAATTCTTTTTACTCGTACCTGAGGGCGTCGACAGGATGTAGTCGTGCGGCCCGATTGGCTGGGGTAGCCACCGGCGACGAGGCCGATGATGAGGCTGATCATGAATGAGATCACGATGGCGCGTACGGACGTGGCGGGGGCGAACGTGGTGAGACTGAGTCCTATGGTCCGTCCGAGAGCGGGAGCAACAGCGGGTGCAACAGCGGCGATAAGTACCGAAAGGCCAATTCCGACGAGAATGCCGATGATCCCGCCGAGGGCCGCCAGAACAGTAGACTCGATGAGGAACTGTACGAGAATATTGCGGCGGGTAGCGCCGATTGCTCTTCTAATTCCGACCTCGCGGGTTCGTTGGGTGACGGAAACCAGCATGATGTTCAAGATTCCGATGCCGCCGACGACCAGCGAGATCGCGGCGATCGAGGCGGTGAACAGGGTGAAGATATCGAGAATCTGGTTGAAGGCGGTGAGTTGATCGCGCAGGGTTTCCACCTCGAAGTCTGGGTTCGCTGGATCTTTGATCTGATGCCGTGCGCTGAGGATCCGGAACACTTGATCATGGGCGGCTGGCACGGCGGATGCGTGGGTGGCTTGCACCAGAACCTCGTTGAGCTTGTCACCTCCGCCGAAGACATCGCGACGCGCAGTATTAAGCGGCATGACTGCAGCATTGTCGAATTTTTCACTGACCGGCTGCATCACCCCGATGACCTTGAAGCTCCGGTGATTGATCCGGACTGCCTGGCTCAGGGCGGCGACGGGATCACCGCCGAACAGGGTGTTCACTGTGATGGGACCTAGCACCACCACCCTGGCCGTGGAGCGGTTCTGGGCTTCATCGAAGAACGATCCTGCCTGAAGATCACGGTTATTCACCTCAAGCCAGCGCTCGGAGGACCCGGTGATGGATACGCGCGATTTGGCAGTGGCAGTTTCGACCAGGGCTTGGCCGGTGATAGCTGGCGTGACACTGCTGATATCGGGCGCCTGCCTTTGCAGCGCCGCAACGTCGGCGTCGATCAGATCCCTGGGGGCGGCGCGGCCAGGGATCTTGCCTTCTATTGGGTCGATAGTGATGAGGTTGGCCAGCGGTTCGATGTGCTCATTGATCGAGGACTTAACCCCGTTGCCGAGAGCCACCAGCAGGATCACTCCCGCAACTCCGATGATGATGCCGAGCATGGTCAGCGCGGAACGCATTCGATTGGCTCGTACAGCCCGCAGCGCAATGCGCACCGCCTCGGAAAGGCTCATTGTAGGAGCACTTTCATCGGCTGGTTGAGTTAACCGCCGCCATCACGAGTTCGTAGATTAGAGACGGATCTTTCCGTCCTTCTTACCATGCGCTTACGTTCTGCTTAGCCCCACAGCCCGTGACCTGATCACCTGTCTTTCTCTGACCTGCTGCGATGATGCACGTAGTACCACGGTCATCGAGGGACAGGGCACCTAGCTGGTTTGCGGGAACATCCATACGAACGGCGCAGCTGGCAGCAAAGTCAGCACAGGAAGGGAATGAACCGTTCCCACGCGTTGCTACAGGCGGGAGTCGGTCTTTGGCAGAATAGCCGTTTGCGTCTAGAGATTGGGAGCTCCATGACTTGGCCAGGACAGGGCTGTGAGCAGCGATTGGCTGACTGTAGGTAGCCCTCAAAGGCCGTGGGTGCCTGTTCTGTAGGCACGTGGAGGGCACGGCGTCGTTGTGTAACACCGTTGATGGTTGTCCGCGCTCGTTGGTGTACCAATTAATGTAGGCCAAGGGGCTCCTCGTTCACGCAATCGTCTCGGTCACTGCTGGCTGTTGTCGTCAAGACGGTTTTGCTGCGGGCTCTGTGACACTGTTATTGTCGGCATAATCAGAGCTAGGTTGGTGGGTGTGAGTGCCGGCGTGATCGATCCCGATTTTCTTGCCTTGCCGTTGCGGTCGTTGGCTGATGCAGCTTTGGAGCGGGCGCGCGAGTTGGGCGCTGAGCATGCCGATGTGCGGGTGGAGCGGATTACTGGGCAGTT
>Ga0213875_10000613_pt1 | contig 28847 bp, 26 predicted proteins | sample BarmaccomBMRX_R8_FD_160105 | JGI IMG/M metagenome (GOLD analysis project Ga0213875, IMG submission 160105) | Root-associated microbial communities from Barbacenia macrantha in rupestrian grasslands, the National Park of Serra do Cipo, Brazil - RX_R8 | ecosystem: Host-associated > Plants > Roots... | reverse complement strand
TCAGGCCATGAACGCGGCCATCTCCTCGTGCCGCACCTGGATGAACTCGAACTGGTCGCCGGCGCGGTTGAGCGCGCCGAGCAGCCCGTTGATGCCGTCCCCGGGATAGCCGTAGATGCGCTTGACGCCCCATTCGGCGAGCCGCTTCCAAACGAAATCGCCTACGGTCTCGGCCATCGTCGCCTCGTTCGCTGTCGCCGCAGAAGATCTCGCCGCAGTATCCGCGAAGCCGGTCGGGGGCGAGAGGCGACATCAGTTGCAACGCCGTGCCAGGCTTAGGGTTGCGAGCCGTCGTTTGTGCGACCGTTTGCCGCGTAAAGCGGCAGCTGCAGATCCCGCGCGCGTGGTCTGCAGCGTCGCGTCCAGCTCGAAACCAGTTTGCGATTACGCTTTGCTGGTGGGATCGGACCCAGAACGAAGAACGTCGGCGCATCTCCCCCTTGGTCATGCCGGGCTCCCACGCTTCGCTTGCGCCCCGGACTGGCGGCGGTTTCGGGTTACGCTTCATAGGTGGCGGGACTAGGATCGGCGGCTGCGGCATCATTCAGGGGAAGCGGGATGGCTTCGGGCGCGTGCGCCGCTCGCGGGGACGGGCGGATGGCGGGCGCCGCGCCGCGTCGCGACATCCTGCACGGCATCCTGTTGATGTGCGCCGGGGTCGCGACCTTCCCGTTTATGAACGCGGCGGTCAAATTGCTGACCGCCCGCTACCCGACGCTGGAAATCACTTGGGCGCGCTTCACCGGGCATCTGCTGGTGATGCTGATCGTCTTCCTGCCGCGCTATGGCGGCCGCCTGCTGGCGACCCGCCGGCCCCTGGTGCAGGTCGGCCGGTCGGTGCTGATGCTGGCCAGCAACGCCGCCTTCGTCATCGCGATCGGCCGCGTGCCGCTGGCGACCGCCTCGGCGATCGGCTTCACCTCGCCGCTGATCGTCACGGCGCTGTCGGTGCCGTTGCTGGGCGAGGTGGTCGGGCCGCGGCGGTGGAGCGCCGTGCTGATCGGGTTTGCCGGCGCGCTGATGATCGTGCGGCCGGGCAGCGGCTTGGGCGACCCGGCGGTCCTGCTGCTGCTGGTCTCGTCAGGCTGCTACGCGCTCTACCAGATCGCGACGCGGTGGGTCGCGCCGTTCGACAGCCCGGCGACCGGGATCGTGTTTTCCGCGCTGTTGGGCTCGCTGGCGCTGAGCGCGGTGCTTCCGTTCGTCTTCGTGATGCCGCAGAGCCTTTTCGACCTGCTGCTGTTTGGCAGCCTCGGGGTGCTCGGCGGTGTCGGACATTACCTCGTCATCAAGGCGTTTCGCGCCGGGCCGGCGGCGGTCATTGCGCCGCTCGGCTATGTCGAGCTGCTCGGGACAGCGACGCTCGGCTACCTGATCTTCGGCAATTTCCCCGATCTGTGGACCTGGGCCGGGGCGGCGGTCATCATCGCCTCGGGCGTCTACATCGCGCTGCGCGAGCGCCGCGCCGCCGCGGCGGGCGCGAGGCGCGGTGTCGCCGTCACTGTTGCGGCGGCGGCGCAGGGTTGTCGGAGCGACGGCCGCGCTCGGCCATGAACTGGTCGAATTCCGCCTTGTCCTTCGCGTGACGCAGGCGGTCGAGGAATTCGCGGAACTCGCGCTGCTCCTCTTCGAGCCGGCGCAGTGTCTCGTCGCGGTATTCGTCGAAGGCGCGGTTGCCGCTCGACGCGGAATAGGACGGCCGCCCCCAGCAGCCGCCGCCGCCACCCCCGGCGCCGCCCCGGAACTGCTCGGCGCGCTCCTGCCATTGCGCCATGCGACGCTGCCAGCGCTCCATGCGGCGCTGCCACCGCGGGCCGCGTCCCTGATCCCAACATGCCATGCGACCGCTCCCGATCAGAAAGCCGAGGACCACCAGGCCCAGCGGCCAGAAAAAGACGAAGCTGAGGATCATCACGGCGATCAAGGCGGGCTTGCCGATATCGTCGAACCGCGCCGCGAGCGTCATGAGTGCCTCCTTATGTAAATGTATCTAACATTCACATAGCGAACGCTCCCCGCGGAGTCAAGGCGCGCCACAGGTTACCTATCGCCGATCAGCCCGAGGCCGCGCAGATAGACGAGCACGCCGGCTTCGAGCAATTCCTCGGGCGCCATCGGCAGCTTGCGCCGTCCCGGGTCGCCGCGCCCGAACAGGGACGCGATGCCGTGCGACAAGGCCCAGACATGCAGGCTCATCATCAGCGCGGGCGGCCGGCGCTCGATCGGGATGCGCGCGCAGAAGGTCTCGCAGGCCCGCCGCAGCACGGCAAAGGCGCTTTCGGCCGCGCCGCGCAGACCGGGCTCCTCGTCGAGGTCGAGGCCGGCCTCGAACATCGCGGAGTAATAGGCCGGCTCCTCGCGGGCAAAGGCGAGATAGGCCCGCCCGACATTCTCGAAGGCGGGATAGGGCGCCGGCTCGCCGTTGTTCCAGGCGCGTTCGAGGCGCGCCTCGAACAGCTCGAAGCCGCGCCGCGCGACATCGGCGATCAGCTCCTCGCGGCCGCGGAAATGGCGGTACGGCGCGGCCGAGCTGACGCCCGCCGAGCGCGCCGCATCGGCGAACGTAAAGCCGGCGGGGCCCTTGCGCGCGATCAGGTCGAGCGCCGCTTCGACCAGCGCCTCGCGCAGATTGCCGTGATGATAGCCGCGCCGACTGCCGCGCGAGCCGCCCGACCAGCTCATGCGAGGCTTTTATAGGAGCGCGGCGGCCGCGTCGCGGTGCAAGGCGCGGTTGCCGCGGCAGTACGGCCGCGGGCGAAGGGCCGATGGCGCGCGGCGGCGCGCGAACCTTTTCACGTCTGCGGTCGTTGTAAGCTTCTACGGCACAGCGCGGCGATCGTGCCGAGTTTGGAGGCGGCAACGGTGCAAGCGATCCTGCAATCCGTGCTCGACGCCTTGCCGGAGCCCGTCCTCCTCGTCGGGGCCGACGGATCGGTCGTCGCTGCCAACGTCTCCTTCACGCGAAGGTTCGGCGAAGCGAAAACCAATCTGCTGCAGCTCATCGCGATGCCCGCCGACCGCGCGGCGGCGTTTCTGCGCCGCTGCGCCGCCGGCGAACGCTTGAGCGAGCAACTCGACTTTGCGCTGCCGGAGGGCGGCTCCGCCTCGATGCGGGTCGAGGCGACCCCACTATGCGCGGCGGGGACGCTGCTCCTGCGCTGTGGGCTCCCGGATGCTTCCGATTCTTCCGAAGACGGCGCGGCCGAGCTTGCCCGGCTGCGAGACGCCAATCGGCAGCTGCAGGCCGAGATCGAGGAGCGGGCGCGCGAGCTTTCGGTCAGCCGGGCTCGGCTGCGGCTGTTCTTCGACGTCTCGCCCGATTGGTTGACGATGCAGCGCATCACCACCGATGGGCGGATCCTGTACGAGGATTTGAACCCAACCACCGAAGCGGCCTACGGGCTCCCGCGGTCCGAGGTGATCGGCCGCAGCGTCGAGGAGGTGCTCGGCACCGAACAGGCGCAGATCCCGCTCCATCACCTGCGCGAGTGTCTGCGCAGCGGCGAGATGCAACGCTATACGGCGCGGCGATTGATGGCCGGCGTGACGCGCACGATCGATGTGGTGATGGTCCCCGTCCCCGCCCATCCCGGCGAGACCGACCGCTACGTCATCACGACCGCGCGCGACCTGACCGAGCGCGAGCAACTCGAAGAGGAATTGCGGCACGCCCAGAAGATGGAGGCGCTCGGCCATCTGACGGGCGGCGTCGCGCACGACTTCAATAATCTGCTGACCGTCATCATGGGCAATATCGAGCGCCTGCAGAGCCTATTGCCGGAGGGCGAGAGCGGGCCGATCGCGCGCGCCGCGGGAAATGTCCTGCACGGCGCCGAACGCGGCGCCGAACTGACGCAGCGCCTTCTGGCCTTCTCGCGGCGCCAACCGCTCGAGCCGAAGCCGACCGATTTGAACCAGCTGATGAGCCACATCACCGAATTGCTGCGCAGCACCTTGGGAGCGTCGATCGCGATCGAGACGGTCATGCAGCCGCAATTGTGGCTGGCCTCGGTCGACCCGAACCAATTCGAGAATGCCGCGGTGAACCTCGCCGTCAACGCGCGAGACGCGATGCCGGAGGGCGGTCGCCTATTGATCGAGACCGCCAATCTGAGCGTGCCGGGCGTCGCCGCTTCTCCCGTCGAGGTCGAGGAGGGCGAGTATGTCGCGATCGCCTTTTCCGACACCGGCCACGGCATGGCGCCGGAGGTATTGGAACGCGTGTTCGAACCGTTCTTCACGACCAAGCCGACCGGTCAAGGGACCGGCCTCGGGCTGTCGCAGGTATACGGCTTCGTCAAGCAGTCCGGCGGCAACATCCGGATCCACAGCAAGGTCGGGTTCGGAACCACGGTAAAGATCTTCCTGCCGCGGCTGCGCGACAGCGCTGCGGCCGCGCCCGCGCAGGCCGAAGCGGGGCAAATCCGCGGGCAAGGTCACGAAACGGTTCTGGTCGTCGAGGATGACGACAATGTGCGCGAGCTGAGCCTCGAGCTATTACGCGAACTCGGCTACAACGTTCTCGAAGCGGCGGACGCGCCGGCCGCGCTGCAGCTGATCGAGCGGCAGCCCGGCATCGACCTGCTGTTCACCGATATCGGCCTGCCCGGCATGAACGGCAGGCAGCTGGCCGAAGAGGCGCGCCGGCGGCGCCCCGAGCTGAAGGTGCTGTTCACCTCGGGCTACGCCAACCCGGCGCTGGTGCATGGCGGGCGGCTCGACCCGGGGGTCCAGATCATCGTCAAACCCTTCACCTATGCCGGTTTGTCCGCGAAATTGCGCGCCGTCCTCGAAGCGGCGCCTTAATACCCCTCGACTTGCATCCGCCACATCCGCTCGAAGACGCCGCGGCGGCGGCGGAGCTCGGCGGGCACCCCGTCCTCGACGATACGCCCCTCGCTCAGCACGACGATCCGGTCGAACGCCATCAAGGTCGAGAGCCGATGCGCGACGGCGACGACCGTGCGGTTGTGAGCGAAGCGCAGCAGCGCGTTGCGGATCATGATCTCGGTTTCGGTGTCGAGCGCCGAGGTCGCTTCGTCGAGCAGCATGATCGGCGCGCTCTTCAGAAGCGCCCGCGCGATCCCGATGCGTTGCCGCTGGCCGCCCGACAGCCTGACGCCGCGCTCGCCGACGATCGTTTGGTAGCCCTCGCTCAGTTCGCCGATGAAATCGTCGCACAAGGCGGCGCGCGCCGCCCCGAGGACCTCCTCGTCCGACGCGTCGGGGCGGCCATAGCGGATATTTTCCAAGACGCTGCGATGGAACACCGCGATGTCCTGCGGCACCACCGCGATGGCTTCGCGCAGGCTCTCCTGCGAGAGATCGTTGATGAGTTGGCCATCGACCAGGATGCGGCCGCTCTGGACTTCGTGAAGCCGCTGGATCAGCTGCACGATGGTGGATTTGCCGGCGCCGGACGGGCCGACGATGCCGACCTTCTCGCCGGCCTCGACGCGCAGGTCGAAATGTTCCAGAACCCGGCTGCCATCGCCATAGGCGAAGCAGACATCTTCGAACTCGATCGCGCCGCCGAGCGGGATCAGCGCGCGCGCATGCCCGGAATCGGCAATCTGGTGGCGCTGACCGAGCACCCGCAAGGTTTCGTCGACGACCCCGAAATGCTGGGTCATCCCCATCAATGACAGCGCAAGCTCGCGCGACCCGTGCAAGATCCGGAACGTCATGGCGCTGATGACGAGCACGCTCCCGGCGGTGATTTCGCCCCGGTACCAAAGGTAGACCGCCCAGGCGAGCATCGAGCCGCCCATCAGCCACAGGCAGATGTCGTGCAGCACCCGCGTCCGCTCGAGAAACAGCCAGCTTCTGCGATGCGCGGAGGCTTCCGTGCCGAACACCGAGGCGAGCCGGGCCCGTTCGCGCTTCGCGGCGGAAAAGGCCTTCACCGCCCAGATGTTCGACACGATGTCGACCAGCTCGCCGCCGGCCTCGTTGACCTGCTCGGCATGGGCGCGCTGCAGCGGCCGGCCGCGACGCAGCAACAGCCCGATCCCGCCCGCCAGCACGCAGACGAGGCCGATCAAGGCCAAGGCCATCGAGGTGTTGACGGTGCTGAAGACGATCACCGCGCCGATGAAATCGATGCAGGGCGGCGCGATGTTCCAGATCAAGGCGCCGATAAAGGCGCCGATCGCGTTGGCGGTGGCGGTGATCCGCTGCCCGAGAGCGCCGGCCCGATGCGCCGCGAAATAGGTCATCGAGTGGCCGCAGAGATGCTCGAACAGCAGCATCCGGACATCGACGCCGGTGCCCACCACGGTCAGGCAGCCGAGCCAGCCGCTCAGCCGCCATAGCGCGCTCTCGGCCGCCATCAGCGTCAGAAACACCGACAGCGCCACGACCACCCGATCGACCGTATTGCCGGCGCCGGACAGCGCGTCGATCAGCATCTTCATGCCGTATTGCACGCCGACGGCGCAGCTGCCCGCCCCGACCACGAAGGCAAACAGCGCCGCAAAGCGCCATGGCCGGCGCGCGACCAGATGCCAAAGAAAGAGGCCGGGCCGCGTCAGAAACCGCTGCGCCGGCTTTGCCGAGGGGCTCCAAGCCATCGCCGTCACGACAGCGCCGGACCGTTTTGCGCGGCGCCCGGCTCGCGACGGAAAAGCGCCTGCTCGCGCGCGACTTCCTCGGCGAGCGGCCGATACACCGCGCGCTGCAGATTTGCGTCGAGCGGCCCGAGCAGCCCGGTTTGGCACTCCCGCTCGTCCTCCCAGCCGGGATATTGCACGACCGGGTAGATGCAGATGCCCTCGACGGGAACGCCGCGCGCCTGCGCGTCGCGGACCTCGCCGGCGACATAGCGGAACCAGCCCGGCCGGTTGCGCCCTTCCGCCCCGGTCTCGGCGATCAGGACCGGACGCCCGTAGCGCTGGTAGGTCTCGGCCAGGATGTCGGCCAACGGCGTATAGAACGGGTGACCCATCCCGATCGCCGGCCCGCCATACAACCATTGGTTGTCGAAGTAATAATTGACGCCGACGACATCCAGATATTCGGGGCGGCCGCCGAGCTCGGGGGCCAAGCGGCCGGACAGCATGTCCCAGCCTTCGAACTGCGCGAGACGATAGCCTTCCGCGGCCGGCCGGTCCTGCGGCCGCGCGGCATCGGCCATCACATTGATGACCGGGTCGGTGTGGATGATGCGGGCATCGCGGTCGACTTCCCAAACCGCCTCGATCGCCGCGATCGCCGCCCGCACGAGTTGCGTCTTGAACTCGCCGCCGCGGCCTCTTGCGAGAGGGTTGAGCCGCGCAACCTCGCCGCCGGCCCAAGCCAGGTATGAGATTTCGTTCACGGGACAGATCAGCAATGGGCCGTCGGTTTCCTGTCGCAGTACAGTCGCTGCGGCCGACGCGAAACGCGCGAAGCGAGAAACATATTCCGCGCCCCACGGGTCGAGGTCGTCCGGCCAGCCGTAGTGACACAGATCCCAGACGACCTGCATGCCGCAGGAGTGCGCCGCCTGCAAAGCGGGCCGCAGGCTCGACCAGTCATACCGTCCCGGCTGCGTCTCGATCAGGTGCCACCGCAACCCGTCGCGCACGGTCGAGATGCCCAACCCGATCAACTGCTCGAAATCCTGCTTCACGGCCCGGTCATGTCCGGTAGCGACGATCAGGTCGAGGCGGCGGCCGTCCGAGCGCCGCTGCGTCGAGCACTCGAACCCGCCGAGGATGAAGCTCTGAAACAATGGCTGCGAGCGTTCAGAAGGCGCTAAACCGGGCGACATGATTTGAGCGCGGCTCCGCTCGCTCTTCTTCACCGGGGCGCAGCCGGGTCTCGGGGCAGCGCGCCCGTAGACCCGCCAAAAAAGCTATTCGGCCTAGTGGTTCGACTCTGACGGTCCAATCCCATTCATCGTCATTCCCGCGAAAGCGGGAATTCAGGGCCAACCGTTCCGTCGCTTGCCCCTGGACCCCCGCTTTCGCGGGGGTGACGGGCAAAAGTTTGGAATGATGGGCAAGAGTTTTGGGAATCACCCGTTGGTGTCCATCTACTAGCGTCGCCGCCAAGTGCACGGCCCTTCTCCACGACGAACATGCGCCGGCATCTGCAATCGGCTTGGCTCCGCTCCCACACCAAACGCGCGTCCGAAGCGGGGTTCCCGCGGAAAACCGTCACTCGATTAACCTGAGTTGAGAAAGCACCCGATCAGACCGCGGCGCGCCTGCGGACACCGGAACCTCGGAGGGAAGACCACGTTACCGTGCGCCGACCGCCGCGAGGCAATTGCAATGGAGAGATCGTTGACGGCGCCCCGTTTGCCTCGCTCGAGGCTGGTTTTCACTGACATTTCCGCGATCGGCCGCTTGGCCGGCGCGAGTGTCGTCTGCCTTGCCGGCCCGAGCTTGCTGCAATCGCCGCGGGTCGCCCGCGGCGTTACGGCGACGCTCGGCAATCTCGAGGATTGTGGGTGACCGTCGCGAACGCGCCGCCCCCTCGGATCGAGGTCTGGGGCGGGCTGGAATGCACGATCGCACGGGTCGGGGACTCGTTCCGCGACCAGATCGCCCAAACCGGGCATCGCGACCGGCCGGGCGATCTCGACAAGATCGCCGCTCTCGGGCTGCGCACACTGCGCTACCCGATCCTGTGGGAACAGGTCGCGCCGGACGACCTCGCGCAGCCGCGCTGGGAGTGGCACGATTCGCGGCTGGCGCGGCTGCGCGAACTCGGGATCGCGCCGATCGCCGGTCTGCTTCACCACGGTAGCGGGCCGCGCTACACCGATCTGCTCGATCCGCGCTTTCCGGGGCTGCTCGCCGAATACGCCGAGATGGTGGCGCGGCGCTACCCGGACATCGCAATGTTCACCCCGGTCAACGAGCCGCTCACGACGGCGCGGTTCAGCTGCCTGTACGGTCACTGGTATCCGCACCGCAAGGATGTCGGCGCCTTTCTGCTGGCGCTTTACCACCAGTGCCTCGGCGTCGCATTGGCGATGCGGGCGATCCGCCGCGTGACGCCGGGCGCTCGCCTGGTGCAGACCGAAGATGTCGGACGGGTCTTTAGCACCCCGGCGCTGCGCGGCCAGGCCGAGTACGAAAATGCGCGGCGCTGGCTCGGCTTCGACCTGCTGTGCGGGCGGGTCAACCGGCGGCACGACTGGTTCGCCCGTTTCGTCGCGGCCGGCGTCCCCGAGCGCGGCTTGCTGGAGCTCGCCGACGATCCGAGCCCGCCCGACATCATGGGAGTCAATTACTACCTGACCTCGGACCGCTTCCTCGACTCGCGTCTGCGGCGGTATGCGCCCACGAGTTGGGGCGGCAACGGGAGCTGCCGCTACGCCGATGTCGAAGCCGTCCGGATCGCCCGCGCCGACATCCGGATCGGGGTCGAGGGCCGCTTGCGCGAGATCTGGCAGCGCTACGGCCGGCCGGTCGCGGTCACCGAGACCCACAATGGCTGTACCCGCGAGGAGCAGTTGCGCTGGCTGGTGGACGCCTATAATGGGGCAGAGCGGCTCCGCCGGGCTGGAGCGGATGTCCGCGCCGTGACCGTGTGGGCGCTGATGGGCGCGATCGACTGGGATTCGCTGCTGACCCGCGAACAGGGTCATTGGGAAGTCGGCGCCTTCGATGCGCGCCGCCGCGACGGGCTGCGTCCGACCGCCCTCGCCAAGGCGACCGCCGCGCTCGCGACCAGCGGGTCCTACCAGCATCCGGTGCTGGGCTCGCCCGGCTGGTGGCGTCGCGACGACCGGTATTTCACCAAACCGCGCCGGACACCCGCCCCCGCGCGGCCCGAGGCGGTCCCGCTGCTGATTACCGGCGCAAGCGGCACGCTCGGACGGGCGTTCGCGCGGGTGGCCGGGTTGCGCGGGCTCCCCTATCGGCTGACGAGCCGGGCCGACCTCGACATCGCCGACCCGCTGTCGGTGGCGGCGGCGCTCGAAAGCCGGCGGCCCTGGGCGGTCATCAACACGGCCGGTTACGTCCGGGTGGCCGATGCCGAGCACGAGCCCGAACGGTGCTATCGCGAAAACAGCGAGGGGGCCGAGACGCTGGCGCGCGCTTGCGCGCGGCTCGGCATACCGCTGGTAACGTTTTCGTCCGATCTTGTTTTCGACGGCTTTCTCGGACGCGCCTATATCGAGACCGATTCGCCGACCCCGCGATGCGTCTACGGGGCGAGCAAGGCCGAGGCCGAGCGCCGCGTGCTCCAGGCCTGCCCGGACGCCCTGGTGATCCGCACGAGCGCGTTCTTCGGACCCTGGGACCCGCACAATTTCGTCTACCACACGCTGCGCGCGCTGGCGCGCGGCGAGGCGGTCGTGGCGAGCGCTGATCGCCGCGTCTCGCCCACTTATGTCCCGGACCTGGTCGACAGCACGCTCGATCTGTTGATCGATGGCGAGAGCGGCATCTGGCACCTGGCCAATCAGGGGGCGGTGTCCTGGGCGGAATTGGCGCGGCTAGCGGCCAAGGCGGCTGGTCTCGATGCGAGCCGCGTCATCGATGAGGCCCCGCGCACCGAGGAAAACAACGAACTCGGCAGCCTGCGCGGCCGCCTATTGCCGCCGCTCGTCCCGGCTCTCGACCGCTTCCTGCGCGAGAGCGTCTTCCAGCACTAGACCGAAGCCGCCGGTGCTAAATTGCTTGTCCGGGCGTATTCCGGGGGTCTGAACGCCGTTGATGTGGTCGTTGATGGCCGCGCCAAGCCCGGTTGAAACAGGAAACGGCAGAAGAACGGGCGGTTCCGAGAAACAGCGTCTGGTGGATCGATAAAGGTCACCGACCGTGGCGCACGGCTTCTCAGACCGTGACTGTCATCTCGCCGAGATAGGCTTGGCGGATCAGCTCGTTTTCCCGCAATTCGGCGGCCGAACCGCTCAGCACGACCTGGCCGGTCTGCAGCACATACGCGCGGTGCGCGATCTGCAAGGCCATGTTGGCGTTCTGCTCGACCATGAAGATCGTCGTGCCTTGCCGGTTGATCGCCTGGATGATGTCGAAGACCTGCTCGACAAAGACCGGCGACAGCCCCATCGACGGCTCGTCCATGCACAGGAGCTTCGGGCGCGCCATTAAGGCCCGACCGATCGCGACCATCTGCTGCTCGCCGCCCGACAATGTCCCGGCGAGCTGCCGCAGGCGCTCTCGCACCCGCGGAAACAGCGTGAAAACGCGTTCGAGGTCCTCGTCGAATTCCGGGCCGCGCGCGCGCGTATAGGCGCCCATCTCCAAATTCTCGAACACCGTCATGCGGCCGAACAGCCGGCGCGCTTCGAGCACCGGCGCGATGCCGCGCCGCACCCGTTCGGCGACGCTGACCCCGGCCAGCGGGCGCCCGTCGAACAGCACCTCGCCGCGGGTCGGCGCGACGACGCCCATGATCGCCTTCATCGTCGTGCTTTTGCCGGATGCATTGCCGCCCAGCAAACATACGATCTCGCCCTGTTCGATGCGGTAATCGACCCCCTTCAAGACGTGGAGATCGCCGTAGTACGTGTCGACCCCGCGAAATTCGAGCATCTACCGGGCCCGCTATGCGCCTTTGCGGGCGTAACCGGAGCTGTGCTGAAAGACGTTCGGCTTGCGGTAGATGGCGAGGATAACGGCGCCTTCGTCGGAATGGGTTTCGTGGAACGAGCCGACGCGGCGCCAGACGAACTCGCCGGCGCGGCAGATCCCGTCATGGTCGTAGAACGACCCTTCGACGACGTAAGTCTGCTCGATTTCCGGGTGCTTGTGCATCGGCAGCGTGGCGCCCGGTTCCCACTTCAGCAAACAGGTCATCTCGCCTTCCGCCTTATCCTCATACAGCACCTTGATCGAGATGCCGTCGAATTGCGTCGGTTCCCATTCCAGGGCTTGCGGCTTGATATAGACGGAACCGCCGATTGTCGGTTGGGCGGCGGGCCTGTCCGTGGTCGCCGTGGTCGTCATTGTCGCGTTCCTCGCATCAAAAAAGTCCGTCCTAGGTAATGGCGGCGCTGCGGCCGAGATAGGCGCGAATGACTTCCTCGTTGCGGCGCACGGCGTCGGGCGTGCCTTCCGCGATCTTTTCGCCGTGGTCGAGCACGATCACGTTTTCGGCGAGGTTGACCACCACGTCGAGCTTGTGCTCGATCAGCACGATCGTCAGGCCGAGCCGGTGCAGACTCTTGATCTGCTCGGCCAGCTCCAGCGTCTCGGCCGGGTTCATGCCGGCGGTCGGCTCGTCAAGCAGCAGCAGCTTCGGACGTGACGCCAGGGCGCGAGCGATCTCGACCCGCCTCCGGTTCGCATAGGACAGGCTGGAGACGAGGTGATCCACTCGCGGCAACAGCCGATTGCCGAAGATCGCCAGGATCTCGAGCACGCGCTCGCGCGCCGCGGCCTCCTCGCGCATCGTTCCGGGCAACCGCAACACCGCGCCGAGCGCGCCGGTTTCGAGCCGCGCATGCATGCCGATCAGCACGTTTTCCAGAACGGTCAGGTTCGGAAAGAGGCGGATGTTCTGGAACGTGCGGGCAATGCCGCGCTCCAGCACCGCATGCGGCGGCAACCGCGCGATCTCGTTGCCGGCGAAGCGGATGCTGCCGCTGTTGGGCGGCAGCAGCCCGGTCACGATGTTGAACAGGGTCGACTTCCCGGAGCCGTTCGGCCCGATCACCGCGAGCACCCCATGCGCCGGAACCTGCAGCGCGACCGAGCGCAAGGCGACGAGGCCGCCGAACCGGATCGTCAGGTCGGAGATTTCGAGAAGCGGTCCCGTTTCCGCCGCCGCGAGTGCGCCGAGCCCGGTCAGGCTCTCGAACCCGCCGCGCCCGACATGCGCCGTCTGCTCGGCCAGGGTCAGGGCCTGGGTCGGGCGCGAGGCCGGAATCAGCCCCTCGCGCCGATACAGCATCATGACGACCAGAATGATCCCGAAGATCAGCTCGATCGACGAGGCCAGCTCGACATGCTGCAGCCATTCGATATCGACGAGGCGGCCCAGCGCATGCAGCCACTGCGAGAGATCCTCGAGAAACCAGGATTGCAGCAATTGCAGGATCAGCGCGCCGATCACGACGCCCCAGACGCTGCCGATGCCGCCGAAGACGATCATGACGAGGATCATGACCGAGACCGGAAAGCCGAACATCTCGGGGGTTGCGGTCTGCAATTTTGCAACGAACAGCGTGCCGGTCGCACCGGCGAAGGCCGCCCCGATCGCAAACGCGAGCAGTTTGAGCTTGACCCGGTCCACCCCCATCGCCGCGGCGGCGATCTCGTCCTCGCGGATCGCCATCCAAGCGCGGCCGATGCGCGACGCCTTCAGCCGGTGGCTGGTCAGAATCAGCAGCGCGACCAGACCGACCCCGACATAGTAGTAGGGCGTTGCGTCGATCCCGAAGCTCCAGCCGAAAAGCTGAGGCGCCGCCACCCCGTTCAACCCCATCGCGCCGTTGGTCACGGTCGGGGTGTTGCGCACGACGATCGGCACGATCTCGCCGAACCCCAAGGTCACGATCGCGAGGTAGTCGCCGCGTAGCCGCAGGGTGGGGGCGCCGAACAGCACGCCGAAAAAGGCGGTCAACGCCGCCGCGATCGGCATCATTAGCCAGAACGAGACCTGGAAATGGACGACGTCCCCGCCGGTGTCGTGAAAGCGGGCGACCAGCCCCAGCCATTGAAAAGGCTCCCAGAACGAATGCCATTCCGGCGCCAATTGCCAGGACGCGGCCACGCCATAGGCGTAGGCGCCGATGGCGAAAAAAGCGGCATAGCCAAGATCGAGCAGCCCGGCGAGCCCGACCACGATGTTGAGCCCGAGCGCCAGGGAGGCGAAGGTCAGCGCATTCGCCGCGGCATCGATATCGGCATCGTTGCGGATCACGATCGGGAACAGCAGCGCCGCGATCGCAACGATCGCCACCGCGAGCCGCGAACGCAGATGCGGCGCGATCCATGCAACTGGCGAGGCACGGCGCAGGCGGGCGAACGACTCGCCCATCATGCCGGCTTTTGGGTCGGCCATCTCAGCGCCCGGACGGTGTCGGGATGGCGGTCGTTCCTTCCCTGGCGCTACGCTGGCGCAAGCGGGAACCCGCAGCTGGGCGAGCCGCCGATGCGAGAGGCTGCGCGCGGCTTGGTGTGTTTGCCACCCCAGGCTGTTCCGGCGCGCAGGTCAGGATTTGGTGGGCACCGCACGGCCGAACAGGCCGGTCGGCGCGAAGACGAGAACCAGCACCAGGATCGAGAAGATGATCACATCGGTCCAGCGCACCTCCAGAAGCTGGCCGCCGAGCGATTCGATCAGCCCGATCAGGATGCCGCCGACCATCGCGCCGGTAACGCTGCCGATGCCCCCGAGCACCGCCGCCGTGAAGGCGCGCAGCCCGGCTGTGTAGCCGATGACGAAGCTCGTGAAATTATAATAGAGCCCGAAGATCAGCGCCGCCGCGCCGGCGAGCGCGGAGCCGATGAAGAAGGCGGTGATGATGACGCGGTCGACATCGACCCCCATCATGCGCGCCGCCTCGGCGTCCTGCGCGGTCGCCCGCATCGCCTTGCCGAGCCGGGTTCGATTGACGAACAGGTGAAGCGCGATCATCAGCACCAGCGCCGTGGCCCAGATCAGCACCTCGCGCAGCTGCAGGACGGCGCCGCCCACCTGCCAGCGCACGACCGGCATCGGATTCGGGAAATTTTTCGAATCGGCGCCCACCACCAGCAGGATCAGGTTGAAGAGGATATAGGACACTCCGATGGTCGTGATCATTGCCGCGGTGCCGCGCACCCCCCGCAAGGGTCGCAGCGCGATCCGTTCGATGATCACGCCGATGGTGCCGGCCGCAACCATCGTCACCGCGAAGGCGAAAACCAGCGCCCCGATCAGGGCAAACCCCGTCAGGACCTGGCTCTGCCCGGAAAGGCCGAGCAGTTCGAGCGCCCACATCGCGACGAAGGAGCTGACCATGAAGACGTTAAAATGGGCGAAGTTGATCAGCTCCAGAATGCCGTAGACCAGGGTGAAGCCGAGCGCCAGGAGCGCGTACATCGCGCCGAGGCTGAGCCCGTTGATGACCTGCTGCAGCAGAACCGCTTCTAAACTCATCTACGCCGCCCCCGACCGGCCGGCGCGGAGACGCGGCGAGACCGTCGGCCAGGGCGGTGCGGGCGCGCGCACCCGGTCGGGTACGCTCGCCCGTTCGCGCGACGCAAAAAGCTCACGAGCTCTGCGGCGCGACGCCGATGTATTTGTATTGATAGGCGATATCGTCGAGCGGCTTAGAGGTGTCCTTGACGATCTTGAAAACGCTGATGATGCGGTTGGTCAGGTCGCCATTCGCATCGAAGCTGACTTCGCCTTGCAGGGTTTTCAGCTTGGTCGTTTGAATGGCGTCGCGCACGGCGCTGCGGGTCACCTCCTTGCCGCTCGCGGCAACGCGGCCGATCGCGTCGAGAATGACCATCGCGCCATCATAGGCGGTGATCGAGTAATCCTCCGGCGGCTCGCCGAACTTGTCGCGGAAGCGTTTGGTCCAGGCGGCGACTTCCGGGTCGTCGAGAACATGCGGCGCGGCGATCGTTGCGTACCAGCCCTCGCAGGAGGGGAAGCCGGCCGCTTTGAGCACTTCGGGCCCGTACATGCCGTCGCCGCCGGCCTTAACGATGTTGGGGAGGATATCGTAGGATTGCTTGACGACTTTGACCCCAGCCTGCGCCACGCCGCCGTAGTAAAGCGATTCGGGGTTGAGCGATTTGATCTTGGTCAGGACCGTCGTGTAATCGGCCTCCTTGGGGTTGAGCTGGTCGCGCCCGAGGATCTTAATCCCCCGCTTCTCGGCCTGGGCCTGGAAGGTATTGGCAATCCCGACGCCGTAGGCGCCGCTATCGTCGAGCACGTAGACCGACTTCACCTTGAGCACGTCGGCGAAATAATTCGCCATGTTCGGGCCCTGGAACGCGTCCGTCGTGACGGTGCGGAAATAAATGGCCTTGCCGGCCGGCCGGTACTGACCGGCGAATTTCGGGTCGGTGATATCGGGATTGGTCGAGGACGGGGTAATCGTGGCGAGGTCGCCCTGGCTCAGGATCGGCGCCATGGCCTTGCCCGAGCCGCTCATCTGCGGCCCGATCGCGGCGATGACGGCGCTGTCCGACACCATCTTGCGCGCGTTCGTCGCGGCCTGCGCCGGGTCGTACTGGCCGGCTGTCGCGGTGCCGTCGTCGAGGATTATCGCCTCGATCTTGTAGCCGGCGACCCCGCCCTTCGCATTGGCTTCGTCGAAAGCCATGACCGCGCCGTCCTTGATCTTCACGGCGGATTGGGCGTCGGCGCCGGTCAGCGGCAGGTTGATCCCGACCTTGAGGGTCTTGTCGGCGGCGAAGGCTGCGCCGGCCCGCGCGGCAACGGCGCCGGCGGCGGCGGCAACGGGCAATTGAACGATCAGGGCGCGACGCGACAGCATGTTTCGTTCTCCCAGGGCTCTGCCCACAATGGTTGTTGTCCGCAATTTTCGCGCCAAGCTCGTCGCGCGGCAAGTCTCACGGTTGGTCGGCCCCTTTCCAGATCCAGCGCCCATCCCACGGCTCGCGGTCGGGGCCTTGGCGATGGCGCGGCATCGCTCCTACACTCGTCCCCTTTGCAGGCGGGCGGGGGCAATGGTCGCGCGCGTTCGGACGGTGGCGTTTCACGGCGTCGAGGTGCTCGATGTCGAAACCCAGGTGACGATCGCCTCCGGCCTGCCGGCCTTCACCGTTGTCGGATTGCCCGACAAGGCCGTCGCCGAATCGCGCGAGCGGGTGCGCGCCGCGTTATCGGCCCTGGGCCTCGCCCTCCCTCCTCGGCGGATCACGGTCAATCTGTCACCGGCCGACGTGCTCAAGGAAGGCAGTCATTTCGATCTGCCGATCGCGTTGGCCTTGCTCGCCGCGATGGAGGTGCTGCCCTCGGAGGAGCTGGGCGGCTACACCGCCCTCGGAGAGCTCGCGCTCGACGGCTCCCTGACGAAGGTTGCCGGCGTTCTGCTCGCAGCGCTTGCCGCGGCCGGACGCAACAGCGGGCTGATCTGCCCGGCCGGCAGCGGCGGCGAAGCCGCCTGGGCGGGCGAGGTCGAGGTCATCGCCGCACCGAATCTGCTCGCGATCGTCAACCACTTCAAAGGCACGCAACTCCTTCCGCCGCCCGAGCCGAAGCTGGCGGCCCCGCCGGGCGCCGGCCTCGACCTCAAGGAGGTCAAGGGCCAGGAGAGCGCCAAGCGGGCGCTCGAGATCGCCGCCGCAGGCAGCCACAACCTGCTGATGATCGGGCCGCCCGGCTCGGGCAAGTCGATGATCGCGGCGCGCTTGCCGGGTATCTTGCCGCCGCTCGAGCCGGCCGAGGCCTTGGAGCTCGGAATGATCCATTCGGTCGCCGGCGAATTGCGCGACGGCGCGCTGTCGCGTGCGCGCCCGTTCCGGGATCCGCACCACTCCGCCTCGTTGCCGGCCCTGGTCGGGGGCGGCATGCGCGCCCGCCCGGGCGAGATTTCGCTGGCGCATCAGGGCGTGCTGTTCCTCGACGAACTCCCCGAGTTCAGCCGCGCCGCGCTGGAGGCGCTGCGCCAGCCGCTCGAAACCGGGCGCGTCAGCATCGCGCGGGCGAACGGTCACGTGACCTACCCGGCACGGTTCCAGCTGGTCGCGGCGATGAACCCGTGCCGCTGCGGCTATCTTGCCGAACCGGGCCGCGCCTGCAGCCGCGCGCCGCGCTGTGCGGAGGAGTACCAATCGCGCATCTCCGGGCCGTTATTCGACCGCATCGACCTTCACATCGAGGTTCCGGCGGTCTCCCCCGCCGATCTGATGCTGCCGCCTTCCGCCGAAGACAGCGCCGCGGTGGCCCACCGGGTCGGCGCCGCGCGCGCCCGCCAGGCAAAACGCTATGCGGCGCTGTCTCCGGAGCGGCGCATCCGCACCAATGCCGAGGCGGACGGCGCCGTGCTCGACGAAGCCGCGGCGCCCGATGCGGAAGGGCGCGCGTTGCTGACCCGCGCCGCGGAACGCTTGCACCTCTCCGCGCGCGGCCATCATCGGGTCTTGCGCGTCGCGCGCACCTTGGCCGATCTCGACGGTGCCGCCCGGGTCGGCCGGCGGCACATTGCCGAGGCACTGACCTATCGTCGCCCGGCGTCGTCGCGCGCTTCCCCCGATCACCCCGCGACCCATTCGAGGTAGTCCTTCGCGAGGGCGTCCACCGCGGCATCGTAGAAGCGCTTGCCGGCTTCCGGCGTGGCGAGACCGGGGTTCGAGCCGATCCGGCCGTCCGGGAAATTGCGGCGGTAGTCCTCCGCGTCGGCAAAGCCGCCGCGTGGGGCGACGGGGGGATCGAGCGGTGCGGTCTTGATCGCCTCGGGGTAGGCGAATTGGGTGACGGCCACCTCGGAGGGCGTTGCGTGGCTGCCCTCGGCATCGCCATACAGCTCCTTCGACAACCCGTGCACCGCAGCGTTCTGCCACCAATTCTTCAGCTTGCATTTCAAGGCGGGGGCGTTCGACCCCGCGACCAGGCTGCGCGCCGCATAGATTTCGGAGAATGCGGCCGTTACCGTCGCGATGTTGCCGCCGTGGCCGTTGATGAAATAGAAACGCTCGAAGCCGTGCCGCGCCAGCGACTCGACCATGTCGCGGAGCACCGCGATTAGGGTGCTGGGGCGCAGCGTCATCGACCCCGAAAAGGCCAAATGATGCTGCGCCATGCCGACCGCGACGGTCGGCGCGACCAGCGCGTCGGCCCTCTCCCCGACCCCGCGCGCGATCACCTCGGCGCAGATCGCGTCGGTGCCGATCAGGCCGGTCGGCCCGTGCTGCTCGGTAGACCCGATCGGCAGGATGACCCCGCGACTGCGTTGCAGATAGGCGTCGATCTCCGCCCAAGTCGCCAATTGCAGCTGCATGTCCGCCCCTTTCTGGAAGACGTCCCGTGGCGCGCGCGGCGCCGCCTGGAACCAGCTTGCCCGATCTCGCGATACCGCACGAGCCCCGGGGCCGAGCAGCAGATCGCGCGTCGCGGCTGTACCGGGCGGCCGCATCGGCTAGATTTCGGCAATGACGAGGCTCACCTTGCGTCTCGACTTCGCACCGGGCGGGGCTATCGGTCACGGCAAGATCCGGCTGCTCGAAGCGGTGCGCGACGAGGGGTCGATCTCGGCGGCGGGTCGAGCCCTCGGGATGTCCTATCGGCGCGCCTGGCTGCTGATCGATGCGCTCAACCGCTTGTTCGGCGAGCCCATCGTGCAAACCAAGCATGGCGGTGCGGCGGGAGGCGGAGCCGAACTCACCGCCCTCGGGCATCGCGTGGTAAAGCATTATCGGACGATCGAATCGAAGGCGCATGCGGCGGCAAGCGGCGAGCTTGCCGAATTGGCCGCAGCGGTTGCAACCCGCACGCCGGGGTGTTGAGCCCACTCACGGCAGGAACGTAAAGCCCTGCTTCTTGAAAATGGGCTTTGCCGCCGGCGAGGCCAGAAAGGACAGCAGCCGCGCCGCGCTCGGATCCTTGCTCTGCGCGGTCAATGCGACCGGGTAGACGACCGGCGGATGTGTGTCCTCGGGGAAGACCCCTGCCACCTTGACGCCGGGGTCGGCCGCGGCGTCGGTCGCGTAGACGATGCCGAGCGGCGCCTCATGGCGCGATACGAAGAGCAGGGCGGCGCGGACGCTGTCGGCGCGCACGACCGCGGCCGCGACGGCATTCCACACCCCGAGGTTTTCGAGCGCCGCCTTGCCGTATTTGCCGGCCGGCACGCTGTCCGGATCGCCCATCGCGAGATGCTCGCCCTTGAGCGCCCCCGCCAGGTCGAAGCCCGGCTTGATGTCGAGTTGCACGCCGCTGTCGGCGGGCGCGACGAGGACCAGGCGGTTTCCGAGAAGCCGCTCGCGCGTCGCGACCTGAATCAGGTTTCGCTGCTGCAGGTAGTCCATCCAGTCGAGATCGGCCGAGATGAAGATATCGGCCGGCGCGCCGCTCTCGATCTGCCGAGCGAGGGTCGAGCTGGCGGCGTAGGAGACCTTGACGGTGTCGCCGCTCTGCTTGGCGAAGACCGCCGCGGCCTGGTCCATAGCCTCCTTCAGGCTGGCGGCGGCGAAGACCACGATCTCGCCCGCCCTCGCCGGTGGCGCGGCGAGCAGAGCGAGCGCGATGGCGAAAGCGGCCGCAATCGGCCGGAACCTGCCGGAAGGCTTGCGCCGCCGATCTACGAGGCGGAGGGCGACACGCCGGCCGCCGTGGTTATGTTCACACGAACACATCGCTGGACCGTAACCGGCGATGCACGATCACGTCCAGCTGTCGGCCGCGCCGGTGCGGTCCTATAAACGTCCGGCTTTCTTTAGAAGACGGGAGAATCGCCGATGGATGCGGTCGCGAAGCTCAAGGAATTGCGGCTGCCCTTTGCCGATCTGATCGGGGTCGAATGGATCAGCGCCGAACCGGAGCGGGTCGTCGCCGCTCTCGTGGTGCGCGAGGAACTGTGCACCCAGCCGGCCATACTCCATGGCGGCGCGATCATGGCGTTTGCCGACACGCTCGGCGCGGCAGGAACCATCGTCAACCTGCCGGAAGGCGCCGGGACGACCACAATCGAGAGCAAGACCAATTTCATCGGCGCGGCATCGCTCGGCGCGCGGCTGATTGGCGAGGCGACACCCTTGCATCGGGGCCGCCGCACGATGGTGTGGCAGACCCGGATTGCGACCGAGGCGGGCAAACTGGTCGCGGTCGTAACGCAGACCCAGCTCGTGCTGTGAGGCCGGCTTAGCGACCCGCGCTGCCCTTCGATCTCACCGCCTGGGCGGCCTGTGCGTTCGAGGGCGCGCCGCGCTGCGCCGGGCGGGCGGCAAAGGCCTGCGCGCAAGCGCCCTTTACGTCCGCCCCGAGATCCGACAGCGGCAAAATCGCGGCCGGCCCGGCCACGACCCCGAGACCGATCGCGGCGCCGAGCTTGGCGATCAGGGTCTGCGGCTCCGGGCGGACCGACGGGTGCCCGAGCGCGCCGGTCACATCGATCGGCGAGCGCAAGCTCAGCGGGCTGTACTGCTTCGGCTGCGGCACGAAACGCAGGTCCAGCGTCTCGTCCTTGAAGTCGATATTGCCCTGGCCGAGGATCGTCGACACCGTCGTATCGACCATCAGGGTCTGCGCCGTGGCAATCCCGCCCTTGGCGGTGAAGCGGGTCGCGACGCAGTCGATCGGCACCGGCTTGTCGCCCTGAATCCACGTAATCAGCGCGTGGTACACATCGAGGCCGAACACGTCGATCAGCAACTCGCTGAACTGCCCGCCTTCCATGAAGAACCCGAAATCGCCATCCATGCCGCCGAGCAGCGCGCGCGGCGAGTCGCCCGTCGAGTCGAACTTGACGAACCCGCCGAAAATACCCGAGGTCTCCTTGACCTGCTGCATCGTCGGGGTCGCCCGGAACAGCCTGTTGAGGTCGATGTGGCGGACCGTGATGTCGGCCCGCACTTTGGCCGGCCGCGCCGTCGAGGCGAGGACCAGGCGCGCCGAGACCGTCCCGGTCGCAATCCCGAAATCGAGCGGCTTTAGCTCGAGGGTCCCGTCCTTTAGCGACATGGCCAGCTTGACGTGCTCGAACGGCAGGCCGGCGGTGCGCTTGATCTCGCGGCCTTCGAAAGTCAGATCGGTGTTGAAGCCGGACAGCTGCTTCAAGGGAATGCCGGTCGCCGGAATGACGCGCGCATTCGGATCGGTTTTCTCGGCGGCTTTTTTGGCGGCGCCCTGCCGCTCGGCCGGGGTGCGCGCCCGTGCCGGTTCAGGCGCGGCATGGGCCGGCTCCTCGCCATAAAAGCCCTTGAAATCCGCCAGGTCCATAAAGGGCGAGACGAGTGCCGCCTTGATGTAGGGCAGCTTCCCGCTCGGATCGATCATCAGCTCGCCGGTCAGCCGGCTCTCGCCCATGCGGCCGTCCATGTGCTGAATCGACCAGTGTTCCCCGTCATGTTGCAACCGTCCGGCGAGCCGGTAGGGCGGGGTTTGCGGGACTGGGATCGTGAAGAGTTTGGTGAAATCTTCGAGATTGGGCCCCGAAACCGCGAGCTCGACATCGAGCCCTTCGAACGCGATCGGCTCGGCGATCTTGCCGTCGATCAGGATCTTGGTGCGCGACGCCTCGCCTTCGAGCCGCACCGGGTAGGGTTGGGACGAATCGTGCAATTGCGCCAATGGGCCGATGCGGGCCGCAAAGCGATAGGGCTCGTGCTGGAAGGTGCCGGCCAGCCTCAGCGCGATCGGGCTTACCGTGTCCGGAGTCTTGGCGGAGAACTCGGTGAAGGTGACGAGGGTCGTCGCGTTCGTCTTGCCGTTATGCCAGGTGAAGCTGCTGTTCTTCGCCTCGATGTCCTCGACATCGGGCATCTCGGTGCGGTTCTTCGGCGCCGCCGCGCTTTGCCCAAACGACCAATTCCCGTCGCCTTCCTTCGAGGTTTCGAGCAGGATCTTCGCGTTGTCGAGCGCGATCAGCGGCAGCCGATACTGAAGGTGCAATAACGGGCTCGGGTCGATCGCGATCTCGAGCCGGCTCGCCGCGAACATGTCCGGCCCGGTGCCCCAATCCGCGTTCGCTATGTGGACGTCGGTGGCCAAGATCCGCGTGGGCCAGCCCCAGGCGACATGGAAATCCTGGCCGAGCCTCACCTGCCGATTGAGCAGCAGCGAGCCCTGCTGCATCGCGAGCTGACGAATGAACGGGTCGCCGCCGTAATAGACGAGTGCGATTGCCGCGACCGCCAGCATGACGAGCCCGGCAAAGATGCTGCCGAGCAGGCGGAGCAGCGCGAGCCCCACTGCCGGACGTACAACCCTGCCGAGCGATGTGCGCCAGTTCATTCCGTCCCGTCTATGCGTACCCAGAGCAAGCCGCTGCGAAGCCCAACGCCAAGCTCGGGCGGGCCGTTCCGGCATGGGTTCCGCTGATGTGGTTGACAAAGTCAAGTTTCTCTCGACCATAGAAGGAGAGGCGGAGGACGACATGGCCGAGACTGACTTGCACCGGGACATCGCGACCGTGCGCGGGTTCAATCGCTTCTATACGCAGAAGATCGGCGTATTGCGGGAAGGGCTGCTGGAAAGCCCCTTCTCGCTCGCCGAGGCGCGCGTGCTGTACGAAATAGCGCATCGAGAGGCGCCGACCGCGGCCCCGCTCGCCCGCGAGTTGGGCCTCGACCCGGGATATCTGAGCCGCATCTTACGCGCACTGCAAAAGGGCGGGCTGATCGCGCGGACCCGCTCCTCGGCGGATGGCCGCCAAGCCGTGATCTCGCTGACCTCAGCGGGGCGCGACGCCTTTGCCGGGCTCGACGCGCGGTCGAAGACCGAGATCAGCAGGCTGCTGCAGGGCTTGGAGGAGGCCAACAGGCGCCGCCTGGTGAATGCGATGGCGACCATCCTCGGCTTGCTGCAGCGCGAACCGCAGGCCGGCTCTGCGGTTACGTTGCGGCCGCACCGGCCGGGCGATCTGGGGTGGGTCGTGTCGCGGCATGGCGCGCTCTACGCGGAAGAATACGGCTGGGACGAACGCTTCGAAGCGCTCGTCGCCGAGATCGTGGCGGCATTTGTCCAGAATCTCGATCCGCAGCGCGAGCGCTGCTGGATCGCCGAGCGCGATGGCCAGCCGATCGGCTCGGTCTTTCTCGTCAAACAATCCGCGAAGGTGGCGAAACTGCGGCTGCTGCTGGTGGAACCGTCCGCGCGCGGGCTCGGCGTCGGGTCGCGTCTCGTCGCGGAGTGCCTGGGTTTTGCCGGTCTATGCGGGTACCGAAGCGTAACCTTATGGACCAACAGCATTTTGGATGCCGCCCGGCACATCTACGCGCGTGCCGGTTTCCAGCTTGTCGCGCAGGAGGCGCACCACAGTTTCGGCCACGATCTGATCGGCGAGAATTGGGAACTCGCGTTGCCGTCTTGACCTAAAACAGTCCGGTCACGCGCAGTGCGGAGGTGTGCTGGAGCACTTCGGTCGAGCCGTCCCAGATCATCCGCAGCGCAACGAAGGTGATGATCCCGAGCCCGACCCAGGAGATCCAAAAGTGGCGCTCGAGCAGGCGAGCGATATAGGTCGAGGCGATCCCCATCAGCGCCACCGAAAGGACCAGCCCGACCACCAGGATCCAGAACGGCGAGCGCGCCGTCGTACCGGCGATCGCCAGCACATTGTCGAGCGACATCGAGAGATCGGCCAGGACGATCTGCGTCAACGCCTGCGCGGTGCTCTTGAGGCGGCCGCCGGCCCGCCCGCACAGCCCGCCGCCCCCCTCCACCGCGATGTGCGTCAGGCGCAGATCGCGATACATCTTCCACGACACCCAGAGCAGCAGCACGCCGCCGGCCAAGGTCAGCCCGATGACCGCCAGCAATTGCACGGTCACGCTGGCGAACACGATGCGCAGCACCGTCGCGGCGGCGATGCCGAGCAGGATAACCCGGCGCCGCCGCTCGGGCGCGAGGCCGGAAGCCGCCATGCCGACGACAATCGCGTTGTCTCCGGCGAGCACCACATCGATGATGACGACCGACAGCAGCGCGCTGATGTGGGTAAAGTTCGGCAGCACTTTCGCCAGATAGGGATGCAAGCGCGCGTCGTCGAGACTCGGAGCCGGACCGTTGCGGGCGCGGCGAGCGGACCGGCGCGCCTGTCGCTCTTCTATGGGGCGCTGTTTCTGGTCACCGGCGTCCAGCTGCCGTTCTGGCCGGTATGGCTGAGCGGCCGCGGGCTCGATGCGCGGGAGATCGCGGTCGTGTTCACCGCGGCGATCTGGGCGAAGGTGCTGGCCACCCCGCTTTGCGGCGTGTTGGCTGACCGGATCGGCCGGCGGCGTATCGTCATGGCCGCGCTCGCCGGCGCTGCCTGTGTCGCCTATGCCGCTCTGTGGCGAGCCGCCGGGTTCTGGGTTTTGCTGTCGCTCAACCTGGCGGCCGGAGCGGCGCAATCGGCGCTGATGCCGCTCGGCGACAGTGTCGCGCTCGCGGCGGTGCGGGAGCGCGGGCTCGATTACGGGCGGATCCGCGTCTGGGGTTCGGTCAGCTTTATCATGGCCTCGCTGGGCAGCGGCGCCGCCCTGGCCGGCGGGGCGGGGGCCCTGCCGGGAAATACCGTGCTGCTGTTGGTCCTGGCCGCTTCGACGCTGCTGTTTGCCGCGTGCCTGGCGCTTCCTGCTCCGCCGACCATGCGGGCACACCGGATCGGATTGGCGCGGGCGCCTGGCATGCGCCTCGTGTTGGGCGACCGCCGGTTCTGGCTGTTTGTTGCAAGCGCCTCCGGCTTGCAGGCAAGCCACCAGCTCTATTACGGCTTCGGCACGCTTTATTGGCGCACCCTCGGCTTCTCCGACCTCGTGATCGGAGGGTTGTGGGCGGAGGGTGTGGTAGCCGAGATCGTGCTGTTCTGGCACGGGGAGCGGTTGCTCGCCCGGTTCGGTCCGGTCGGGCTGATGGCTCTGGGCGGCGGCGCCGGGCTGTTGCGCTGGTCCTTGACCGGCATCGTGCCCGGCCTGCCGGCGGCGATCGCGCTCCAGCTCCTGCATGCCGGGACGTTCGGGGCAAGCCATCTCGGAGCGATGCATTTCATGGCGCGCACGGTCCCGCCGCAGGCGGCGGCGAGCGCCCAATCGGTCTATGCGGCGCTGTCCTCGGGCCTCGGCAGCGGGATCGTCATGCTGATTGCGGGCGCGCTTTACGCGGCTTACGCAGGCGGCGCCTACATCTTGATGGCGCTGCTGTCGGGCGCAGGGCTGCTCGGCGCGATGCTGCTGGCGCGGTCGGGTTCATCGCCAGCGCAGCAAGCGGCGCTCGCAGGCGGAAATGCAGGTCCCGATCGCAAGGCCCAGCACTGACAGGACCGCGACCCCGGCGATCAGCCGGTCGGTCTGCATCAGATTCCCGGCGGTCAGGACGAGCACGCCGATCCCGGTTTGCGCCCCGATCATCTCCGCCGCGACGAGCAGCAACAGTGCGATCGAGGCCGAAATGCGCATGCCCGCCAAAATCCCCGGCAAGGCGCCCGGCAGCACGACCTTGAATACGATCGCCACGGGCGGCACGTCGAAACTCTGCGCCATGCGGATCAAATTGCGCGGCACCCCGTCCATGCTGCTGTAAGTCGCGATGGCGGTCGGAAAGAAGACGCCGAGCCCGATCGTCGCGATCTTGGAGGGCTCGCCGATCCCGAACCACAGGATCATCAATGGCAGCAGCGCGATTTTCGGGATCGGGAAGAACGCCGAGATCAGCGGGACGCCGAGCGAGCGGGCGAGCGAACTGAGCCCCATCGCGCCGCCGATCGCGAGCCCGGCGAGCGTCCCGAGCATCCAGCCGCCGGCGATGCGCCCGAGCGAGGCGGCGAGATGACGGAACAGCTCGCCGGACAGGATCAGGTCGCGCAAGGCGAGGACCACAGCCGCAGGGCTCGGCAGGAAAACCGGGTCGAGCAGCCCGGAGCCGAGCGCTCCCTGCCACAACGCCAGCAAAGCCGCGAAGCCGAGCCATCCTGCGGAAGGCACCCGTTGCGGCTGAAACCCGCCGCCGCGAAACCGCACGGCGCGGCCGCCCGCCGCCTCGGGCCGCACGCCCGGCTGCGCCTCAGCCGACATCGGCCATCTCGCGATCGGCCCGTGCGGCCTCGTCCCGGATGGCGCGCCACAGCTCGTCGCGCCAATGCGCAAGCTCGGCGGTATGCCGCGCGCGATCGGGCTGCGCGATCGGGATCGCGATCTCCGCCTCGATCCGACCGGGCCGCCCGCTCATGACCAGCACCCGGTCCGCCACCCGCACCGCCTCGTCGAGGTTATGCGTCACATAGACCGCGGTCAGGCGGCTTTCCGCCCACAACCGCAGAAAATCGTCGATCAGCAACTCGCGCGTCTGCCCGTCGAGCGCCGAGAGCGGCTCGTCCAACAGCAATACCGCCGGGCGCACGACCAACGCACGGGCGATCCCAACGCGCTGCCGCATGCCGCCGGACAATTGCTTCGGATAGGCCTGGGCGAAGCCGGAGAGGCCGGTCCGGCGCAGCGCATCGGCGACCATTGCGGCGCGTTCCTGCGCCGCGATCGGGTGATGCTCGAGCGGCAGGGCGACGTTGTCGGCAACGCTCCGCCAGGGCAGCAGCGCGAAATCCTGAAACACGAAGGTGAAGGGGTTGAGGCTACCCGAAGGGAGCGCACCTTCGCAGCGGATCTGCCCGCGCTGCGGCCGCAGCAGGCCGCCCAACAGCCCGAGCAGGGTCGATTTACCGCAGCCGGACGGCCCCACCACCGCGACGATCTCGCCTTCGCGCGCTCGCAGGTCGATGCCGTCGAGAACCGTCAGCGCTCCAAAGGCGTGATAGAGCCCCTCGACGACGAGCTGCACCTCGGCTCAATGCGCTCCGCTGGATGATGATCCAGCGGGCGCCGCGGGCATGGCAGGCGCCCCGTCTCCTTCGCCCAGCCCGGGCACGAGTATCGTTTCGGCCGACACGGTCTTATCCACCAGCCCCTGCCGCTGGTACCAGGCGACCTGGTTGTAGATGTCGGGAACGAGCACCCTCGCCTCCGGATCGACATACGGGACCGCGCCGCGCAGCTGCTCGCTGGGCTGACCGGTGAATTCCGCGAGGATAGCGAGCAGCTCCGTCGCCTGTGCACCTTCCTGCGCCGCCCCATCGGGCCCGCGCGCGAGAAATGCGTCGAACAGCTCGCGCGCGCCCCTGCGGTAGGCGCGCATGAATTTCTCGACCTCGGGGCGGCGTTCCGCGACGGTGCGCGAACTCGCAAACAGGCCGCCGACCTGCCAGGGCGTCTCGTCCCCGACCCAGCCGAGCACATGCGCCTCGCCCCGCGACGCCATCGGCGCCGCGATGGTCCCGGGCATCAGCGCCAAATCGACCTGTCCGCCTTTGAGGGCGGCGGCCATGTTGGTCATCGACTGCAACGGCACCAGCCGAAGCGAGGCAAGATCGAAGCCGAGCTTGGCGGCGAGCAGGCCGAGGCTGTAGTGGAATGTCGAGCCGATTTGCGTGATCGCGACGGAATGGCCCGGTAGGCCGGCCAGGCTTGTCAGGCCGCCGCGGAAGGCCTTGTCGCCCGCCAAATAGGCGCTGAGGTGATAGCCCGGCTGCTCGCGGCTTTGCCCGCCGATGATGCGCAACGCGCCCTTGCCGGCAAGGTTGTAGAAGCCGGCGGTCAGCCCGGTCGCTCCGAATTCCGCATCGCCCGCCACGACCGCAAGGGCAACCGGCTGCGCCGCGTCGAGAAAGTTGAGCTCGACGTCGAGCCCTTCCTGCGCGAAATACCCCTTCTTCTGGGCGATAAAGATGGCGCCGGAGGAGGCGAGCTTGAGAACCGCGATGCCGACCTTCTCGGCCTGCGCCGGCCCGCAAACGGAAAGGAAAAAGAACAGGCCCGCCGCCGCGCTCCGAAAGGGCCGACGCGGTCCCGACACGAGGCGGCAAAAGCCGACGCAGATGAGGCCGCGAGGGGTTACCCGCGGCCTCGATCGACGATCGGCACCGTGCGGCGGCGGGCGGCGCCCGCGCCGGTTACTTTCCGCAGCGGCTATAGGAGGTGCTCATGGTCGTCGCCTTGGCGACGGCCAGATCATGGAACCCCTTCGAGTCGAGCGCACTTGCCTGTTTCAGCATCTCGGCAGCCTGCTGGCATATCTGGGCCGTCGGAACGCCGTTCTGGCGGCGTGACGACTCGTTCGCCAGACTGGTGTTCCAGCTGTCGAAGGCGCCTTTGCTGTTGTGGAAATGGGCGATCATCGCCTTCTGATAACCGATGATGGCGTTCTGATTGCGCGCCCGGAACTCGCCGTAGATCGTATTCTGGCAAGCCGTGCTGACGACCATCAAGTCGGTCACGAAGCGGATCGCC
>Ga0213875_10000612_pt1 | contig 28864 bp, 23 predicted proteins | sample BarmaccomBMRX_R8_FD_160105 | JGI IMG/M metagenome (GOLD analysis project Ga0213875, IMG submission 160105) | Root-associated microbial communities from Barbacenia macrantha in rupestrian grasslands, the National Park of Serra do Cipo, Brazil - RX_R8 | ecosystem: Host-associated > Plants > Roots... | reverse complement strand
ACGAGCCGGGCACAGCGCTGGTGCCGGGACGGCTGCTTGCGGAGATCACCCGGAGCCTGCCCGGGCTTCCCGCCGAGTTCGCGGACGACCCCGACGGCGTCAGTCTGACCTGCGGGGAGGCGTCGTTCACGCTCGTGACCCTGCAGGCCGCGGAGTACCCGGCGCTTCCCGAACTGCCGCAGCTGGCCGGAACGGCCGACGGCGGCGCGCTGGCCGCGGCCATCGGCCAGGTCGCCCCGGCCGCCAGCCGCGACGACACGCTGCCCATGCTGACCGGGGTCAGCGTGGAACTCGAGGGTGAGACGATAACGCTCGCCGCCACCGACCGGTACCGGCTCGCGGTGCGCGAACTCGCCTGGAACCCCGCGTTGCGGGAACGGACGGCGGTCATGGTGCCGGCCAGAACCCTTTCCGACGCCGCGCGGATGATGGGCCCCGGCATGACGGTACGGATCATGCTCAGGGAAGGCGCCGGTCAGCCCGGGCCGGCCGGCCCGGGAGGCAGGATCGTGGCCGCGCCCGCCGCGGGCAGCAGCGACGCGATGATCGGCTTCGAGGCCGGCGGCCGGCGGCTGACGACCCGGCTGCTGGCGGGCGAGTTCATCAAGTACCGGTCGAGGTTCCCCGCCGAGTTCGGCTGCACCGCCGACCTGCCGGCCACGGCATTCACCGAGGCCGTGCGGAGGGTGTCGCTCGTCGCCGAGCGGGGCAGCCCGGTCCGGCTCTCGTTCGGCCCCGGAAGGGTGACCGTTGACGCGGGCACCCAGGGGCACGCCCGCGCGAGGGAGAGTGTTCCCGCCGAGTTCACCGGCGAGGAGCCGGTCATCGCCTTCAACCCGCACTACCTGCTCGACGGCATCGCGGCCGCGACCACCCCGATCCCGCCGAACGCGGCCACCAGCAGCGCGCCGCACCACGGGAGCCCGCAGCCATCCTCACCGGCGGAGCAGGACGCGTCCATCCGGGATGCGCCGCCGCGGGCCGCGGCACCGCGGGACGAGCCTGACGAGGCGGGCCAGGCCGACGAGACGAACCAGACGGAGCGGACACAGAGGCGAGATAGGACGGAGGGGACGCAGAGGCCGGACGGGACGACGGTGGCGGACGGCGCGATCACCCGGGTCCGGCTGCAGTTCACGAGCGCCACGAAGCCAGCGGTCCTCACCGGAACGACGGACAGCGGGTCAGGCCCGGACTTCCGTTACCTGGTCGTGCCGCAGCGGGTCCAGCAGTAGGGCGCATCCACGGATCCACCAGTAGGGCATGTCCCGCGGAAGTAGGGCATGTCCCGCGGATCCAGCGGCGGGCGTCAGTGGCCGAGGTACCCGGGCCCGTAGCCCTGGTAGGGGTAGCCGTGCCTGACGAACAGGATGGCGGTGAACAGCCAGATCAGCATCGCCAGGAGGAGCAGCGCCAGCGCCGCGTACCTGCTGCCGCGGTCCGGCAGCGGCTCGGGGAAGCTGCCGATGCCGCGCGGCGTCGCGCCGCCGGAGCGAACGGAGCCAACCGAGCCAGTAGAGCGAACCGAGCCAGCGGAGCGGACGGAGTGAACGGATGGCCGTCCGAGCGACGGGAGGTCCGCCATGACACGGGAGAGCTGGTCCTGGGTCCGCGCGCTGAGCGCCTCTCCCAGCCGCGCATCGAGCTCCTCGAACGTGAGCCGGCCGGCCACGAAGTGCTCTCGCAGCTCGGCGGCGGCGGCGTCCCGCTCCGCGTCCCCTATGCGCAGCACGTACCGCGAGCCACCGAGGCCGGTCCTGATACCCGCATAACAACCGCGCACGGCCACAGCCGCGGGTTCACCCCCCCGACCTGGGCCGGGGACGTTGTATCGCATCGCCATCGCGCTACCCGTGTTCGTCGGAAAGATCGATCCCTTCCACGATAGATCGGCGATGCCAGTTCAGGAACCCGGTGCGGTATTACCAGCGCCGCATGCGCCGCCCGCAGCCACGCCCGCGCGCCCACGCCCGGCGCCGGAAGAACAGCCTCCTGAGTACCGCCAGCGCGGCCAGGAACATGATGATGGCGATCGGCTTCTCGGCCCCCGTGCCGAAACCGAACGCGAGCAGCGCTCCCAGCACCACCAGGCTCCACAGGGTCGTCAGGGCCGCGATCGCGAAGCTGAACGTCCGCCCCGTACGTGAGCCGTAATCCGAACGGTAGCCCGAGCCGGAACCCGAGCCCGAGCCGCCCTGCGATCGCACCACGCCACTGCTGGCGAGCGGCGCCCCGGCAGCCGCCCGCCCCGTGGATGGCAGGTCCCGCATCACGGCGGTGAGGTCGGCTCTGGTTTTCGCCGCGAACGCCTGGTCGAGGCGCTCGTTCAGCTCCTCCAGGGTCAGCCTGCCGCTGGCGTAGTGCTCCCGCAGTTCGGCGGCGGTCGCGTCTCTGTCGGCGTCCCCGACGCGCACGTTGAATCCGGTAGCCATCGTGCCCTCCGTACCAGAGCGGTAGACCAGGTAATAAGCACGATATATCGCGAATCCCCGTCTCGGCAAGTCCGGCAAATTGGGCAAAGCACCCAAGATAGGCGGCTCGGGATGGCCGTTGACAGGCAGTTACTTCATATGTAAGTTAGACCTGACAGGTGAAACCCAATGAGGAGAGGTCCAACCCTGACCACCGAGGAGCTGCTTGCGATGCTGACGGCCGTGGCCCATCCCCTGCGACTGCGGATCATCGCGGCACTCACGGGCGGCCGCGTGCACGTCAGCGAGCTTGCCCGCAGGCTCGGCATGTCGAGGCCGCTGCTCTACATGCACCTCGACCGCCTGGAGAAGGCCGGCATCGTGACCGGCCAGCTGGAGCTGTCGGGGGATGGCAAGGCGATGAAGTACTTCGAGCTGGCTCCGTTCAAGCTCGTGGTCACGCCAGAAACGGTCGTGGCAGCCCTGCGCGAGGACACGCTCCACCCGGACGTCATCCACGAAGACACTACGGACGAGGACGTCTCCGGCAAAGACGCCATCGACATGGAGGAAACATGAGTAGCGGTGCGGCCGCGGCGCTCGCCATCACGCTCGGCGTCCTGTTCATCATCGGCGCCACCACAGCCATCATCGTCTGGTCCTGGCACCGGCTGCAGAGCCACCGCGCGGACGCCGTCGCGATGGCCGCGTACCGGAAGCTCGCCGAGGAAGCGGTCGCGAACATGCAGGAACTGCGCACCGAGATGGCCAAGCTCACCGAGCACGTCAGCGCCGTCGAGCAGCTCATGCGGGACGTCGGATGAGCGCCACCGCGCCTGCGGAGCCCGCTCCCGGGGACGGCGGAGCCTGGCGCCAGCCGGTGTACCGCAACCCGTTCCGGCTGGCCGTCTCCGCGAGCCCGTGGCGCAGCGCCTGGTATCTGGCCTGCTACCTCATCGTCGGCAGCGCCCTCACGGCCGCCGTCCTCGTCACCGCCTCGATCGCCGCGGCATGCGCCGTGACCATCGCCGGGCTGCCGCTGCTCATCGCCGCCTCGAACGTGATCAGGAGCTGCGCGAACACCGAGCGCCGCAGGCTCCGCGCGGTCTTCACCGCCCCCGTCCGCGTGCCGTACCACGAGCTGGCGCAGCCCGGCATGCTCGCTCAGGTCAGCACCCGGTGGCGGCACGACCCGGCCACCTGGCGGGACATCGCTTACCTGCTCGGGCTCTGGCTGCCGCTCACCATCCTGGACACGGTCGTCCTGGCCGTCTGGGGATGGCTGCTGAGCTGGATCACGCTGCCGCTGTGGTACTGGGCGCCGTGGGTCCAGTATCACGGCAGCCGGATCCGCGGATACGAGCTCGGCTTCTACTTCCCGCACGGTCCCTACGGGCCCGGGGCGGTGGGTGTCTTCGTCGGCAGCCTGCCGGTGGCCCTGCTCGCCGCGGCGGCCGGCCTGGCAGGCTTCCTGATGCTCAACTACGCCCTCGTCGCCGCCGCCCGCGCCCACGCGCTCGCCGCACGGGCCCTGCTCCGCCCGCCGGCGGATCCGCTGGCTCCGGCCAGGGAGGTGCTCGCCAGCCCGGGGCCGCTCTCGATTCTTATTCCGAACGAGAGGTAGTTTCACCCCTCGCCCGTGAGGGTCCAGCTCACGGGCGAGGGCCAAGGCAGCCGGTTTCACCACTCCCCTGAGAGGTCATGATGCGCCAGCCGCAGAGTTCAGTATTGCCCGAAACGGATCCTGGGTACCAGGATTACCGGCACCGACGCTCCCGTGGTGCTCCCTTTGCCGAGCGGATGGCCGGCTGGAGCGCCCGGCACCGCAGGACCGCCGTGCTCGGCTGGCTGATCCTGGTCGCCGTCGTGTTCGCCGCCGGGCAGGCGTTCGCCACCAAGAGCGTGCCACAGTATGACGCCGGCCAGTCCGGGCAGGCGGAGCGGACGCTGCACCGGCTCATCGGCACGAACTCGAGCCCGCCGGCCGAGAACGTGCTGATCCAGGCCCGCTTCGGCGGGTCCGCCACATGGTCATCCGATCCGCTGATGCGCCAGGCGGCCCGCCAGGTGACCGAGGCGCTCGCCGCGCTGCCCCGCTCCGCGGCCGGCATCCGCCCGCCGGCCGTGTCCGGGGACGGGCGCAGCGCCCTCGTGACGTTCACCATCCCGGGCGACCCGGCCAGCGAGGACACGGCCGTCGCGCCGGCGCTGCGGGCGGTCGCCGCCATTCAGGCCCGCTATCCACGCCTCACCGTCACCGAAGCGGGCGACGCGAGCGTGGACCGCACGATCAGCCAGTCGCTCAGCCAGGACTTCCGCAGGGCGGGGGAGACGTCGATACCGGTGACGCTGATCCTGCTGCTCCTGGTCTTCGGCGCGCTGATCGCGGCCGGCATCCCCGTACTGCTCGCCCTGACCGCGGTGTTCGTGGCGCTCTCCCTGCTTCATGTGATCGGCGAGTGGCTGCCGGTGGGGCAGAGTGCCTCGCAGGTGGTACTGATCATCGGGATGGCGGTCGGCGTCGACTACTCGCTGTTCTACCTGCGCCGTGAGCGCGAGGAACGGGCGAAGGGCCGGACCACCGCCGAAGCGCTGCGGATCGCGGCGGGCACCTCGGGCCGCGCGATCGTGGTCTCCGGCCTGACCGTGATGATCGCCGTCGCCGGCCTGTTCTTCACCGGCCTGTCGCTCTTCGACGGCATGGCGCTCGGATCGATCGCGGTGGTCGGGGTCGCGGTGGTGGGCTCGCTGACCGTGCTGCCCGCGCTGCTGTCCTGGCTGGGGCCGAGGGCCGACCGCGGCCGGATCCCGTTCCTCGGCCGGCGGCGCGCCGCCGCCCGCCCGTCAAAGGTCTGGGGCGTGCTGGCCCGCCGCGTGGTGCGCCACCCGCTGGCCTGGGGCTCGGTCACCGTGATCGCCCTGCTCGCGCTCGCCGCCCCGGCGGCGGGCATGCGGCTGGGGTACCCCGCGATCGACGCGCCGAAGAACGCGCCGGTGCTGACCGCGGCGGACGCCATCCAGCGGGCGTTCCCGCAGGCACCCGCCCCGGCCGAGGTCGTCGTCACCGGCACCGGCCTGACCGGCCCGGCGGTGGGCCGCGCGATCGCGGCGCTGCAGGGGCGCGCCGCGGCCGGCGGCCCGGTTCGCGAGCCGGTGGTGGCCACGCCGATCGCGGGCGGCCGCGCGCTGACGATCATGGTCCCGCTCGCCGGAACCGGCGCGGGAACGGTCTCCGACCACGCGCTGGTGACGCTGCGCAGCCAGATCCTGCCCGCGACGCTGGGCAAGGTCCCCGGCGTCAGCTACGCGGTCACCGGCGACACCGCCGGCGTCTACGACCTGACCACGCAGTTGCACTCGCGCACGCCGATCGTGGTCGCGGTCGTCGCCGCGCTCGCGTTCGTGCTGCTCATGATCGCGTTCCGGTCGGTAACGATCCCGCTGGCCTCGATCCTGCTGAACCTGCTGTCGGTCGGCGCCGCGCTCGGGGTGATCACCCTGATCTTCCAGGACGGCCGGCTGCAGGGCGCGCTCGGTTACACCGGCTACGGCGGGATCATCCCGTGGGAGCCGCTGTTCATGTTCGTGTTCCTGTTCGGGATGAGCATGGACTACCACGTGTTCATCCTGAGCCGGATTCGCGAGCTGCGGGCCCGGGGGACCGCGCACACCGACGCCATCACCGGCGGCATCGCCACAAGCGCGGGCGTGGTGACCAGCGCGGCGCTCATCATGGTGGCCGTGTTCTCGGTCTTCGCCACCCTGTCGCTGATCGACCTGAAGATCCTCGGCGTCGGCATGGCCGCCGCCATCCTCATCGACGCCACCGTGGTCCGCGGCATCCTGCTGCCGGCCGCCCTGGCCCTCCTCGGCGACCGGTCCTGGTACCTGCCACGCTGGCTGCGCTGGCTCCCCGGCCGCCGCACCCCTGTTACCGGCCCAGGTACGCACCGCCGTTGACGTGGACGACCTGACCGGTGATGTGGCCCGCGCCGGGGCGACGCCAGGAACACCACGGCGGCGGCGACGTCCGCCGTGGTCCCGGCGCGCCCGGTGCGGGTCTCCGCGACGAGGCGCGCGGCGCGTGCGCTGGTGAGCCGGTCACGGAAGAACTCGCTTCCCACGGTCAGGCCGGGGGAGACGACGTTGGCGGTGATCCCGCGCGGCCCGAGCTCGGCGGCGATGTCCGCGGTCCACGCCTCGACCGCGGCCTTTGCCGCACCATAGGAGCCGGCTCCGCGCCGCGCGGCGATCGAGCCGATCGTGACGATCCGTGCGTTCTGCGCGAGCCGCGGCGTGAGAGCGGCGGTGACCAGGACGGCGGACAGCAGGTTGGCGTCGAGGTTGGCCCGCCACGCGGCCGCCAGCCCCTCGAGGTCGCCCCCGCTCACCGGGGAACGGTCGAAGTCGGTGTTCCCGCCCGCGTTGTTGACCAGGACGTCGACCCGCGCGGGCAGCCCGGCGAGCGCGGCGGAGACCGCCGCCGGATCGGAGGCGTCGAAGGTCGCACAAGCGACGCCGGCCGGGCTCGCGCCGTCGGCGGGTCGCGGGTGCGGGGGTGTGGCCGGCCGGTTTGGGTGCGATCCGTGCTGTGATGGCAGCGCGGATCGCACCCAAAACCCCCGGTTCGGCGGAACGGCTGGGCTGGGTTCGGGATGTGGTTCGTGGCAACTACCTGACCGGCGCTTCAGGGGCCCCGGCCGCGCGGGCGGCCCGGGCGCTGAGCGTTCGCAGGTATTGGGCGAGCTCGGGTGGCTGGTGTACGTCGAACTCGCAGCCAAGGGTGGTGAGCCGGAACGCCAGCCATTCCAGGGTGTCGGCGTGGGTGCGCAGCCGGCAGGCCTGCCCGTCCAGCGGCTCCAGTTCTGCTGCGTAATCGCCGAGCTGGCGTGCTATTTCACCGGCGGGTGCGTGCAGGGTCGCGACGGCTTGGTAGGTGGGGGCGAGTGAGTAGAGCGTGCCCGTGACGTAGGAGACCGCGTCGGCGGCGGGCAGTTCGCGCGGCGCGGACCGGGCGCCGGTGGCCAGCGGATCGCGGACCCGGTCGACGCGGAAAATCCGCCAGTCGTTGCGGTCGAGGTCGAAGGCCAGCAGGTACCAGCGGCGGCCATGGCATACGAGACGGTGCGGCTCGGCCGACCGCGTGGTCTCGGTGCCGTCGCCGGCGAGGTAGGCGAAGCGCAGGCGCTCGTGCCTGGCGATCGCGGTGCCCAGCACGGTCAACGTTGCGGGATCGACGGGTGGGCTGTGTCCGGGCAGCAGGTACACGGTGGCGGCGCCCAGCGCGGCAACCCGGTGCCGTAGCCGCGACGGCAGCACCTGTTCGAGTTTGGCCAGCGCCCGCACGGAGGACTCGTCGATGCCGTCGACGGCCTGCCCGGAAGCGATGCGCAGGCCGACCGCGATGGCGACGGCTTCGCCGTCGTCGAGCAGTAGCGGCGGCATCGCCGTCCCGGCGGCCAGCCGGTACCCCCCGGCCGCGCCCATGGCCGCTTGCACCGGATAGCCGAGGTCCCGCAGCCGCTCGATGTCGCGGCGAACGGTGCGCGCGCTGACCTCGAGCCGCGCGGCCAGTTCGCTGCCCGGCCAGTCCCGCGGGGTCTGCAGCAGGGACAGCAGTCTCAGCAGACGGGAAGGTGTGCCGGTCATGATTCCAGCATGCCAGCCGAGTAGGACATGATCTGGCCTATATGCCCTCTACGCTGCTTGCCATGAGCAACGAGATCCGGCCCTTCCGCATCGACATCCCGCAAGCCGACCTGGATGACCTGCACGCCCGCCTGGCCCGCACCCGCTGGCCCGCTCAGCTGCCTGGCGAGGGCTGGAGCCGCGGCGTCCCGGTGAGCTACCTGGAGGAACTGGCAGGGTACTGGGGCACCGGTTACGACTGGCGTGCCGCCGAGGCGCGACTGAACGAGTTCCCGCAGTACGTCACCGGCATCGAGGGCCAGGACGTTCACTTCCTGCATGTCCGCTCCGGCGAACCGGACGCGCTGCCGTTGATCCTCACCCATGGCTGGCCGAACTCGGTGACCGAGTTCACCGAGCTGATCGGCCCGCTCACCGACCCGCGCGCCCACGGCGCGGACCCCGCGCAGGCCTTCCACGTGGTGGTGCCCTCGGTGCCGGGCTTCGGGTTCTCCGCGCCGCCGCGGGAGACCGGCTGGACCGCCGGGCGGGTGGCCCGGATGTGGGCCGAACTGATGCACCGCCTCGGCTATGACCGGTACGGCACCCAGGGCGGCGACCTCGGGGCATACGTGGCACCCGAGATCGCCAAGGTCGCGCCCGGCCGCGTGGCCGGCGTGTATGTCATCAGCGGCCTGGGCTTTCCCACACAAGACGACGTCCCGGCGATGACCGAAGATGAGCGGGCGGCCTACGCGCAGATGATGAACCAGGACTGGGCCAAAGGCGTGGATCACCACGGGCTGCTGCGCGCCGCGCCGCAGACCTTCGCCTACGGCTGGCACGACTCCCCGGCGGGCGCGCTGGCCTGGATGGTGCACAAGTTCCACGAGTTCAACCCCACCGGCAAGCCGCTGGAGCAGGTGATCAGCCGCGACCAGATACTCACCAACGTGAGCGTGTACTGGCTCACCGGCACGTTCGGATCCTCCTCCTGGCCCATGTATGACAGCAGCCGGTCAGCCTGGCCGGAAGGGCAGAAGTCCGTGCCGACCGGCGTCTACAGCGGCCCGCCCGGGATCCGGCGGCTCGCCGAACAGCACAACACCATCGTCCACTGGCCCGAGGACAACCCCACCGGGCACCATTTCATCGCCATGGACCAGCCCGGCCCCCTCGCCGCCGACATCCGCGCCTTCTTCGCCAAAGTGCGCTGACACCCCAACGGGGAGAATCGTGCCCGGGGCCGGGCCGCCTCTGGGCCGGGCTAGAGCCAGCCGTTTCGGCGGGCGGTCTCGGCGGCTTCGATGCGGTTGCGGGCGTTGGTCTTGCCGATGGCGGAGGAAAGGTAGTTCCGCACGGTGCTCTCCGACAGGAACAGCCGTGCGGCGATGCCGGCGACGGTCGTGCCGCCGTCGGCTGCCCGCAAGACGTCCCGTTCCCGGTCGGTGAGCGGGTTCGGTCCGGCGGACAGCGCCGCGGCGGCCAGGGCGGGGTCCATGACCCGCCGCCCGGCGAGCACCTTGCGGATGGCGTCGGCCAGTTCCTCGACCGGGCCGTCCTTGATCAGGAACCCGCTGGCCCGGATTCCATTGCCCGGCGAAGGTAGCCGGGCCGGCCGAAGGTAGTCAGCATGAGCACCTTGCAGCCGGGAAGCCGCGCCCGCAGGCGGGGTGCTGCCTTCCGCGTGGCCGGCGGGGCGCTGAGCGGTGTCGTTGTCATGCCTCTAGCCTGGCCAGCGGCACCCCTCTCCTTGTAGAGTGATCTATCCGGCCTTCCCCGGTACAAATGTCACTGGCCGCCGCGGCAGCCAGCCGCTGACGTTCAGCGCGGGGGCGGTGGTTCCCGCGTTCTTCCAGGGTCAATTGACGCGCATCCCCGTCCGCGCGAGCGCCGAAATGTCAGCGGAGATCGGTAGGTTAGACCTGAAGACTGCCGATGGGAACCCTCTTGGTCACCTACGAGTATGAAGATGCGGGCGGCGTCGCCACGGAGCGGCGCCGGGAGGAATTGGGCAAGTTTCTGAAGGCGCGGCGGGCGAGGCTGTCGCCGGAGGACTTCGGGATGCCGCCGGGGCCGCGCCGCCGGACGCCGGGGCTGCGCCGCGAGGAGGTGGCGCTGCTCGCCGGGGTCGGCGTCACCTGGTACACGTGGCTGGAACAGGGGCGGCGGATCAATGCGAGCACGCAGGTGCTCGACGCCGTGGCGCGCACGCTCCGGCTCGATACCGCCGAACGCTGGCACCTGTACCGGCTGGCCGAGGCGATGCCGATGCGAAACGCGTCCGTCCAGGACACCGTGCCGGACGCGGTCCGGGAGATCGTGCACTCGCTCGACCCGCTGCCCGCCAGCCTGACAAACGCGCGCTTCGACATCCTAGAGCGCAACGATGCCTCCCGGGACCTGTTCCGGTACTGGCATTCGCTGCCGTGCGTCCACATGAACAGCCTGTGGTGCTGCGTCACGGAGCCGACCGCCCGCGCCCAGTTTCCGGAGTACGACCGGGAGGTCCCCTATCTCGTGGCGCGGCTGCGCGCAGCCTACGGCAGGCACGTCGGCGACCCTGCCTGGGAGGAGGACATCCGCCGCCTGTGCAGCCTCAGCCAGGAGTTCGCCGAGCTGTGGGCAAGGCACGAGGTGGCCGCGGTGGAGCCGCGCACGCGCACGATCGTGCACCCTGACGCCGGGGTGCTGACCTTCACGGTCAATGAGCTTGAGATCCCGGTCATGCCGGAGGCGCGCCTCATGGTGTACACGCCGCATGACGACGACAGCCGGCGACGCCTGGCGCTGACCCGGCAGGCAGCCCCTCCCGGGCAAGCCATCTAGCGCGTATCGGGCCGCTTGTCCTCGATCCGGAAGCCGCTGTCGAGCCCCGCGGCGGCCGGTGCGTAGGGCCGCACGGGATAGGACGGGCGCGGCCCGGTCTCCCGGGCGCCGCGCGGCCCCGGGCCGCCCTGGGCCGCGGCGCGAGGCAGCGGTCCGCTGACGCGCCGCTCGGGTCCGCCGATGCGCGGCTGGGGACCGCTGAGGCGACGCTGCGGGCCGCTCAGCGGGGAGACGCTGCGGGAACGAGGCACGGCCGGGGAGCCGGCGGGGCCTGGCTGGCGCTCGGCCACAGACGGCGACGGCGCGCGCATGGCCCGCGCGGGAGCCATGCCGATGAGCGCCAGCGCGGCGATGTAGCACACCAGCGCCGCCGCGGTCAGGATCGCCATCCACAGGGACGCGCTGTTCTGGCCGTTCCGCACGAACACCTCACCGGCCGCGTACGCGCCCAGGATGGATCCAAGACCGGCGGCCGCCAGGGCGACCATCACGAAGTCCCGTATGGCGCCGGCCCTGACCAGGAGAACGCTCGCGCCGCAGATCAGCACTATGCCGAGTACGGCGTGGACCGAAAGGGCGAACGGAGCGGTCCTGACCTCCTGCACGAACCCGGCATTCTGATCGGACGCCGGAACGGGGACGTAAAGGTTCAGGATCATCCCAAGGCCGAACTGGAGGACGAGTGCGGCCAGCACCGTAAGGCAGATCCGGCGCAGGCCCGCCCGGCCGGCCATGCGGGCATGACCGCCCGGCATGATGGGAACAAGAAGCTTGCGTGCCGCCTCGGACACCGCCACCTTCCTTCTCCCGCTCCTACCCCTATTGACGGCCCCCTGGGGCGTGTGGTTCAGATGTGCCATGAATTCTTGGCCCGGGCTCAGCATCTGACATTTCCCACCGTAGACAAACACAAAGCGCCGACGGGTTCGCCTCCGTGGTGCGCTCTCCTCGCTACCGCCCGGAATGAGCCGCGCGCCAAGCGGCACGCTGGAAATCTGAGCCGCCCAGAACCGGCACGATGGAGCATCGAGCCGGCTGGCTCCATGGCGGGCCGGCTGGCTCCATGGCGGGCCGGCTGGCTCTGATGGCGGGCCGGTCGGCCCTGACGGCGAGCCGGTATCGCTTCCCGCCCCGGTCAGTTGAGGAAGTAGCTGCCGCCGCCGGACTCGGGGTTGGTGACCACGGCGAGGATGGTTATCGTGCCCGCCCGGGCGAACGTCAGCCGCAGCATGATGGCCTTGCCGTCGTGCATCGGCCCGGCGCCGGTGATCAGCAGGTGAAAGCTGTCCGGGATCAGCTGGACGGTCGAGTGCGCGGGAATCGGGATGTCCGGCACCGTGTGCATGCCGAGCTGCTGGACCCCCTCCCGCGCCGGGGCGCGGAACACCACCGTGCCGCCCACGCTGGTGTGCACGGACACCAGCCGGTCGGCGTTCCCGTTGTTCCGGATCACCAGGTACGCGACGGTCGTGCCCGGCGTCGTGGGCTGCGGGACGTAAGCGCTGGTGGCGGCCACCGAAGAGGCGCCGTCCCTCGCCGCACACCCGCTGATCGCGGGCGCCGCCGCTACGGCGGCGCCCGCGATGACCAGTGCCGGCATCAGGGACCGGCGGGTGCCGAGGCGGAAAGGCCAAGCGCTGTGCATGGCCCCCAGGTTACTTCGTGTAGCCCTCGAGCTTGTTCGCGGCGATGGCGTACTGGTTGGTGTACGTCGTGGCGAGGTTGACCGGCCCGGTGACGTTGCCGATGAACTTCTCGATCGCCAGGACGGTGGCCGGGCCGCTGGGCGGCATCATCCCGTCCGGCAGGAACTGTCCCTTGTCCTGCGCCAGTTCGGCGACGTAGTCGGCCTTCGTGGTGATCCCGTTGGACACGAACGCGGGCGGCATCGCGTTGGCGATGTCCGCGGCGCTGTGGGTGTTGATCCAGTGCATGGTCGCGACCAGCGCGTCGACCACCTTCTGCACGGTGGCCTGGTGAGAGGCGACCCAGTCGGTGCGGGCCAGCACGCCCGCGGCTGGGTAGGCGCCGCCCAGCCACTGCTGCGCGCCGCCGGTCGTGGCGATGTTGATCACAGAGGTGCCGATGCCCTGCTTCTCGACCGCGCCGACGGTGGGCTGGGTGGTCATGCCGCAGGCGATCGAGCCGTGCTGAAGCGCGGCGATGAACGTGGGTCCGGCGCCGACGCCGACGCGGTTGTAGTCCTTGGTGGTCAGGTGGTAGCGCGCGGCCATGTACTGGGTGAGCTCATCGGTGCCCGAGCCGATGTCGGTGACGCCGAGGCTCTTGCCCTTCCACTGCGCGGGCGAGGTGATGCCGGAGCTCTTGGCGCACATCTCCCGCTCCCCGGGCGCCCCGGACAGTTGCACCACGTCGACGACGTTCTTGCCCTTGGCCTGGAAGTCGATGGCGTGCACGTACCAGGCGCCCGCCATGTCGACCTGCCCGGACACCATCGCGGTCTCGGCGCCGACGCCGCCGTTCTGCTCCGTGGACAGCTGCACGCTGACGCCGTACTTCTTGTAGAAGCCCAGGTCCTGAGCGAGCTGGTAGGGCAGGTAGATCTGCTTGTCGATGCCGCCGACCATCAGCGTGACCGTCGGCACACCGGAGGTGGTGCTCGCCGCCTTGGACCCGCTGGAGGCCGAGCTGCCCGAACTGCTGCTACAGGCCGCCACGGCCGCCGCGAGCACCGCGGCGCCGGCCACGCCTGCGATCTTGGTGAAGGGATGTCTGGACATATTGAGACTGCTCCTACTTATTTCGGTGAGTTAGACGGGCGCGACTTCGGTCTGCGACCGCGGGCGCCAGGACAGCAGGCGCCGCTCCAGCAGAGCGATCAGGCCCTCCGCGGTGAGCGCCAGGACCGCGATGATGAACATCGCGGCGAACACGCCGTTCGGGTTGAAGTTGTTCTGCGCGTTCGCGATCACGAGCCCGAGCCCCTTCTGGGCGCCGAGGAACTCGCCGACGATCGCGCCGATGATCGCCATGCCGAACGCCACGTGCAGGCTCGCGATGATCCAGGTCAGCGCCGAGGGCAGCACCACGTGGCGGATGATGGCGAGCCGCGAGGCGCCGAGCACCCGGGCGTTGGCGAGCAGGTTGCGGTCCACCTCGCGGACGCCCTGGAAGGCGTTGAAGAAGACCACGAAGAACACCAGCACGGCGGCCAGCGCCACCTTCGACGGCGTTCCCAGGCCCAGCGCGACGGTGAACAGCGCGCCCAGCACGATCCGCGGGATCGCGTTCGCGACCTTGATGTAGGGGCTCGCGACCTCGGCCAGGAAGCGGAACATCCCGAGCAGGACGCCGGCCACGACGCCGGCCGCGACGCCGAAGATGAAGCCGAGCACGGCTTCCTTGAACGTGATCCAGATCTGCAGCCAGAGCGAGCCGTAGGTGGTGCCGTGCCGCACCCAGTCGTTGAGCTGCCTGACGATGCCGCTGGGCTGCCCCCAGAAGAACGGGTCGACGATCTTCACGCTGGTCAGAAGCTGCCAGCCGCCGATCACGATCACGAGCGTCGCGGCGCGGGCGGCCCATACCAGCACCCGGCGGCGGCGTGCCCTGCCGCGCGCGCCCGCGGCGATGGCGCCCTCGTCCGCCGCTCCCTGCCCGCCGGCCGCGTCGATCCCGGCGCCCGGCTCGCGGTTCAGCGGCACCGCGCTCATGACGGACCTCCCTCGGGACCCGCGGAACCCGAGGGCGGCGCGGTGCGCGCGTACGCGCGCTCGACCTCTTCGCGCAGCGCCGCCCAGATCTGGTGGTGCAGCTCGAGAAACCGCGGCTCGAAGCGGATCTCCTGCACCGCGCCGCGCGGCCGGGGAAGGTCGATGTCGTAGACCGCCTTGACGGTGCCCGGCCCGGCGGTCATGACCACCACCCGGTCGGCGAGGGCGATCGCCTCCTCCAGGTCGTGCGTGACGAAGATGACCGACGGGCGGGTCTGGTCCCACAGGCTCAGCAGCTCGTTGGACATGATCGCCTTGGTCTGCACGTCCAGCGCCCCGAACGGCTCGTCCATCAGCAGGATCGATGGCTCGTTGATCAGCGCCGCCGCCAGGCTGACACGCTTGCGCATGCCGCCGGACAGCTGATGCGGATGGTGGTTCTCGAAACCGGCGAGCCCCACCACGCGCAGCCATTCCCTGGCATCCGCATAAGCGGTTTTCTTGGGCGTGCCGTGGAAAATCGGCCCGAGCGCCACGTTCGCGATCACCGTTTTCCACGGCAGCAGGGCGTCGGTCTGGAACATGAAGCTGGTTCCGCTCGCGATGCCGTCGATGGGGTGCCCGCCGACGCGGACGGTGCCCGCGCTCGGCCGGTCCAGCCCGGCCACCATGGTCAGCGTCGTGGACTTGCCGCAGCCTGTCGGCCCGACCACGGCGCAGAACTGCCCCGGCTCGACGGTCAGGTCCACGTCCCGCAGGGCGGTGAAGGCCGTGCCGGACGGCGTCAGAAAGCGTTTGGTCACCCCGGACAGCTCGATACGGGAGCGGTACGGTTCCGGTGGCCCGGGACTATTTCCCCGTGCGGACGCGGCGCGGGAATCACCGCGGGAACGTGTGTACAATTGCATACCGAGGAAGCTAGCCAGCGGCCTCCCCGGCGTCACTATTACGCTCGATTACCGCGTAAAGCGCGCTGTGCGCATTCTGTGCATTCTGCTCAGCCGGAAATCAGCGTCCGGAATCGGTACTCGCTGGTCCCCCGAATGCCGCTCGTTCTGCTAGTTTTGCGCGTTCTGCTCACCGCTGCGCGTCTTCTTGGCGGCGTCGCACCGCTGTTACACTGCGGAAACACCCCGGGGGAGACAGCACGAGAGGCGGGGGAGAACGTCGTTCGGGGGGACCCATCCCCCCGGACCCCCCTTGGGGAGGGAGCCGATGAAACCGCTGCGGCGCCTGTCCACCCAGGTCGTCATCATGCAGGTCGCGATCCTCGTCGTCGTCATGGTGGCCGGCTTCTTCGTGGTCCAGTGGAACCTGCGGACCCGGCTGTACGAGCAGTACGAGCAGCGCGCCCTGGCCGTCGCCCAGACGATCGCGTCCCAGCGGGACATCGGGCACATGGTCGTCAGCGGCCGCCCCGGCGGGGAACTCCAGAAGCTGGCGCAGGCCGCCAGGCGGGAGACGGGCGCCCTGTTCATCGTCATCACCAACGCCCAGGGCATCAGGTACACGCATCCCAACCCCGCGCTCATAGGCAAGCCCATCTACGACGACCCCGAGCCGCCGGCGAGCGAGCCGTTCCGCACCGGCCGCCCATGGACCGGCATCCAGCTCGGCACGCTCGGCCTCAACGCCGGCGGCAAGGTGCCGCTGTGGTACGACGGCAGGCTGAGCGGCGAGGTCTCCGTCGGTTTCCCCGTGAACCAGGTCTCCCGCCAGGTGGCGAGCGCGCTCCCGTCGCTGGCGGTGTACCTGCTCGTGGTGCTCGCGGTCGGCGTGCTCGCGGCGCTGGGCCTGTCCCGGCGGCTGAAGCGGCAGACGTTCGGCCTCGAGCTGGGCGAGATCGCGGCGCTGCTCCAGGAGCGCGAGGCGATGCTGCACGGCATCAGGGAGGGCCTGCTCGGCTACGACAGGAACGAGCGGGTGCTGCTCGCCAACGACTCCGCGCGCCGCCTGCTGAACCTGCCGCCCGGCTCCCTCGGCCGCCCGCTGCGCGGGATGCTGCCCGAGGGCAGGCTGCGCGACGTGGTCACCGGCGAGGTGACCGGAAGCGACCTGCTCGTCCTGCACGGTGACCGGATACTGGTCGCCAACCGGATGCCGATCCGGCGCGACCGCCGCCAGCACGTCGGCTGGGTGGTGACGTTCCAGGACCGGACCGAGTCCGAGAGCCTCAAGCGCGAGCTGGACGAGGCGCTCGGCCTGACCGAGACCCTCCGGGCGCAGTCACACGAGTTCGCCAACCGGCTGCACACGCTCGTCGGCCTGGTGGAGCTGGGCCGCTACGAGGAGGCGGTGCAGTTCGTCACCGACGTGTCCGCCGCACGTGGCGAGCTCACAGATCAGCTGCTCACCACGATCGGCGATCCCAAGCTGGCCGCTCTCATCCTGGCCAAGGTCTCTTTGGCAGCCGAACGGGACGTGGTACTCCGTCTCATGCCAGACAGTCACGTGGAACAGGGCATCACCCACGTCAGCGAGGTGCTGACCGTCGTGGGCAACCTCATCGACAACGCCATTGACGCGGCCGCGCAGGCTCCTGCGCCGCGCCACGTCGAGCTCACCCTGGTGGCCGCCGGATCCGGGCTCCTGATCCGGGTGCGCGATACCGGGCCCGGGGTGCCGCACGACATGCGCGAGGCGATCTTCATGGACGGGGTCACGACGAAATCGTCGGTCACCGGCGCGCGCCGCGGGCTCGGCCTGGCCCTGGTCCGGCAGGTGGTGCAGGGCCGCGGCGGGATGATCAGCGTCGGCCACGACGGGGGCGCCGTGTTCACGGCGGTGCTCCCGCGCTGCCTCGAAGCCGCCGCCGAGGAGACCGAAGAGACGGTGTCACCGTGATCCGCGCCGTGGTCGTCGACGACGACTACCGGGTGGCGGCCATCCACGCCGCATACGTGAACAAGGTCGGCGGCTTCCAGGCCATCGCCGAGGCGCACACCGCGGCCGAGGCCGTCGCCGCGGTGGACCGGCTGCGGCCGGACCTGCTGCTGCTCGACCTGTACCTGCCCGACGAGCACGGCCTCGAGTTGGTCGCGCGGCTGCGCCGCGACGGGCACCCGCCGGTGGACGTCATCGTCATCACCGCGGCGAAGGACGCGGACAGCGTGCGCGCCGCCATGCAGGGCGGCGCGCTGCATTACCTGCTCAAGCCGTTCGGCTTCCCCACGCTGCGCGACAAGCTGCTGTCATACGCCCAGATGCGGACCCGGCTGGGCGCGCTCCAGGAGGCGGACCAGCGCACCGTGGACCGCGTCTTCGGCGCGCTGCGCGCGCCGGACCAGCTCTCCGGCGCTAAGGGCAGGTCGGTGCACACGCTGGAGGCCGTCGAGCAGCTTCTCACGGACGCCGACCATGACATGTCCGCCGCCGAGGTGGCCGAGCGAACCGGCATGAGCCGCGCGACCGCCCAGCGTTACCTCAGTCACCTGCACGAACTCGGCCGGGTGGACATCCGGCTCCGGTACGGCAGCGGCGGCAGGCCCGAGCACGGTTACCGCTGGCGCCCCGCCGGGTCCCCGTGAGCCAACGGGCGCGCCGCCATTTCAGCCGCGTTCCACCGCGGTGCCGAGGATTCCCAGCGGGGGCGAGCCGAGCTCCATCAGCGCGGTGTGGAAACGGCGGAGCGTGAACCCCGCCCCCCATTCCTTGCGCGCCCGTTCGCGGAGCCGGAGGATCTCCAGCTTGCCCCAGGTGTAGCGCCCGTAGGTGGGGTCGAACGTGGCGCGCCGGGCCTCGGACAGCGCCGCGGAGCCCGACAGGTGCGTGTCGGCCTCGAACCTCGCGGCGGCCCCGCCGACGGTCATCCCGGCGGTGTGCACGCCGATGGCGCAGGCCAGCCGCGTGACCCGGACCAGGGCCTCCAGCCACACGCCGATCGCGAACCGCGGGTCGCCGGAGTAGAACCCCTCCTCGACGCACAGTTCCTCCGCGTAGTGCGCCCAGCCCTCGGTGAACGCGCCGCTCGCCAGGATGCGGCGCACGTCCGACGGCGCGCGCCGCATCGCCTGGCCGTGCGAGAAGTGGCCCGGCGCGACCTCGTGCACGGTGATGCCGGGAAGCGTGGTCGCGCTGAACACCTCCAGCCACTCCTCGACCTCGGCCGGCGGCCAGGAGTCGTCCGGCGGCGTGATGTAGTACCACGACGGCGCGTCCGGCTCGCCAGGCGCGTTCGTGGAGATCATCGCCATCGCCCAGCGGCGGGATTCGGGTGCGAGGCCGACCAGGCAGACCCCGTCGTGGTAGGGCACCAGGTCGCGCTCGCGGGTGAACGCGATCGCCCGCTCCGTCCATACCCGCGCGGCCTCGATCACGCCGCCGGAGTCGGGATGGTCGCGGACGAGCTCGCGGGCCACCTCCAGCGCCGGGCGTGCCGGGTCCACCCTCGCGCAGGACTCGGTGAGCAGGGCGCGGAGCCGGTCCCGTTCTGTATCCGCTTCTTCCGCCAGCCTGCCGAGATCGGCCGGCATCCCCTCGGCGGCGCTCATCAGCGCGGTCAGCGCGGCGCTGCCGAGCGCCGCGTCCGGGTCGCCGGTGCGGGCCGCGCGCTCCATGTGCGCGACCAGCCGCCCGTGCGCGGCGAGCGCGGCGTCCCGCGCGGCGGGATCGGCGTCACGGGGGATGCCCGCCGCGAGCCCGCGCACGCCGCCGAGCAGCGCCTCGGCCACGGGCGCGCTCAGCAGGTCCAGCGACTCCAGCGCACCGTCGATGACCCGCGGCCACGCGGCCAGGTGCGCGGCACGGGCGGCGTCGCGCTCGGCCTGCGGCGCGTAGTCCTTGTCGTAACCGGCCAGGTCCAGCTCGGCGAGCAGGAACATCGGGCTGCGCCGGTGCAGCTCCAGGTCGCCGTAGGTCACCCGCTGGAGTTCCTCGAACGCGGTCAGGTGCGCCTCGTCATGCGGGTCGGCGAGCGGCCCGGCCTCCTCCCGCGCCGCCGCCAGCCGCGCGAGCGCGGCGCGCACCGCCCCGGGGGACAGGTCCGGCGGCCTGCCGTCGTACTCGTGCCTGCCCCCGTACTCGCGCACCTCGGCGACGTTGAGGTCGCAGACCGCGCGCACCCTGGCATTCAGGTCATCCATGCCACCAGACGTTACCGGCGCGACGATACGGCCCGCCAGTTCTGTAGACCTGCCTATTGCGGGGGAGCCCTGCCGAAGCGGGGTGGGCGAACGGCAGGGCTCCGGTCTACCGCCCTGCGCGCCAGGTAGGCGTCAACCGTACCTCTTCCCACAGGTCAGCCGGTTATCCGACGTTGACGGCATCCGGTTGGTTCCCTTCGCGGGGGTAGCTCGCGGCCGGATCCAGCACACCGGTCGCCTCTAACCGCAAATAGTCACTAGTCGACTGCGAATAGTAGCGCCCCCGGAAAGGAAAGTTGCATCTGCCGCGCGCGTGCCGATGATGGTGGTGCGGGCAGACAGCAGCCGGCGAACGGAGCCTCTCGATGACCGATGTCCCGGAGTTCACGACAAGGCCTGAGCTTGCGGGCACGTTCGGCATGGTGGCGTCCACCCACTGGCTCGCCTCGGCGGCCGGGATGGCCGTACTCGAGAAGGGCGGCAACGCCTTCGACGCCGCCGTCGCCACCGGGCTCGTGCTGCAGGTGGTCGAGCCGCACCTGTGCGGCCCTGGCGGCGAGGTCCCGGTCATCGGCTACGACGCGGAGCGGGGCGAGACGTTCGTGGTGTGCGGACAGGGGACGGCGCCCGCCGCGGCGACGCCCGGGGCGTTCGGCGCGCTCGGGCTTGATCTCGTCCCCGGCAGCGGCCTGCTCGCCGCGTGCGTGCCTGGCGCGTTCGGCGCGTGGATGCTGCTGCTGCGCGAGTACGGGCGGCTGCCGCTGCGCGAGGTGATCGGCTACGCGATCGCCTACGCCGCGGCCGGGTACCCGCTGGTCCCCGCGATCAGCTGGGGCATCGCCAGCGTGGCCGGGCTGTTCCGTGAGCACTGGCGCAGCTCCGCAGAGGTCTACCTGCCCGGCGGCGGCGTACCGCCGCCCGGGTCGCTGTTCGCCAACCCGGTGCTCGCGGGCACGTACCGGCGCATCCTCGCCGAGGCCGAGGCGGCGGGCGGCGACCGCGACGAGCAGATCGAGGCCGCCCGGCGTGCCTGGTACGAGGGTTTCGTCGCCGAGGCCGTCGCGGCCTTCGCGGCGACCGAGGTCATGGACGTGACCGGGGAGCGGCACCGCGGGTTCCTGGCCTACGACGACATGGCGGGCTGGCGGGCGCGCCTGGAGGAGCCGGTCACCTACGACTACGGCGGGCTCACCGTGTGCAAGACACGGCCCTGGGGCCAGGGCCCGGTGTTCCTGCAGCAGCTCGCGCTGCTGTCCGGCTTCGGCCTGGAGGCGATGAGGCCCGGCAGCGCGGAGTACGTGCACACCGTGACCGAGTGCGCCAAGCTGGCGTTCGCCGACCGCGAGGCCTGGTACGGCGATCCCGACGTCACCGACGTGCCGCTGGATGACCTGCTGTCGCCCGCCTACAACGACGCCAGGCGCAAGCTGATCGGCGACGGCGCCTCGGCCGGGCTCGTTCCCGGCAGCCCCGGCGGACGGGAGCCCCGGCTGCCCGGCTATGCCACCCGCTCGTTCCCGGCCGGCGACCTCCCCACGGGGGGCCCCGACCTGGGCACCGGCACGGTCGGCGGCCTGGACCCGGTCACCGGCGAGCCGATGTCGCGGCTCGGCGCCGGGCGCCGCGGCGACACCTGCCACCTCGACGTGGCCGACCGCTTCGGCAACATGGTGACCGCCACGCCGAGCGGCGGCTGGCTGCAGTCCTCCCCGGTCATCCCGGACCTGGGGTTCTGCCTGGGGACTCGGGCGCAGATGTTCACCCTCACCCCCGGCCTGCCGGCCACGCTGACGCCGGGCAAGCGTCCCCGGACGACGCTGACGCCCTCGCTCACGCTGCGGGACGGCGAGCCGTACGTGGCCTTCGGCACCCCGGGCGGAGACCAGCAGGACCAGTGGACGCTGGGCTTCTTCCTCAACCACGTGCACTTCGGCATGAACCTGCAGCAGGCGATCGACTTCCCCGCGTTCCACTCCCGCCACATGCCGTCGTCGTTCTACCCGCGCGAGGCGTACCCGAAGGTGCTGGATGTGGAGGCCCGGATGGACGAGACCGTGATCGCGGAGCTCAGGCGGCGGGGCCACCAGGTACAGGTCCAGGCCCCGTGGTCGCTGGGCCGGGTCAGCGCGGTCGCCCGCCGCGGCGGCGTTCTGTACGCCGCCGCCAACCCCCGCGGCATGCAGGGCTACGCCATCGGCCGCTAGCCCGCCCCGCCGCTTCCGCCCAGGCCTCGCCACAAATCAGGACAAACCAGGCGGGCCGCGCAGGTGACACGGGATGACTTTCATGATCACGGGTCGAAAAGCACCCTATATGGTGCATTTTGACCCGTGATCATAGTCCAGTGCCGGGCCTGACGGCGAGCACCCGGAACTAGCGACAGGGGCGCCGGGACTGACGGCCGGGGCGCCAGGAGGCCGTTCCGGCGCTGGTTGCCGATCGGTCGATGGGGCCAGTTACGCCAACGGCCCCACTGGGCGGGGCCAGTTACGCCAACGGCCCCGCGGGCCCGCCCTCGCGCCCCGCCGATCCGCCCCGGTCGGCACCCGCCAAGGCGGATTCGGCGCTGGTTGCCGATCGGTCGATGGGGCCAGTTACGCCAACGGCCCCACTGGGCGGGGCCAGTTACGCCAACGGCCCCGCGCGCGGCGCTGGGCCGCGTGCTGGGCGGCGCGGCGGCGCCCCCGTGTCACGCGCCGGGGCATGACACATGTCATGGCCGGCTGCTGAGGGTCCGCACTACCCCGGAGGACCGACCGGATGGTGATATTGGGGCTACCGGCACGGACCGGCGGGAGGAACGCCCGGCGTGAACCGGTTAGTCAGGGGAGACGTGATGAGTCAGGAGTACGCGAGCGCCCCGGCGGGCGCACACGCGGGCACCCAGGCGACCGCCACGGGCACCGCGCACGACGGGGCTGCGCACACCGGTGCCTCGGTCGTCTCGTTCGAGAGCGTGACCAAGAACTACGGGAACCTGCGCGCCGTGGACGGGCTGAGCCTGAACCTGTGGCCGGGGGAGACCGTCGCCCTGCTCGGCCCGAACGGCGCGGGCAAGTCCACGTCGCTGGACATGCTCCTCGCGCTGCGCAAGCCGACCGGCGGGCGGATCCGGATGTTCGGCTCGGATCCGTACCACGCCATCAAGTCGGGCCGCGTTGGCGCGATGCTGCAGTCCGGCGGGCTGATGCCCGAGGTCACGGTGCGCGAGCTGGTGACGCTGGTGGCCGGGCTGCACCCGAGGCCGATACCGGTGGAGACCACGCTCAAGCGGGCCGGCATCGCCGGGTTCGCGGACCAGCGGGTGGACCGGCTGTCCGGCGGCCAGACCCAGCGCGTGCGGTTCGCGCTGGCCATCGCCGGCGACTCCGAGCTGATAGTGCTCGACGAGCCGACGACCGCGATGGACGTGGAGACCAGGCGGCTGTTCTGGGCGAACATGAAGGTCGAGGTCGCCGAGGGCCGGACGCTGCTGTTCGCCACGCACTATCTGGAGGAGGCCGACCAGGCCGCGGACCGCATCCTGGTGATCAACAGGGGCAGGCTGCTCGCCGACGGGACCCCCGCCGAGATCAAGGCACGGGCCGGGGCGAAGCGGCTGTCCTTCCGGCTGGACCCGGTCGACGAGCCCTTCCTGCTCGGCCTGCCCGGGCTGGTCAACCTCGAGGTCAGGCACGACCTGGTACAGATACAGTCCACCGACTCGGATGCGACGCTGTACGCGCTGCTCGACGCCGGCTACCGGCCGCGCGAGATCGAGGTGGGCAGCCTGGGCCTCGAGCAGGCATTCCTGGCCATCACGGCCGAAGACGACAGGGCCAACGGCGACGCGCACACCGGGGAGGCGGTCTGAGATGCAGGGCACGCTGCTGCTCACGAAAGCAGAGATCATCAGGCTCCGCCGCAACAGGCGGTTCCTCATCTTCACGATCGCCCTGCCGGTGGTCCTGTACCTGATCTTCGCCAAGCAGAAGGCAACCGCCTACGGCGTCTCGTTCGAGGCCTTCTACATGGTGGGCATGGCCTCGTTCGGCGCCTTCTCCGGGGCGTTCAACAACAACACGATCCGCATCTCCCAGGAGCGCAAGGACGGCTGGATCAGGCAGCTGCGGCTCACGCCACTGCCGGCGAACGCCTACGTGGTCGCGAAGATCATCTCTTCGATGGTGACGACGGTGCCGTCGATCGTGATCGTGCTGCTGCTCGGCCGGTTCTACGCCGGCGTCCATCTGGAGGCCTGGAAGTGGGTCGCCATCGGGGTCACGATCTGGCTCGGGACGCTGATCTTCGCGGCGCTGGCGGTGGCCGTCGGCTACACGTTCAACCCGGACTCGGTGCAGCCGGTCGCCCTCGTCATCTACTTCTTCTTCGTCATCTTCGGCGGCCTGTGGTTCCCGCTCAGCGGCGGCCTGAAGAAGTTCGGCGAGTTCACGCCCACCTACCAGGTCGTCAGGATCAGCACCGACGTGGTCGGCTCGGGAGCCGTGTCGGTGGCGGCCGTGGTCGGGATCGCGGTCTGGCTGGTGATTTTCCTGTCCCTCGCCACCGTCGCGGTGCGGGCCACGGCCGAGACGGTCTGATGAAGTCGCGGGCGCGGCGGGACGGCGAGCACATCGGGGGCTTCGCCGTCCGCCGCGCCTGCCGTACCGTGAATGCGGAAGGGAGGTGACCAAAGCGCCATGGCCGAGCCACGTTCCAGCCGGAACGACGACGACGACGCCCCCGCCGCCGGCATGACGCAGGCCGCCATCCAGTACTCGCCGCAGCGGAGCCGCTGGTGGCGGCTGTTCTTCTCCGGCATCTGGCTCGTCTACCTCATCCAGCCGGTCTCGCACCTGTTCGGGCACCACTACGGCGCGCTGTACATCGCGGGCGGCCTGGCGATCGCCGTGGCGTTCTGCGCCGTCTACGTGCTCTTGCTGACCCGGTGGGACCTTGGCGGCGGCGGCCATCCCTACTGGGGGTTCGCCGCGCTCGTCGCGCTGGCCGTGATCGCCTGCCTTGTGTACGGCGGTGGCGCCGTCGTGCTGTGGATCTACGTGTCGGCCGCGTGCGGCCTGGTGATCCCGCAGCGGAAAGTGGCCTTCCGGGCGGTGTTCGGCATCGGCGCCTGCTATGTGTTCTTCAGCTGGATCGGCCACGACAACACGACCGACGCCCTCGTCACGCTGCTGCCCACCTTGCTCGTCGGCTGGGCCATGGCGGGGTTCCGGATGCACCTGGAGCTGACGAGGCAGCTCGCGTACGCGCGCGGGGCGGTGGCGAAACTGGCCGCGAACGAAGAGCGGCTTCGCCTCGCCCGCGACATGCACGACCTGACCGGCCAGTCGCTGTCGATGATCACGCTGAAGTCCGAGCTCGCGGCCAAGCTCCTCGGCCGGCTGCCGGACAGCCAGGACCGCGACCGGGCCCGCGACCAGATCACCGAGATCGCGCAGGTGAGCAGGCAGACCCTGCACGACATCAGGGAGGCGGTCAGCGGCTACCGGCGGCCGACGCTCGCCGTCGAGATCATCACCGCGCGCACGGCGCTGGAGGCGGCGGGAGTCCGCGTGGACGACGATCCGCAGCTCACGCTGCTGTCCGGCACGTTCGACGCCGAGGCGGAGGCGGCCCTCGCCTGGTGCCTGCGCGAGGCCGCCACGAACGTCATCCGCCACTCCGGCGCGCGGAACTGCCGGATCAGGCTCGCCCAGCGGGCAGGAGAGCTGTCCCTCGAGGTGCGGGACGACGGCCGCGGCTGCACCGGGGCCGTCGGCTCCGGCAGCGGCCTGCGCGGCATGTCCGAGCGCCTCGACGCCATCGGAGGCCGCCTGACCCTCAAGCCAGCCGCCAGCGGCTTCTCCCTCGCGGCCGCCGTCCCCGCCGTCCCCGCCGTCCCCGCCGTTCCCCCCGTCCCGGCCGTTCCCCCCGTTCCGGCCGTTCCCGCGGCTCCGCAAACGCTCCTCCCCAAGGATCATGGATCGAAAAGCACCGGAATCGGTGCTCTCTGATCCCCGATCCTCGCCGGGCGTTACCGTTGTGCGGTGATCAGGGTGCTGCTCGCCGAGGACCAGGCGATGATCAGGGAGGCGCTCGCCGCCCTGCTGTCGTTCGAGGATGACATCGAGGTCGTCGCCCAGGTCGGCCGCGGCGACGAGGTCGTCAGGGCGGCGGAGGCCAGCGGCCCCGACGTCGCGCTGCTGGACATCGAGATGCCCGGCATCGACGGGCTCACCGCCGCGGCGGAGCTGCGCAGGGCACGGCCGCAGACGAAGATCGTCATCCTCACGACGTTCGGCCGCCCTGGCTTTCTCCGCCGCGCGATGGAGTCCGGCGTTTCCGCGTTCCTGGTCAAGGACTCCCCGGCGGACAAGCTCGCCTGCACGATCAGAAGGGTGCTGGCCGGCGACCGGGTGATCGACCCGGACCTCGCCGCCGCGGCGCTCGCCGAGGGCATCAGCCCGCTCACCCCGCGGGAGCGCGACGTGCTGGGGGCGTCGGCCGACGGGGCGACGATCGCGCAGATCGCGCAGGAGCTGTACCTGTCCGAGGGGACGGTGCGCAACTACCTCTCGTCCTGCATTCAGAAGACCGGCGCCCGCAACCGCACCGAGGCCCTCCGCCTCGCCGAAGAACGCGGCTGGCTCTAGTTGTCCTAGGATGAGCCGCTTGTCCTAGGATGAGCCGCGTGGCTTCTGCTGGTTACCTGCGCTACCCCCACATTCACGGCGATCTCGTCACGTTCGTGGCCGAAGACGACGTGTGGCTCGCACCGGCCGGCGGCGGCCGGGCATGGCGGCTGTCCTCCGACGGCGTGCAGGTCAGCTACCCGCGCTTCTCCCGTGACGGCGAGAAAATCGCGTGGACGAGCTGGCGGGACGGCTGCCCGGAGGTCTACGCGGCCGACACCGCGGGCAGCGAGGCGGCCAGGCTCACCTACTGGGGTGACCCGCGCACCCGGGTGACCGGGTGGACCCGCCAGGGAGAGGTGCTGGCGGTCTCCGCGGCGGGCCAGCCGGCGAGCGTACTGAACTGGGCGTACGCCGTGCCGCTCGACGCTCCGCCGCGCCGGCTGCCGTTCGGCCCCGTCGCCGATCTCGCGCTGGAACCCTCCGCTACCGCCCTGCTGACCGGCCGGACAAACGTCGAGCCCGCCTACTGGAAGCGGTACCGCGGCGGCACCGCGGGCCGCCTGTGGACGGCGACGGCCGAGGACCCGCTGTTCTCCCGGGTGCTCAGCGGCCTCGAGGGCCAGTTCGCCAGCCCGATGCTGGTCGGTGGCCGCCTGGTGTTCCTGTCCGACCACGAGGGCACCGGCAACCTCTACTCGTGCGCGCTGGACGGCACCGGGCTGCGCCGGCACACCGGCCACGACGGCGGTTACGTCCGCAACGCCGCCACCGACGGCCAGCGGATCGTCTACCACGTCACCGGCGACATCTGGATCCTGGACACCCTGGACGCCGAGCCGCGCAGACTGGAGCTGTCGCCCGGTTCACCGGCCGCGGCACACGCGCCGCGGCTGATCTCCGCCGCCGATCACCTCGGCGACCTGGACTGCGACGAGACGGGCCAGGCCAGCGTGGTCGAGGTCCGCGGCACCGTGCACTGGCTGACGCACAGGGACGGCCCGGCCCGCGCGCTGTCGGTCGACCCGGGCGGTCGCGCCAGGCTGCCCCGCGTGCTCGGCGACACCGGCAAGGCGGTCTGGGTGACCGACGCCGGCGGCGCCGACGCGCTCGAGGTCGCCCCGGTAGGGGGAGAGGCCGACGGAGAACAGACGCCACGGCCCGTTCGGCTGGCTGAAAATCAGCTGGGCACCGTGACCGACCTTGCTGCTTCCCCGGACGGTGCTGCGGTCGCGGCCGCCGCGCATGACGGCCGGGTGCTCGTGGTCGATGTCGCGTCCGGGCGGGTGACGGAGCTCGCCGCGGGCGACGACGGCGAGGCCAGCGGGCTGTCCTGGTCGCCGGACTCGGCGTGGCTGGCCTGGTCGCAGCCGGGACCGCGGCCGCTGTCCCGGATCCGGATGGCCAGGATCGCCGACCGCCTCGTGGCCGACGTCACCGACGGGCGGTTCGCCGACAGCGAGCCGGTCTTCACCGCCGACGGCCTGTACCTGGCGTTCCTGTCCCGCCGCAGCTTCGACCCGGTGTACGACGCGCACTCCTTCGACCTGTCGTTCCCCAACGGCAGCCGCCCGTACCTGGTGTCGCTGGGGGAGGAGACGCCGTCCCCGTTCGGGCCGCTTCCCGGCGGACGGCCGGTGAGCCAGGAAAATTCAAAGGATTCTCCGGAACGAGCCGTGGTGACAGTCGACGCCGACGGCCTGCCCGCCCGCGTGGTGAGCGTGCCGGTGGACGAGGCGCGCTACTCCGGGCTCGCCGCCGTCAAGGGCGGGCTCACCTGGCTGCGCTCCGCCGTGTCCGGCGTGCTCGGCGAGGGCGCGGCGGACGTCGATGCGGACCGGCCGCGGCCCTGCCTCGAGCGCTTCGACCTGCGCAAGCGCGAGGCAACGGTGCTCGTCGGCGAGCTGGACTGGTACGCGGTCAGCGGCGACGGCACACGGCTGGCCGTGCGTGACCACGACGAGCTGCGCGTCGTGCCTTCCGAACGCAAGGCCGACAGCAACGGCTCCGACGACGCGGTCGACGTGGACCTGTCCCGTGCCAGGTTCCGTGCCGACCCGGCCACGCTGTGGCGGCACGCCTACGACGAAGCCGGCCGGCTGATGCGCCGCGACTTCTGGGTGCCGGACATGTCGGGCATCGACTGGGACGGCGTGCTGGACGCCTACCGCCCGCTGCTCGACCGCGTCCGCGGCGCCGGCGACTTCGCGGACCTGCTGTGGGAGGTCTTCGGGGAGCTCGGCACGTCGCACGCCTACGTGGCGGGCGCCCCGCCCGAGCGGCCGCGCGACGGCATGCCGGCGGTCGGCCTGCTCGGCGCCGACCTCTCCCGCGATGGCTCCGGCCGCTGGGTGGTGGACCGGGTGCTGCCCGGCGAGTCCTCCGACCCGTACGCGCGGTCGCCGCTGGAGGCGCCGGGCGCCGCCGCCCGGCCCGGCGACGAGCTGGTCGCCGTGGACGGCCAGGCCGTCGACCCGGTACGCGGCCCCTGGCCCCTGCTGGCCGGCACCGCCGGCAAGCCCGTGGAGCTGACCATCCGCCGCCAAGCACCCCCCGTTCCCGGCACCTCCGTTCCCGGCACCTCCGTTCCCGGCACCTCCGTTCCCGGCACCTCCGTTCCCGGCACCTCC
>Ga0213875_10000610_pt1 | contig 28911 bp, 22 predicted proteins | sample BarmaccomBMRX_R8_FD_160105 | JGI IMG/M metagenome (GOLD analysis project Ga0213875, IMG submission 160105) | Root-associated microbial communities from Barbacenia macrantha in rupestrian grasslands, the National Park of Serra do Cipo, Brazil - RX_R8 | ecosystem: Host-associated > Plants > Roots... | reverse complement strand
TCCGTCCAGCCGAGCCCCAGCGCCCGGGCGACGAGCTGGACCACCTCCCAGTCGGCATAGCCGTTCTTCGGTTCCATCACCTTGCGCACGCGCTGGACGCGCCGCTCGGCGTTGGTGAACGTGCCGTCCTTCTCGAGAAAGGTCGATCCCGGCAGGAAGATGTGCGCGTAATTGGCGGTCTCGTTCAGGAAGAGATCCTGCACCACGACGCATTCCATGGCCGCGAGGCCAGCCGCGACATGCGTCGTGTTGGGATCGGACTGAAGGATGTCCTCGCCCTGAATGAACAGCGCCTTGAACTCGCCCTCGGTCGCGGCATCGAGCATGTTGTTGATGCGCAGCCCGGGTTCGGGATCGAGGTCGACGCCCCAAGCCGTCTCGAACAGCTGACGCGTCGCATCGTCGGCGACGTGGCGGTAGCCTGGATACTCGTGCGGAAAACTGCCCATGTCGCACGAGCCCTGGACGTTGTTCTGGCCGCGCAGCGGGTTCACGCCCGCACCCTCAATCCCGACATTGCCCGTCGCCATAGCGAGATTGGCGATCGCCATGACAGTCGACGAACCCTGGCTGTGCTCGGTGACGCCGAGGCCATAGTAGATCGCAGCGCGGCCACCCGTCGCGTAAAGCCGCGCCGTGGCGCGCAGCTCGTCCGCCGGCACGCGGGTCAGCGTCTCGGTCGCCTCGGGCGAGCGCTCCGGCTGGGCGACGAAATCCGCCCAATCCATGAATTCGTCCCAGTCGCAGCGAGCACGGATATAGGCCTCGTCATAGAGCTTCTCAGTCACGACGACGTGCGCCATCGCGGTCAGCACCGCGACGTTGGTGCCGGGCCGGAGCGGCAGGTGGTGGTCGGCGACGATATGGGGCGTGCGGACGAGATCGACGCGACGCGGATCGATCACGATCAATTTGGCGCCTTCGCGCAGGCGCTGCTTCATTCGGCTCCCGAACACCGGATGGCCATCGGTTGGATTAGCCCCGATCACGAGGATGACGTCGGACTGCCGCACGCTGTCGAAATCCTGCGTGCCCGCCGAAGTGCCGAACGTTGTCTTGAGTCCGTAACCGGTCGGCGAGTGGCAGACCCGCGCGCAGGTATCGACATTATTGTTGCCGAACCCCTGCCGAACCATCTTCTGGACGAGGTAGGTCTCCTCGTTGGTGCAGCGGCTGGACGTGATACCGCCCACCGAGCGCGTGCCGTACTTGGCTTGGATGCGCTGGAATTCGGAGGCGGTGCGGGCGATCGCCTCCTCCCAGCTCACCTCGCGCCAGGGCTGATCGACGCTCTCGCGGATCATCGGCGAGAGGATGCGGTCCCGATGCTGCGCATAGCCCCAGGCGAAGCGCCCCTTGACGCAGCTATGCCCGCGATTGGCCTTGCCCTCCTTCCAAGGCACCATGCGGACGAGCTCTTCCCCGCGCATCTCGGCGCGAAAGGCGCAGCCGACGCCGCAATAGGCGCAGGTGGTGACGACGGCGCGATCCGGCGTGCCGATCTCGGCGACCTTCTTTTCCTGAAGCGCCGAGGTCGGGCAGGCCTGGACGCAGGCGCCGCAGGACACGCATTCCGAGGACAGGAAATCCTGCTTCTGGCTGGGCACGATCGCCGAGGCGAAGCCGCGATCGTCGACGGTCAGCGCAAAGGTGCCCTGGATCTCGTCGCAGGCGCGCACGCAGCGCGAGCAGACGATGCACTTGGTCGGATCGAAGTCAAAATAGGGATTTGAGCTGTCCTTCTCGACCTTGAGGTGGTTCTTGCCCTCATAGCCGTAGCGCACCTCGCGCAGGCCGACCGCGCCGGCTTGGTCCTGCAATTCGCAATCGCCGTTCGCCGGGCAGGTCAGGCAATCGAGCGGGTGATCGGAGATGTAGAGCTCCATCACGCCGCGGCGGAGTTGCTTGAGCCGGTCCGTCTGCGTGCGCACGACCATGCCGGGCGTCACCGGGGTCGTGCAGGAAGCGGGGTAGCCCGGCCGGCCGTCGATCTCGACGAGGCAGAGACGGCACGAGCCGAACGCCTCCAGCGTGTCGGTCGCGCAGAGCTTGGGGATCGTCGTGCCCATCAGCGCGGCGGCACGCATCACCGAGGTGCCCTCGGGCACCTCAATGGCATGCCCGTCGATGCTGAGCGACACCATCGTCTGCGTCGCCGCACGGGCGGGCTTGGTGCCGAGGTCGATCTCTCCGATCCAGGCCATGATCAGTCCTTCCCGTCGCTTTCGACGAATGGCGCGTGGGGTTCGTTGAGTACCAGCATGCTATCGTGCCGCGCCAGCGTCACCAGCGTGGGATCGGCTTCGCGCGCTCGCTCGGCCGCAGGCTGGTCGGCGCGGAGATACTGACAAGCATCGGACAGCCCATGAAAGTCGCCTTCTCGACGAGTTCGTAGCTACAGCGCGCCGTCAGCAGTAGGAAGCCCGAGGCGCGATTGAGTTCCGCGCGCGCGGCGGCGCCGATCAGCTTGCCCATCGCATTGTGCCGGCCGACATCCTCGCGCACCAGCAGTGGCGCCCCGTCCGGATCGCAGAAGGCCGCGGCGTGTGCGGCACCGCTGGCGCTGCCGAGCCGCTGCCGATCGCCGCGCGCGCGCGACCGCGACGCGTGTCACCCTGGCGCCTGGCGCGAGCCGCGGCAGCGGGCGGAGCACCTGCTCGATCGTCTCCAGCCCGCTGAGTCCGCAGCTCCCCTCGGTCAGACTTCGGCGCACGCGCTCGCGCAGCCCCTCGCTCGCATCCTCACGCAGCGTGATGCGGGCCGCCCAGCCGCAGGGCAACTCCGCCACCTCGACATCGGCGATATCTTCCGCCTTCGCCGCGAGCCGTTCGGTGAGCGTGAAGCCGACCGCATAATCCTCGAGATCGACGGGCGTCGCCATCATCACGGCATGGCCGACATCATCATGTTCGAAGGCCGGCGCCTCGGCCGGCACATCGCGCGCGCCAAGCTCGTCAGGGGCGGCATCGAAGCGCAGACGGTGCGCAGGGACCGTCTCGGCGGCAACTCAGCGTCGGGCCGCAGCATCGGGAACCTCGGCACCGAAATCCTCCGGAAAGAATTCGAGCGCGCTCAGCACCGGATAGGGCGTGAAGCCGCCCAGCGCGCAGAGCGAGCCATACTTCATCACCTCGCAGAGATCGCGCAGCAGAGCGATCTCCTGATCCACGCCGCGCGCGGCGGCGCGCGCATTGCGCATCTGCGGCAGCACCTCGACCGCGTCGCCGCGCCGTCCGCCGGCGCGGATGCGGTCTATCGTTTCGACGCCACGCGTCGAGCCGATCCGGCAGGGCGTGCACTTGCCGCAGCTCTCGACCGCGCAGAATTCCATCGCGAAGCGCGCCATCGCCAGCATATCCACGCTGTCGTCAAACACCGTCACGCCGCCGTGACCGATCAGCCCGCCCTTCTGCGCGAAAGCCTCATAGTCGAAGGGCAAATCGAACATCGAGGGCGGGAAATAGGCGCCGAGCGGCCCGCCGACCTGTACCGCGCGGACCGGACGCCCGCTCTCGGTTCCGCCGCCGATCTTCTCGACCAGCTCGCCGAGGGTGATGCCGAAGCCGATCTCGAACAGCCCGCCATTCTTCACGTTGCCCGCGAGCTGCACGGGCATCGTGCCGCGCGACCGGCCGAACCCGACCTCGGAATAGCGCTCCGGCCCCTCAGCTAGGATGAAGGGCACCGCCGCGAGCGACAGCACATTGTTGATGACGGTCGGGCGGCCGAACAGACCCTGGATCGCGGGCAGCGGCGGCTTGGCGCGAACTTGCCCGCGTTTGCCCTCGATCGAATCGAGCAGCGCCGTCTCCTCGCCGCAGACATAGGCGCCCGCACCCTCGCGCACCTCCAGCGTAAAGGGCGCGATCAGGTGCGCGGAGCGGAAGATCGCCTCGCGTAGGGTGCGGATCGCGAAGGGATATTCGGAGCGGACGTAGATGTACCCGTGCGTGCCACCGACGGCATGCGCCGCGATCGCCATGCCCTCGATGAGGCAATAGGGGTCGCCTTCCAGCAGCATGCGATCCGCGAAGGTGCCGCTGTCGCCCTCGTCGGCGTTGCATACGATGAATTTTTCGGCCGATGGCGTGTCCAGCACCGTCTGCCACTTGATCCCTGTCGGGAAGCCCGCCCCGCCCCGCCCGCGCAGCCCGGACGCCTTGACCGCGTCGACCACCTGCTGAGGCGACATCGCGCGCGTGCGCTGGAGGCCTGCCCAGCCACCGTGCGAAACGTAATCGGAGAGGCTGAGCGGATCGGTGATGCCGACACGCGCGAACGTGAAGCGCTGCTGGTGCGCAAAGAACGGGAGCGCGGCGAGATCACCCAGGCAATTGGGGTGCGTTCCGTCGAGCACCGCCGCGACCTCGTCCGCCGCCACGGGGCCGTAGGCGATCCGTCCGCCGCCGGTCTCGACCTCGACAAGCGGCTCGATGCGGAAGAGGCCACGGCTGCCGGTGCGCACCACCTCGGCACCCGCCACCGCAAGCGCATCCGCCAGCTCGTCCGCACCGAGCGCCACCGAGGCCATGTCGCAGCTGACGAAGACGCGCGTCATGCCGCGATCTCCGCCGCGATCCGCTCGAGCCGGGCAGCATCGACGCGCGACACCGGCTTGCCATCGACCAGCGCATTGGGTCCAGTGGCGCACAACCCGAGGCAGTAGATCGGCTCCAGAGTGACCTGGCCATCGGGGCGGGTCTCGCCCATCGCGACGCCGAAGCGATCGGCGGCGGCCGCCTCGATCGCCGCCCCGCCTCGAGCCTGGCAGGCCTCGGCCCGACAGAGCTTGACGACATGGCGTCCGGCCGGACGCCGTCGAAAATCAGGATAGAAGGTGATGACGCCGTGGATCTCGGCGCGGCTGAGGTTCAAGGCGTGCGCGACGAAGGGAACGAGCGAGTCCGGTATCCAACCCACTTCGTGCTGGATCGCGTGGAGGAGCGGCAACAGCGCGCCACGCCGGCCCGTACACGGTTCGGCAAGACGCTCGACCAGCGCGCGTGCCTCGTCATCTCCGGTCGGGGGACGCGTGCCTGAGGGGCTGGTCGCGTGCTGAAGATCAGACATGCTCGCTGCCGCCGCGCTATTTGCCGAAGCGCTGCCGTAGGGAGGTCGCCGGCGCTGCGCTGCCATGGCTCATGCCGGCAGGAAGCGCGTCGTGGAAGGTCTCGGGGCGCCACCAGCGGATAACTTCAGTCTTCCGGGGCAATCCGCACCTCCAAACCGTCCAGCGATGCCGCGAAGGCGAGCTGACATAACAGGCGCGAGGTGGGTAGCAGATGATCGGAGCTCTCGAGAAGATCGTTCTCGTCCGCACCCATCGGCAGCAGAGCCTCCGCGTGAGCCGGCCCGACATGAACGTGGCATTGTCGCGCATAAGCAGCATCCGCCGCAAAGCGCCAGCAGCCAGCAGCCAGCAGCCAGCAGCTCGTCGAAGCCGGCAGCGCGAAAGATTTCCATACCAGAGAGGCCCGGCGCCCCTTCGATCGCGGTCTGCATGCCATCACGATCCGTTACGATCAGCTTTGGCATCAATGCACCTCGAGCCGCCGCCCATTCAGCCGCTCCGCATGCCAGCGAAGATGGTCGGCCATGAACGTGGAGATGAAATAGTAGCTGTGATCGTAGCCGGGCTGCAGCCGCAGGGTCAGCTCGATCCCGGCAGCCTCGCATGCACCCTTGAGAAGCTCCGGTTTCAGCTGCTCCTTCAGGAAGGCATCGTCGCCTCCCTGATCCACCAGGATCGCCGGCAGACGAGCTCCATCCTCGATCAGCGCGACCGCGTCATGCTTGCGCCACGCTGATCTATCGGCGCCCAGATAGCCGCCGAGCGCCTTCTCACCCCAGGGAACCCGGCCCGGTGCTACGATCGGCGCGAAGGCGGACACCGCCGCGAAACGCTCCGGATAGGTCAGCCCGATCGTCAGCGCTCCGTGGCGCCCCATCGAATGGCCCATGATCGACTGGCGAGCCAGATCGGCTGGGAACTGCTTCGCGATCAGCGCCGGCAGTTCCTCCGTGACGTAGCTCCACATGCGGTAGTTCGCCGCATAGGGCTGCTGCGTCGCGTCGACGTAGAACCCGGCGCCCAGTCCGAAATCATAGGCCCCCGCCGGATCGTCCGGCACCGCCTCGCCGCGCGGGCTGGTGTCCGGCGCGACGAAGATCAGGCCGAGCTTGGCGCAGGCGGCGCGAAATTCGCCCTTCTCGGTGACGTTGGCATGGGTGCAGGTGAGGCCCGACAGATACCAGACGATCGGCAGCCTCGCTCCGGAGGCATGGTCGGGAACATAGACCGAGAAGGTCATCTCCGTCCCCGTCGAAGACGAAGCATGGCTATACACGCCTTGGAGGCCGGCGAAGGCCCGGTTGACGCTGACCTGTTCCACCCTCAGCTCCCGTTAAAGGCGTTGACGCAGATCTTGTTGCCGCTCGGATCGCGCAGGTAGGCGACGTAGGCACCCGGCAAGTGGGCGCGAGGGCCGGCCGCGCCCTCGTCGATACCGCCATTGGCAACGCCGGCAGCGTGGAAGGCGTCGACCTCCGCCGGGGTCTTGGCCGCAAAGCCGGTCGTGACGCCGTTACTTGACGCCGCCGCTCCATTGCCTGGCTTGGCGATGATGAAGGCAGGCTTGTCGCGGCCATAGAGTATCCAGCCATTGCCGAATGGCCCCAAATTCTTGATGCCCAAAGCACCGAGCGTCGCATCGTAAAACGTGGCCGATGCATGTACATCCATCGCGCCGCTAAAGACGTCCGAAAAAACACCATCGCCGGAAATCACAGACATGTCATTCTCCCGTGGTCGTTTCATTCCGCTGGTAGCTGGGATCTGCGTCGGGTGAGGCGAGGCGCAAGCGATCGATACTGAAAATCTCGGCTTCAGCTACGCAGATCGCAAGGAAGACGAAGCAGAACAGGATAGCCAAATCACCGCCGTTCACGACCGGGAAAATGCCATCGGGCATTTGCAGGCCGAACCTAAAACGGATGAACCAGTAAGCGACGGCCATCTCGCCGGCCAAGATGAAGGAAACCGGTCGAATGAACAGGCCGATCAGGAGGAAGCCGCCGAAAAGCTCCAGAACGCCGTCGAGACCGACAAGGCTCAGCAGTGCGAACGACTGCGGATTGTGGCCGAGACCAGGAAAATGAAATCTTCTGTGTGCCGTGCTGCATGTAGAGCAATGCCGAAACCATCCGCAGCATCGCCATTGCGCCGTCAGTTTTGAGGAGTTGCTGCCGCACCAGCCGGTTGCTCAATACACCACCACGCTGCGGATGCTCTCGCCCGCATGCATCAGGTCGAAGCCCTTGTTGATGTCGTCGAGCGTGAGCACGTGCGTGATCATCGGATCGATTGCGATCTTGCCGGCCATGTACCAGTCGACGATCTTGGGCACGTCGGTGCGGCCCTTGGCGCCGCCGAACGCGGTGCCGCGCCAGTTGCGCCCGGTGACGAGCTGGAAGGGCCGGGTGGCGATCTCCTTGCCGGCCTCGGCGACGCCGATGATGATCGAGGTGCCCCAGCCGCGATGGCAGCATTCGAGTGCGGTGCGCATCACCTCGGTGTTGCCGGTCGCGTCGAACGTATAGTCGGCGCCGCCGTCGGTCAGCGCCAGCACCTTGGCGACGGTCTCTTCGCGCGACAGGCCCTTCGAGTTGAGGAAGTCGGTCATGCCGAACCTGTGACCCCATTCCTCGCGATCGGGATTGATGTCGACACCGATGATCTTGTTGGCGCCCGCCATTCTGGCGCCCTGCAGCACGTTGAGGCCGATGCCGCCGAGGCCGAACACCACGACATTGTCGCCGACCTGCACCTTGGCGGTGTTGACCACCGCACCGACGCCGGTGGTGACGCCGCAGCCGATGTAGCAGCTGGTCTGGAACGGCGCGTCCTTGCGGATCCTGGCGACCGCGATTTCGGGCAGTACGGTGAAGTTCGAGAAGGTCGAGCAGCCCATATAGTGGAAGAGCCGGCTGCCCTTGTAGGAGAAGCGCGAGGTGCCGTCGGGCATCAGCCCGGCGCCTTGGGTGGCGCGGATCGCGGTGCAGAGATTGGTCTTGCCGGAGAGGCACGACTTACATTGGCGGCATTCGGGCGTGTAGAGCGGGATGACGTGATCGCCGGGCTTCACCGAGATGACGCCGGCGCCGACCTCGCGAACGATGCCGGCGCCTTCGTGGCCCAGAATTGAGGGGAAGATGCCCTCGCTGTCGAAACCGTCGAGCGTGTAGGCGTCGGTATGGCAGATGCCCGTCGCCATGATCTCGACGAGTACCTCGCCCGCCTTCGGTCCCTCGAGATCGACCTCGACGATCTCGAGCGGGCGCTTGGCTTCAAACGCGACTGCTGCGCGCGTCTTCATAGTTTCTCCCTCGATGACTTTCGACTCACTGCCATGATCGCTCGCGAGCTTCTGTAGTTGGTGGCGCCATCACGGTGGCGCCAGCTTGGCTTCAGCCTCTCCGGCGATCAGTGGGCCAGCGTGCGTCGCGCGAGCACGCCTGCCTTTTCGATCGGCAGCAGCGCCGGGTTCAGGTCCATAATCTCCGCCGTGCCGATCATAGCCTGTTGCGCGTCGATCATCGGTTTGTCCTTGGTCGTGAACGCCCGGCCGAGCGCCTTGATGAAAGTGTCGGCGAGCTCCTGCGTGGCGGTCTCTCGGCTCGTCACGCCCACATAGAAATAGGTTGCATGGATATCACTCTCCAGCACTTGCGCAGGTATTCAGCCTATCAGCCGCCTCGCAGGGGCTAGTTCATAAAGCACATTCGTTCACATTAGTTGCCGGGACCCATCGGCTATATCGGAAAACGAGCATAGGAGCTCGGCGCGACATCGGCCCGCCGGACAGCTGCGCGCAAACGACCGCTGTCGCATTCTCCACTGCTTGCGGTGCGCCAATCGGTAAGACCATCGCCCCTTAGTAACGCCCCCTCTGTTCTCTGAGGGAACACAAGGGATCCTCCGGGCGTCGGCGCTTGCATGTTCGCGATGCTCCTCGATCCGGAGGCGATGGTCGAACGGGACGGCGCCGCATGAACGAGCAGAAGGAACTCAGCGAGGCCGAAGAGCGGGAGGTGGAGGAGCATAGCCCGCCAAGCGCCAAGGTCGTCCACACCGTCGTCTCGCGTCAGGGCGATGATGAGCTTGATCGGCCGGTGGGCTCGTTGTTCTGGTCCGGGATCGCCGCGGGCGTTGCCATCATCAGCTCCCTATCCGCCAGCGGCGCTCTCGAAACTTATCTGCCGGCCAGCACATGGAAGCATGTGGTGGTGTCGCTCGGCTATCCGCTGGGCTTCCTGATCGTCATTCTTGGACGGCTGCAGCTCTTTACCGAGCACACGATGGTTGCAGTTCTTCCGTTCGCGCGGAAGCCGACCGCCCGAAATCTGAAGCGCGTGGCGCGGCTTTGGTCGATCGTCCTGATCGGCAATCTGCTCGGCGCTGCAGCCGTCGCCGCGCTGGTGGTGTTCGGCCGGACGCAGTCACCGGAAGTCCTTCGCGGGATGCAAACGGTCGCTGGCCACTTACTGCGCGAAACGCCGCTCGAGCTGCTGATGCAGGGGATTCCCGCCGGCTTCCTGATCGCCTCGGTTGCCTGGATCCGCTCGGCGACGACGGATAGCGGCTTCTGGATCGTGGGGACGCTGACCTACACCATCGCGCTCTGCGGGTTCAGCCACGTCATCGCCGGCGCCGCCGAGGCCTTCCTGCTCCTGTGGTCGGGCCTTGCTCCGCTGGGTTGGCTGGTCGCAGGGTTCCTCTTGCCGGTCTTCGTCGGAAACGTCCTCGGCGGGACCGGGCTGTTCGCGGTGCTGGCGCACGCGCAGGTGAAGGAGGAAATCTAGCCGGACACGGCGCGCTTATCGGCGAAGCGGCGGCTCCTCGCCATGCTTCGTGAACATCAGCTGGGTAAGCACGACCGTGTCTACCCAGTCGGCATTCAGATGTGTCATGTTGAGAACGAGCAGCGCCCACCTGATCCGGGTCAGCGGCAACGCGTCTGGTGGCCACAGTTGCTGCTGCGCTTCGAGACAGAGTAGGCGCCGATGGCGAGCGCGACGCCGGTGCCCTCGATCAGCATGAAGCCCAACACGTCCCACTAGAAGGTGCCCTAGGCACTTCCCGCATTCTTGTGGAGGTTGGAGGTGAACGCGTGCGATCGATTGCCCGCCATGCCGGATGCAACCTTCGCACACCCCTGCGCCAGACATGGCGGTAGATGCGAGCGGCCGGATGCCGGGCGGCGCCAATCAAGCTGGCAAGGTTCCGGTCTGACGCAAGGCCTCGCCAAGAGCGAGAGCCGCTGAAATCGCAAGGTTCATCGAGCGCACCTGCGGCTGCATCGGGATGCGCAGCCGGGCATCGCAACTATCGGTTACCGTCGGCGGCACGCCCGCGCTCTCCTTGCCGAAGAGCAGGACATCGTCCGCCTCGAAGCGAAAATCATAGCAAGATTGCCTGGCTTTTGTGGTGAACAGCACCAGCCGCCGCGATCCGATGCTCTTCCTGAACGCGTCGAAACCGACATGCCGCGTCGTCGCGACATGATCGATATAGTCCATCGCCGTGCGCCGCACTCTGCGATCGTCCCAAGCGAACCCCATCGGTTCGATAAGGTCTACCGCGGCGCCGAAACAGGCGCCGAGGCGCAGAACGGCGCCGACGTTACCGGCGATTTCGGGCTGGAAAAGGGCAATGCGCATCCGGGCCGATTGATGCCGGCGGATCGCCGCCGCAAGTGGAGAACACGCTTCAGACTGACGTGTGCTTGCGCTTGTGGCTGCCCATGGTCATGCGAGACGCCACGGCACGGCCGGACGATCACGGGATTGCGCCATGGCGATATCGTTGTACGATCTCAGCGTACCGACCTTCCTGCAAACCGTGCGAGCGATCGGCGGTTGTCTTGATCGTGCCGTCGCCCATTGCGCGAGGATCGGCGCCAATCCCGACGACCTTGTCGATGCGCGCCTGTTCGACGACATGGCGCCCTTCCACTTTCAGATCGAGGCGGCCTGGCACCACGCCGTCTGGGGACTGGAGGCCGCGAAGACCGGTGTATTCGCTCCCCCCGCGCTGGTCGGGCCGGTGCCGTTCGCCGGGCTGCGGGCCATGATCAGCAGGGCAGAAGCGGCGTTGGCAGAATTCACGGCGGACGAGGTAAACGGCTGGGTGGACAAGGAGCTCGACCTTCAGATCGGTCCGCGCAAGCTCGCCTTCACCTCTGAGACGCTCATCCTGTCCTTCTCCCTGCCCAACTTCCATTTTCACGCGGTGACCGCCTACGACATCCTGCGCTCGCGGGGCGTGCCGCTCGGTAAACGAGATTATGAAGGCAGACTTCGTACGAGATCCGCCTGAGCCGAGCGCTGAAGACAGCCAAGTTGGCGGCCTGCCGCCGACTCGTCAGCGACCAGCGCAACCGTTCGGTTGAACCGGGTTGCTCGTCCGGTCAGGCCAAGTGTGCCGGACGATTGTTGATCCGCGCCGGATCGATGAGGAGCGGCCGCATGTAGGAGGGATCGGACGTGTCCCGCGCGGTGGGAAGAAAGGGATCGGGATCGATCCCGTCGATGACGCAGATCCGCGCCGCGATCGCCCATTTTCCGTCGCGCTTCTCAAGCCGATCGATGTAGCGCCCGGTGCCGCTCGTCCGAAGCGGCTCTTCCTTGTTGTGCGCAGTGAAGGTCCAGTAGGTCTCGCAGTGCGCGGTATCGCCATCAATCTCGCAACTGTGATTGCTGAGCGAATGCACGGTGCGATGTTGGTACTTCGTGTGATAGGCGAAGTAGTAGTCGATGAAACCTTCGACGGATCCGACGAATTCGCCATGATCATCGAGCGCGTCCGGGTGGTAGGCCGATCGCAGCAGCGTGCGATCGAACCTGTCCATCCCCCGGCAGTAGCGGACGAGGCAATCGTAGATTTCCTGCCGGTCATTCAGATCCAGCAGCGCTCGTTCCGTGTCCGCCACACGCGCTCCTCTCATCGTTTCTGCGCGGTCTTTGCCAGCGGGCGGTGGGCTCGGCAATCGCCTGATCGCATCGGCTAGAGCCAGCGGAGATCGCGACGCCATCGATAGGTGACCGGTGATTTCGTGCTAAGGATCAGCGGTCGCGGCCTCGGCTCGGGCTAGCGCACCGTGAACAGCGCCCGATCGATCACCCTTGCCTGCGCATCGATCAACGCCAGCCGGTGCGGCCCCGGCCCCGGCAGCACGACCGGGCTCGCGTCGGCCAAGCCGAGGTCCAGTGTGTCGAGGCGCAGATGCTCGCCGGATGCCGCGCCGGTGGTGGTGAGGCGGATGCGCTGACGATCGACCGGAATGTCGGGATCGAGCGCGAAGACCGAGCCCGAAACCGGGCTGACGATGCGCGGGCGTCGCGCCGTCGCGGGCGCCGCGCTCAGGACGCTCTGCCCGGTCGCGCCAATGAAATACTCCCGGCGGGAATGTTCGATGCCGTCGGCGAACTGGACGGCGCGCATGCTCACCCCCGCCGGCCGCCGCGGTTGCATCGAAGGGACCTCGCGATGCAGCGCCAGCATCATCTCGCGCCAGACCGGCGCGGCCCCGCTGGTGCCCGAGACACGCGTCATGCTGTCGCCCTCGGCATTGCCGATCCAGACGCCGACGGTGAAGCGATCGCTGAAGCCGATGCACCAGTTGTCGCGCATCGCCTTGCTGGTGCCGGTCTTGGCCGCCGCCCAGAACGGCAGCCGCAGCGCGCTATCGACACCGAAGGTGACCGCGCGCGCATCCGCATCGGACATCATGTCGGCGACCACCCAGGCCGCCTGCGCACTCATCACGCGCCTGGTCTGGCCCGCCGGATCGTCGCTGCGAAGTCGCAAGGGCCGATAGCGGCCGGCGTCAGCCAGAGCACGAAAGGCGGCTACCTGCTCGAGCAGGGTCACCTCGGCCGAACCGAGGGCGAGCGAGAAGCCGTAATAGTCGCCGTCTTCGGTCAAGCCGTGATAGCCGACGTCCCAGAGGCGGTCTCGAAAATCGTCGGTGCCATCGAGCAGGAGCGTGCGCACGGCAGGCACGTTGAGCGAGCCCGCCAGCGCGGTGCGCACCGAGACCGGCCCCTTGAAGTCGTGATCATAGTCCTTGGGAACGTAGAGGCCCGAGGCGGTGTCGAGCTGGACGGGGCTATCCTCGAGGATCGAAGCCGGCGTGAGGAAACCGCGCTCGATCGCCTGCTCATAGAGGAACGGCTTCAGCGTCGATCCCGCCTGACGGTAGGCAGCGGCATTGTCGACTTGCGCGGCGGTCGAGTTGATGCCCGCTCCGCCGACATAGGCGAGCACGTCGCCGGACGCGTTGTCGACCACCACTACAGCGCCATCCCGCGCCCGCGCGCCAAGCTCGACGAGCTGATGGCGGAGCGCCTGGATGGCGACCGCCTGCACGCGCGCGTCAAGCGTTGTGGTGATCGTCTCGCCTGGATTCCCGAGCAAATCCGCAGCGAGATGCGGCGCGAGGTTCGGGTCGTCGGCAAGGCGACGTCCGGAGCCGGTCATGGCTTCAGCCTGAGCGATGATCGCGTTGCAATCGACGATCCGGCCGAGCCGACAGGCGCGCCGTGCGACGCTCGCTGCGTCGGCTTGCGGCGCGGGCAGCAGCGCCGCGAGGAGAAGCGCGTCGTCCCGGCCCAGAGCGTCGGGCGCCTCGCCGAACAGCAATCGCGCGGCGGCGCCGATCCCCTGCGTCTCCCCGCGGAAGCTGGCGAGGTTGAGATAGGCCTCGAGGATCTGGTCCTTGCTCCACCGTGCCTCGATCGCGTGGGCGGCACGGATCTGGCGGAGCTTGGCGCGGAAACTGCGCGCGCCGGGGCCGCCGAGATCGGGCGCGAGGAAGCCGGCAAGTTGCATCGTGATCGTGCTCGCGCCGCGCGGCGGCCGTCCGTGGAGCGTCGCCCAGGCCGAACCACCGAGACCGCGCCAGTCGACGCCGCCATGCACGCGGAAGCGCCGGTCCTCCGATGCGATCACCGCCTGCTGGAGCACTGGAGCGATATGGTCGAGCGGCACCCACTCGAGCCGCCGCACCGCGAAGTTGACACGTACGGTGTCGAGCAGCCGACCGTCGCGATCGCGCAGCCACGCCTCGCTCGGCCGCCACGCCGCGCGGGTAGCGGCGTAGGAGGGCATTGCGGGCGGGCGCGTCCAGATCGCCAGACCGATCGGCAGCAGCAACAGGAGACACAGCACCGCCACCGGCCTGCGTCGAAGCCAAGCGAGGAGGTAATGGAATGAATCCATCGGTTCTACGCTCCGTTCGCCATGAGCCTGTCGAAGGGCCGTTCTTCCTTTCGAACGAGGAAGAAGGACAGGGCTTCGACAAGCTCAGCACGAGCGGTTTGAACCAGGCCGCTCACGGCGCCACCACCAGCGGCTTGTTCGGCAGATCGGCGTGGATCTCGGGCGAGTACATCGCTTCGACATGCGTCGGCGGCAGCAGGAAGCGGCCGGCGCCGTTGATGCGCACGACATATTCCGCCGTCGTCCGGCCCTTGGGCAGCCAGCCGAAATAGCCGCGCCACGCGTCCAGCCCATGCTCGACGTAACTCGGGTAGGCGCCGTCGCCTCCCGACGCCTGTCCCGCCAGCAACGCCGACTGGCCGCCCTGCCCGCCCACGATCGCAGCGCCGGCCGGGATCGGATCGTCGATCACCACCCAGGTACGGTCGACCGGCGCATCGATCGTGATCCGCACCTTGAGCACGTCGCCGCGAGTGAGGCGGTCGGGATGCGCGCGCTCGACGAACACGACCTGGCGGGCGATCCGATAGCCCGCGAAGGCGGGTGCGGCGAGCGGCACCGCGGCGCGCACCGCGACCGTCGCCCACGGCCCCGGCTGGCTGCTGTGCGAGAGCAGCAGCGGGGTCGACGACGCCGGCAACGGCAGGCGCATCGCCGCCGGCTGCGGCCAGTTCCGCGTCTGCGTGGCCGAACCGAGCCGCGCCGTCGTCACGCCGGTCGCGGTGCCCGGATAGGCGGCGGCGAAACGCCGCGTAACGACGGTGCCCCAGGCGTTCGACGGCGTCGTGTCCCAATGGCCGTGCATCTGGCGCAACGCGACGCCGACCATCATCCGCGGCGCATCCGTCTCCCAGCCGCTGCGGCCGGTGACGGCGAGCAGCGCCTTGAGCGCCATCTCGTCGTCCGAGACCATCATCCACCAGGGCGCGACCGCCTTGTCGACGAGATCGAGCCGCGTGCCCTCGTAAACGATGCGGCCGCGCAGCGCTTGCTCGGCGGCGGCCTTCTGCGCGGGATCGGCGCCCGGCGTTTTGTCGAGCGTCACCAGCCAGTCGGCGAGCGCTGCCGTCGGCATGTCCTGCGGCGCGACCGCGACCTGGCCGAGCATCGCGGCGGTCGACGCGCCGTTGCGCGCGAGCGCGGCGAGTGCCGCCAGCCGCAGCAGCCGCGCATCGGTCGGTCCGTCGCCCTGCTCGGTGATCCGCCCGTCGACGACGCCCTTAAGCGCATCGAGGAGCTTGGCCTTGGCGTCGGCCGGCCACGGCAGCGCGGCCTCGGCGCTGATCGACAGGGCGTAGGCGGTAAGCGCGATCGAGCCGGGCATGCCGCTATCCGGCCAGTAGCGCAGCAGGCCGTTGTCCGCGGTGTAGGTCGGCAGCTCGGTCATCTGCTGCGCCCATTCGGCGCGATCGTCGAGCACCACCGCCTTGGAGGTGCGCTGCTCGAAGCAGCCGAACGGATAGCCGAGCATATAGGCGCGCACGCCGTCGAGAGCCGGCGCCGGCGAGGCGGTGAGCGCGACCGTCACCCCGCCCCGGCCCGGCAGCGCGCCGGCGGGGGCAGCGACCGGCACCTGCGCGGTGCCGAGGATGTGGACGAAGTCGGCGCCCCAGGTCTGCTCGGGGACGGCGGGGACGACCTGCTCGTCGAGCTGGACGCGATCGGCGGCGCGGCCGTCGGCCGCCTTCGCCGTCACCGTCCAGCGCAGCGAGGAGAGGTGCTCGGGCGCGGTCAGCCGCCATGTCACCGGCACCGCGCCGCCCGGCGGGATGTCGACCGTCAGCGCGCCGCCGCGCGCGACCTCGGGCGAGACCGCGACGTTGGCGGTGACGCGCATCGGCCGCTCGCTGCCGTTCCGGAGCGTGAAGGTCGCGCCATATTGGTCGCCCGAGCGGACCAGCGGCGGGATGCCGGAATAGACGGTGAGGTCCTGCACGGTGCGCACCGCGGTCTCGCCGGTGCCGAACAGATCGCCGCCCTGCGTCGCGATCGCGACGATCCTGTAGCTCGAGAGCGCGTCCGCCATCGGCACGACCAGCCCGGCCTCGCCCTTGGCATCGAGCTTCACGCGGCCCTTCCACAACAGCACCGGGCGGAAATCGGCGCGGTTCAGCGCCGAGAGATCGCCGCCGCCGCCACCGCCGGATGCCACGGCCTTGCGCCCGTAGTGGCGCTTGCCGACGACCTGAGTCTGCGCGGTCGAGGTCAGCACCGAGAGGTCGCGCTGGCCCATCATGGCGTCGAGGATCTTCCAGCTGTCGTTGGGCGAAAGCTGGAGCAGCGCCTCGTCGACCGCCGCGACCGCGACTTCCGCACCCGCCGCCGGCCGGCCGTCCGGTCCTGCCACCGCGATGCCGACCTTGGCGCGATCGCGGATATGGTATTTCTCGCGATCGGTGCGCACGGCGACGCGCAACTGATGCGCCTCCCAGCCGACCGTCAGCTTGGCGATGCCGATGCGGTAGCTTGGCTTGGCGAGATCGACGAGTGCGGTCGGATAGGCGCCATCGCGGCTGAAGAAGGGCAAGTGCCAGCGCCGCGCGAGATCGGCCAGCCACAGCCGCCAGCCCGCGATCCGCCCGCGCACCGCCATCACCGACACGTAGACGTTGGGCGCGTAGCTGCCGGCGAGCGGCACCGCGATCACCGGATCCTTGCCCGAGATCGCGGTGACGAAGCTCGACAGCACGCCCTCGCGCTCGACCGTCACCAGCGCGGTCGCGGCGCGGAACGGCATGCGCACCTGCAGATGCGCGGTATCGCCGGCGTGATAGCTCTTCTGATCGGGGATGACGTCCATACGGTCGCCATTGTCGCCGCCGAACCACCAGTCGTCGTCGCCGGCGAGATAGACCGAGGTGACGGCGCGCGCCGCGTTGCCGCCCGCGTCGGTCGTGGTGGCGATGGCGATCACCTCGCCCGAGACGCCCGGATCGATCGCGCAGTCCGCGAGCCCCTGCGCATCGGTGGTGCCGCTGCAGTTCGCGCCGATCTTGGTGGTCCTGGCGTTGTTGTCGAAGGCATAGAAGCCGCCGATCAGCCGCCGCCGCGCCGAGAGGATCTCGCGCGTATAAAGCGCCACCTGAACCCGCTGGCCACGGATCGGCGCGCCGTGCACGTCGAGCGCGGCGATCTTGAGATGCATCGAACCCTGGCGCTGCAGCCAGCCGTCGGGCTTGATGCCGAGCCGCACCGCCGAGGCGTAGACCGGAATCGCGGTAGACGCGGTCAGCGTCTCGCCATTGGCGTCCTGATAATCCATCTCGACCGTCATGCGGACATCGCCGTCGAGCTTGGGCAGGTCGATCGGCGTGCGCAGCGAGCCGTGCGCATCGAGCGCGAGCGGGACGGTCGCCGCATCGGGCAGCGGCGCCGCCGGCACTTCGCCGGCGTCGCCGTCGAGCGCGACGGTTCCCTCCTTCACGGCATCGCCGCCGAAGGTCCAGCCGTCCCAGCCGTCGGGCGCCTGGCTGAAACGCTCATAGGCGGTGCGCAGCTTGACTGGCGCATGGCCCGCACCGCCCCCTGACAAATAGCCGACATAGAGATCGACCGGCAGCCGCACTGGCCGCACCGCGGGCTGCTTCGGCCCGCTGACGCTCGCGCGCATCGTCGGCAGGCGATATTCGTCGACCCGGAAGGTCTGGCTGCTGTCGATCGTCTCGTCGCCAACCTTGAGGCTGAGGCCGTAGTCGCCGGTCGGCGCGCCCGCGGGAGGTGTCCAGCTGCTCTCGCCAATGCCGTCGTGGCCGAGTTTGACCGGCACCTTGAATTCGGTGTCGGAGCCTTCGTGCTTGATCACCAGCATGCCATCGACCGCGCCGCCCGAGCGGAAGCCGGTGGCGATCGGCATGCGATAGACATGCTTCATGTGGATCGTCTCGCCGACGCGCAGCAGCGTGCGATCGAAGATCGTGTGGAAGATGCCGGTCGGCGCCGAATAGCCGTAGGGAAGCTCGAAGTCGGAGGGCTGGATGCCCTGCCCCCAGTCGGTCAGCACGAACGAGAAGTCGCCGTCCTTGCGCGCCGAAACCATCAGCGGATCGTCGCTTGCATCGCTGCCCTCGCAGCTGGTGTAGATCGCCGGATCGGGGAGCTTGCGCAGCAGCAGGCGCCCCTGCGCGTCGGTGGTCCCCTGCCCGAGCAGCGCGCCGTTGCACTGATCGGTGACGCGCACCGCTGCACCCACGACCGGCGCGCCGCTGTCGAGCGACGTCACCCAGGCGAGCGAGGTGCCACGGCCCCATTTGAAGTGCACCGCCATATCGGTGACCAGCGCGGCGGCGTTGACGTAGCGCGGCGCATTGCGGCCGAGCAGCGCGCGGCCGAGCACCGGGCTCGCCACCTCGACGACGTAGAAGCCCGGCTTTTCAAGCGGCACGCCGATGACCTCGAACTGCCTGCCACCGCCCGGCAATGCGACCTTCATGCGGTGCACGTCTGCCGCGCCCGCGAGCAGCGCCGTGTCGCCGGTGTGGTTGACGGCATGCTTGTGGCCTTCCGGGCCGACCTGTTCGTAATTGTCCTCCTGCGCCTCCTCGACCTTCTTCAGCCACTCGACGATCTTGCCGTCGTCGCCGTCGATCCGCGCCGCGCCGCCCTGTACGACATTGACGCCGCCGCCGAGCGATGGCTCGACCGCGCGCACGGTCAGCGGCAGCACGCCGCCCTGTTTCGCCTCGAGGACGCCGAACGGCGCCGCGAACTTCACCAGCGGCGGCGCCTCGGCGATCGCGACATCGAGCGGGAAGCGCCGCGCGTTGGCGAGCGGGCGCCCGCTCTCGTCCTGGAGGTCGGCGGGCAGCGTCAGCCTGGCGGTGATTGCCGGCGGCAGCGGCGGCTTGAAGCTGATCGAATCCAGCGTCGCGTCGTGGCCGGTCGGCATATCGGGGCTGAGCAGCTTGCCGCCGCCGACGTCGAGCCGCGCCGCCAGTGCCTTGGCACGCGGCACCGGCGCGGTGAACGCGACGTTGATCGCCTCGACCGGATCGCAGCCCGCCTGCGGGTTGACCCGCGCGCAGGTGAGCTTGGCGCTGAACTCCTTGCGGACGGTGAAGTCGAACCGCTTGTCCACACCGGCGGGCCGACCGGAGGGCGAACGGATGCCGGCCGCCCAAATGAGCGCCATGTCCCGCCCCGGCGGCAGCGGACGGCGGCACTTGACCGCCACCACGCTGGCGAGCGCCGCCGCCTTGTCGCCGGCCTTTACCGGCAAGGGCTGCGGCAGACCGGCGCTGTCGAGGAAGCCGGTCAGGCCCTCATCGCTGCTGCCGAGAGCGGCGAACACGCGCGCAGCGGTGTCGATCGGGAGCAGGTCGACCGCGATGCGTTCGCCGATGCCGTCGACCGTGCAGTAGGCGTTGGCGGCAACGGAAGCGCGATCGACAGCCCCGTTCGCGGCGATGAAGAAGGTCTGGTTCTCCTCGATGTCCTCGCCATTGCCGCTGTCCGGCAGGATCGCCTTGGCGTAGGGGCCACCGGCATCGATGGCGAAGCTCCGGGTGCCCGTCACGTCGTGCCCGGAGAGCGCCTTCAGACCTTTATCGAGCGTCGCCTTGCAGACCGTGCCGCCGGGCAGCGGACTTGCATACTCCCAGACGAAGGTAGCGGGATCGGTCCAGCGCCCCGCGCCGCCGACCGGGCAGTCCATCGCGATCGGCGACGAACCGCCGCCGACAGGCGCCATCGCTTCCGAGAAGCGCAGCGTGAAGCGGGCTATGGAGGCGCCGTCGATCCCTGGCGTCGCCGAAATGACGGTCGCAGGCGAATCCCCCAGCGCGAACGCCGGCATCAACGCCAGCATCATGATCGCGCAACGCGCGAGCCAGCCCCGCATCGCCCCCTCCTGCCGATAGCGCAGCATGCCTAAAGCAGATCAGATTCGCCAGCGACGAACCGGTGCGCGCCGCGCCTGCACCCGCACCTGCTCACCTACGGCCTGGCGGTTATCAAAACGCCGCTTTCGCGCTGCCGCTATCAAAGCCGGGCTGGATAATTGTCGATATGAGTGCGCTCAGTAGAGCGTTGCCAGTGCATCGCCGCTGTAATCCACGAGCTCGTCGAAGCGGCCTTCGCGGACGAGCATCGGCCATTCCGGATTGGCGAGCAGCGCGCGACCGACCGCAACCAGATCGAAGTCGCCACGCGCCACCGCCGTCGCCAGCAGCTCCAGATTCGCGACGCTGACGTTGATCTTCTCGCCGCGCGTCGCGACCTCGTCGGCCTTGCTCAAGCCCACGGAGCCGACGCTGATCGTCGGCAGCCCGGTGAGCCGCTTCGTCCAGCCCGCGAGGTTCAGTTCCGCGCCGCTGTCTGGAAACTCGGTGTCCCAAAAGCGCCGTGTCGAGCAATGGAAGGCCGTAACGCCGGCCGCCGCCAAAGGCTGGAGAAACTGCTCGAGTTCGCGCGGCGTTTCGACGAGCCGCACAGCATAATCGCCCATCTTCCATTGCGACCAGCGCAGCACCACCGGGAACTCCTTCCCGACCGCCCTTCGCACCGCACGTACGACCTCGACTCCGAAGCGCGTGCGCCCGACATGGTCACCGCCCCAAATGTCCGTCCGCTCGTTGGTGCCCACCCAGAAGAATTGATCGATCAGATAACCATGCGCGCCGTGCAGCTCGACGCCGTCGAAGCCGAGCGTCTGTGCATCGGCGGCAGCCCGGGCGAAGGCATCGACAACATCCTGAATGTCCTCGTCGCGCATCGGCTCCGTCATGCGCTTGCCGGGGCTGACCAGGCCCGAAGGGCCGGCGCTCGGCAGCGACGGATCTGGCGAGGTCGCGGGGTTGCGCGCCATGCCGAGATGCCAGAGCTGCGGCATGATCAACCCGCCCGCGGCATGGACCTCCGCCAGCACCGCCTTCCATCCTTCCAGCGCGCGGCCGTGAAATGCCGGAATGGTATCGTTGGCGGTCGCCACCGGATGATCCACCGTCGTGCCCTCGGTGATGATCAGCCCGGTCCCACCCTTTGCGCGGCGCGCATAATAAGCGGCAACGTCCGGCCCCGGCGTATAGTCGGGCGACTGGCACCGCGTCATCGGCGCCATCACGATCCGGTTCGGCAGCTCGAGATTGCCGAGCTTGAAGGGCGTGAAGAGCGACGAAAGATCAGTCATAGAGATCAAGTGGCAGAGCGGCCCGCCGGTCTCAAGCCAGCACGTCACCCGCGACTAAGCCGCCAACGGCGTTACGCTCAACTCAAGCAGGCATCGACGCGCCGCCGCACCGTAGCATACCGCTAGTCGACGAAATGCACCGTGCTGCACGAGCCGTCGTGGCGAATGTGCGCCCGTACGTCGTAAAGTGCGCTCAGCGTGGCTTCCGTCATCACTCGAGTTGCGGCGCCCGCAGCGACGATCGCGCCGTCGCGCAGCGCGACGACGTCATCCGCGAAACGTAGCGCGAGATCGACCTCATGGATCGCCATGATCACGGTTCGGCCAGCATCGGCGCGTGCGCGAAGACGGCGAACGGCGTCGAGCGCGTGGCGGGGATCCAGTCCGGCGGTCGGCTCGTCCACGATCAGCACTTCCGGATCGCCGACAATGGCGCGCGCCAGCATCACGCGGGCAAGCTCGCCTCCGGACAGGCTGGTCGCCGGCCGATCACGCAGGCCGACAAGATCGCACTCCTCGAGCGCGCGTTCGATCGCGCTTGCCAATGTGGGGGACACGCCGCCGAACACCGGCAAGGTCGGCGCCAGGCCGAGCGCGACGACACGCTCCACGGAGATCGGCCACTCGACACCGGCGCGCTGCGGCAGATAGGCGCGCCGTCTCGCCAGCTCTCTGCGAGGCAAGGAGGACAGGAGATCGGCGCCGAGCCATACGGTGCCGGACGCCGGCGGCAGCAAGCCTGCGGCCGCTGCGAGCATGCTGCTCTTGCCGGCGCCGTTGGGACCGATCACGGCCGTGAGCCGACCGGCGTGGAAGACGATGTCGGCACCCGCGATCACGGTTCGGGCGCCGCGCCGGATCACAAGATTCCGGAGCGCAAGCGCGCTCATGCGGTTCGCGTCCGAACATGGAGGACGAGCCACAAGAAGAATGGTGCACCCACGAGGCTGATCAGCACGCCGAGGTTGATCGGCGGCCCGCCCAGCCGCATTACCCGCGTCGCCGTATCCGCCAGCACGACGATCAACGCGCCCGTCAAGGCGGAGGGCAGCAGCAGTCGCCCGGGCTGGTGATGCACCAGCGGACGCACGACATGCGGCGCGACGAGCCCGACGAAGCCGATCGCGCCGGCGACCGCGGTCGCCGCACCTACTCCGAGCGCCGTGCCGATCAGCGCGATCAAGCGCATCCGACCGACCGCAACGCCGAGGCTTTCCGCCTGCGTCTCGCCCAGCGCCAGCACGTCGAGCGCCGGGCCGGTCGCGAGCAACAGCGCTCCGCCGGCGACGATGAACGGCGCGGCCAGCCGGACATGATCCCAACCGCGATCGGCAAGCGAGCCCATCAGCCAGTTCATGATCTCATAGGCGGCATAGGGGTTCGGCGCGAGGTTGAGCGCAACTTCGGTGCCCGCCGCGGCGATCGCGGTGACCGCGGAGCCCGCCAGGATCAGCGCGAGCGTGCCGCCGCCGCGTGCGAGCAGAAAGGCCACACTCGCGGTGACGAAGCCGCCCGCCAGCCCGAACAGCGGCGATGCCAGCGAGAAGCTGGCGGAGAAGCCATAGTAGATCGCGATCACCGCGCCCAGCGACGCTCCTGCCGAGACGCCGAGCAGCCCGGGCTCGGCAAGCGGGTTGCGCAGCAGCCCCTGCAGCACCGCACCGGAAAGACCGAGTATTCCACCGATCATCATCGCGAGCAGCACCCGCGGCAGCCGGATCTGCAGCACGATGAGGCCGGGAAGATCGTCGGACGGGTGCGCGATAGCGGCGAGCACGTCCTGTGGGCGCAGCCAGACGGTGCCCGCCAATAGCGATGCCGCCGATGCGGCAATCAGCGCGAGCGCCAGCGCGGGAACGAGCCAGCGGTTCACCGCAATCCCGTTTGTGCAAAGGGCAGGCGGGCGCGGATCGCCGCGCTGGCGGTCCGCAGTTCGCGGCGCAGCTTCAGTGCGGATTCCGCTATGAAGGGCGTGCCGCAGAGATAATCCGCCTGACGAACCGTCAGCGTGCGGCCATTACCCCAGAAGCGGCGCACCAGCGCGTGACGCGCGAGATAATCGCGCAGGCTGCCGCGATCCTCACTACCCTGCACGAGGAGGTCCGGCGCGGCTGCCAGCAACACTTCTATGTCGGGCGTGCCATAGCGCGACGCCGGCGGCTCGTTCGCGACGTTCACCGCACCTGACAGTCGAAGCAGCCGATCGAACAACGATCCCTTTTCGGCGCCGAAGCCGCTGCCGTCCCACGCCGCGACGCGGAGCGGCGGCCTCGAATCCTGTGCCAGGCTTGCGAGCTCGCGATCCATCTGGGCGATCAGAGTCTCGCTACGAACTTGCTCGCCGACCGCGCGAGCGATCCGCCGGGTGACCGCGCGGATGCGTTCGATGCTGTCGGCGCTATCGACCTCGATCATCGGCCAGCCCAGCCGCTTCAGCAGAGCACGCGTGCCGGGCATCGACGAACTGTCGGCGACGACGAGATCGGGACGATCGCGAACGACCTCCTCCACGAGGCCGTGATTGACCGCGACCCGCCGCGCCGCCGCCGCCATCAGCGATGCGTCAGGATCGCGCGAAAGCCACGTCACCGACGCAATCCGCTCGGGCGGCAGCAGCGCGAGCACGATCTGGTCTGTGCATTGGTTGATCGACATCACGCGCATCGGTCGCGATGCCGGCCGCGGCACGCCCGATGATGCCGCGCCGCCGACCAAGGTCGAGAGCGCGGCGATCAACAGGCCGGCCGAGGCAAGCGGAAGTCGCATCAGAAGCGGAAGCGTACGCCCCCATATCCGGCGCGGCCGGCGGCCGCGAAGCTGAAGATCTCCGAATAGCGGCGATCCAACAGGTTCTCCACACGCCCGAACAGCTCGACCTTGTCGCTCAGCTTCCAGCGCGCGTTGAGGTTGACCAGCGTGAAGCTGCGCAGCCTGACGAGCGCGGGTACGAACGATGGATCGGTGAAGGCGAGATCATTCTGCCTGCCATTGTAGCGGACCGTCACGTTGGCGCTGAACGGCTGGTGCTCGGGCGCCCAGCTGAGGCTTGCGCTGGCGATGTTCCTGGCGCGCCGAACCGCCTGGGCGGTGACATCGGTGCCGGTGAACGGCGCGATCAGCGGCAGCACGGTCTCCGGTTGTGGCGCGTGCAAGTAGGTATAGCTTGCATCGAACCGCCAGCCGCCGCCTAACGCTGCGCCCGCGTAGGCCTCGACGCCGCGCTGGCGCGTGCGCCCCGGCTCGTTGATCGAGCTCGATCCCACCACCGTGAAGATCGTGCTGATCTCGTCCTGCAGGCGATTGTCGAAATAGGTCGCGCCGACGGTGACGTGGTCGCCATCGAATGATTGCTCGACGCCAGCCTCCCAGCCTTTAGACTTCTCCGGCTTGAGATCGGGATTGCCGATGTAGCGGCCGGCGAAGAAGTCGAACAACTCGCCAAAGCTCGGCGCTTTGACGCCGGTACCATAGGCCGCATGGATGCGGGTGCCCTCGGCGAACTTGTAGCTCCCCTGCACGCGGAAGGTGGTGTCGTCGGCGAAGCGGCTGTTGTCGTCATGGCGAACGGACGCACCGAGGGCCAAGCGATCGTTCACCGTGAGATCATATTCGCCGACGACACCGATATTCGTGCGGTGCCGCCAACCCAGAAACGCGCCGGACGTCGAGAAGGTCGTACGCTCGCTCTCGCGCTCGGCATCGACGGCGAAGGTGACGCGGTGCTTCACCGCATCGCTGCCGAAGCGCAGCGCGCTTTCGTAGGAGCCCTTGAGGCGGCGGCCATGATCGCCGTTCGCCTTGATGATCGGCTGACCCGCTACGGGCGAGAACGCATCGGGCACGTCGAAATCGGTGCGTTTGGTGTCGGCAATCTGTGCGGTGACCGCGTGAGTCCAGCGGCCATCGAGCAGATCGAGCTGGCCGCGCAGCAGACCGTACAGACCGGTATTGTTGTAGTGCACGCCGGGCGTATCGATCGTCAGGCCGAAGGTCGGGCTGCCGAAGACATTGTCGGTGTCGTCCGCAGCGGCGTGGGTGTAGCTGTAGCGGCCGACGGCGGTGAGGTGAAGATTGGGCGCCGCCGTCCAGATCGTCTTGAACGATGCCCCGAGATTGTTCGATCCGACATCGTTGTTGCCGCCGATCGCGACCGGATAGCCATCGGTATGGATGTAGCTGGTGGTCAGCGCGTAATCGAGATTGCCGGAAACGCCCGCGGTGCGCGCGCCGGCGCTCAGCGTGCCCATCGATCCGCCTTCGGCGCGGATCTTGGTGCCGGGCGCCTCGGCACCCGTCAGGGTGATGTAGTTGATCACGCCGCCGATCGCGTCCGAACCATAGAGCGAGGACTGCTGACCGCGCAGCACCTCGATCTTGGCGTCCTCGTCCGCGACCAACGTGCCGAAATCATATTCGTCGTCATATGGATCGGACGCCTTGATGCCGTCGATGAAGACAAGCGTCTGGTTGGCCTCTGCGCCCCGAATGCGGATTTGGGTAAGCCCGCCGATCGCGCCGGCGCGGCTCACCGCGACGCCGGGAACGTCGCGCAGCACGTCGGATACGACGCGCGTCTGCCGCTGCTGCATCTGCTGATCGTCGATGACGGTAACCGAGGCACCGAGCAGGTCGGTCGGGACCGCGTCCCCCGATCGCGACGCAGTGACGACGATCGTCTGGCCGTTCGCATCCGTCGTCGGCTGGTCCGGATTGGCCTGCGCGAGCGCCGGCGCGGCAATCGCGAGCGCCAGCAAAGAAGCACCAAATTTCAACATTAATCATCCCCCTGACGTCGCGACCGACGACGGGGACGGGCCGCTCTCGCGAACGGTCGGCACGACATGGCCGGCGGACGTCAAGGCGCCCGCCATGCGCACCGATGCGGCCCCCGCCGCATACTCGTCGCTCAGACGGATGAGTACCGTGCCTTGGCCAATCCCTGGACCAGGGCAAGAGCGACCGGTGCGCCGGCAGGTCTCCTGGCTCGCGGGTCGTCGCTCGATGCACGCCTTCCCGGACATTGACCTTTCGGCCGTTCCAGTGGCTGCTCCTCCGATCGAAGGAGCGATGTGCATCGCGCTCACCGCTTACAGTTGCAGGGACAGCCTCGGATTCGGGCGGCAACCCACCCTCACCGCGTTCCCGTTTAATCCCCTTGCGGGGAACCGGCGCGATCTTCGAACCCGACGCGAACGCCGGATCCGGTGAGCCGCATAGGCGCAATGCCGCTCGTCGCCAATCCCATAATGTTGCACTGCCGCAACAGCAGCCGCACGATCTGCCGCCGATGTCGCCTTGGCTAGCTTATCACCGCCGTGGCGTCAGCCTCAGTAGCCTGCCGCTGTCCTCGTCCTCGATCAGCCAAAGCGCACCATCTGGTGCGACTTCGACGTCGCGGATGCGGTGGCCCATCTCCCAGCGGTCCGCCTCGTCGGCGCCGCCATGACCATCGAAGCTGATACGGATGAGTGCTTCGCTCGCCAGACCACCGGTGAAGGCTGAGCCGCGCCAGGCGGGAAACATGGCGCCTTCGTAGAAGACGAGGCCGGCCGGCGCGATCACGGGCGTCCAGTAGACCACCGGCTTCTCGAAATCAGGGCGCGTATCGTGCCGCGGGATCGGCACGCCATCATAGTTGCTGCCATTGGAGACGAGCGGCCAGCCGTAGTTCCTGCCCGGCTTGATGAGGTTGAGTTCGTCGCCACCGCGCGGGCCCATCTCGATCTCCCACAGCGCGCCATGGGCGTCGAAGGCGAGACCAAGAGGATTGCGATGGCCGCGGCTCCACGTTTCCGATGGCGTCAGGTTCGGAGCGGATAAGCGGACGCTTCTGCCCTGCGCGGTCTTGGCCGCCTGCGTGTCCCGGGGCGGATCGGTGATCGTCACCGTGTCGTGGCCGAGCTTGCCGGCCATCGGATTGCCCGGCGCCGGCTTGCCGTCGAGCGTCAGGCGCAGGATCTTGCCCGTCGCCTGATCCGGGTCCTGCGCGGGTGTGAACCGCTGGCGTTCGCCGACAGCGAGGAAGAGGAAGTTGCCGGCCGGGTCGAAGGTCATGATGCCGCCGTCCTGCCCGCCGCGGCCGAACGGAAGCTGTTGCCAGATGATCTCGAGCCCGGTCAGCGCACTACCGGCCAGCTTGGCTCGTGCCAGTGCGAGGCCCGACCCGCCCGGGCCGGGTTCGGAGAAGGTCAGGTAAACGAGGTGATCGCTGGTGAAGTGGGGGCCGATGACGACATCGAGCAGGCCTTCCTGGCTGCCGTCATAATGGACCTTTGGAACGCCGCTGATCCGCTGCTTAGCGCCGCTCTCCGTCACGAGGTAGAGATTTCCGGGCTTCTCGGTAACGAGCATGCGCCCATCGGGCAGAAAGGCGATCCGCCACGGATAGTTGAACGTGGCGACGGGTGTGACGGTGAACGGCTGAACCGGGTTCGCACGTTTGCCCCCGGCATTCAGTTCAGCGTGCGCTGGGAGGGTGATCGCCGCCATCGCCGTCGCAAGGATCAAGACGCGCATGATCTCCTAACGCGCCACTGCGCTCCGGGCCGCACGCGACTCAGCTCTCCGCTCAGTCGAATTCGTAGGCACGCTCGCCATGGCTGGCGAGGTCGAGTCCCTCGTGCTCGGCCTCGCCATCGACACGCATCGGCACGACGAGCGCCACGAGCTTCGCCAGGATCACCGTGAGCGCTGCCGACCAGACCAGCGCGATGCCGACGCCGAGCACCTGCGCCCCGAACTGAATCGACACCGGTACGTCGGCATGCGGCCCGATGCCGCCGAGCGCGGCGCTTCCCAGCGGCGCCAGCAGCAGCGAGCCGAGCATTCCGCCAACGCCATGGACGGCGAACACGTCGAGCGAGTCGTCGATCCGCCAACGCTGCTTGACGATGAGCACCGCCGCGAAACACACCGCCGCGCCGATCACGCCCGCCGCCGCGCCCGCGAGCGGCGAGACATAGCCGGCCGCAGGCGTGACCGTCGCCAATCCTGCGACGGCGCCGGTGACCAGTCCGATCGACGTTGCCTTGCCGATCTTGATCCTCTCGAGCGCAGCCCAGCTCAGCGCGGCGGCTGCAGCGGCGAGGTGCGTTGCGAGCAGCGCGTCGCCGGCGTGCGCGTCTGCGGCGAGCGCGGAGCCACCGTTGAAGCCGAACCACCCGACCCAGAGCATGCCGGCTCCGACCATCGTCATCGCCGAGCTGTGGGGTGGGATGAGGCTGCCGGGGAACCCCCGTCGCGGGCCGATGAGCAGCGCTAGCACGAGCGCCGAAATGCCCGCGGTGGTGTGGACGACGATGCCGCCCGCAAAGTCCAGCGCGCCGCGCCGCGCCAGCCAGCCCCCGCCCCACAGCCAATGCGCGATCGGGACGTAGACGAGCAGCAGCCAGAGGCCCGAGAACAGCATGACCCAGCGAACCGGACCCGCTCGGGAAAGGCGCCGACGATCAGCGCCGGCGTGATGATCGCGAACATCATCTGATAGAGCGCGAAGACGTTTTCGGGC
>Ga0213875_10000609_pt1 | contig 28958 bp, 15 predicted proteins | sample BarmaccomBMRX_R8_FD_160105 | JGI IMG/M metagenome (GOLD analysis project Ga0213875, IMG submission 160105) | Root-associated microbial communities from Barbacenia macrantha in rupestrian grasslands, the National Park of Serra do Cipo, Brazil - RX_R8 | ecosystem: Host-associated > Plants > Roots... | reverse complement strand
GCGGATGCTGCAGTGGCACCACCAGGCGGTCGAGCCGCCCGGCGACGCGCGCAGCGACCTGTGGTTCACCTACCACCTCGGCCGCCGGATCCGGGAGAAGCTCGCCGCCTCCGCGGACGAGATGGACCGCCCGGTGCTGGACCTGACCTGGGACTATCCCGTGCACGGCCCGGCCAGCGAGCCCGACGCGGAGGCCGTGCTCGCGGAGATCAACGGGCGGGACGCGGCCGGGGATCCGCTGCCGTCGTTCCTGCGGCTGAAGGACGACGGCTCGACGTCGTGCGGCTGCTGGATCTACTGCGGGGTGTACGCGGACAAGGTGAACCAGGCGGCCCGGCGCAAGCCCGGCTCCGAGCAGAGCTGGGTGGCGCCGGAGTGGGGCTGGGCGTGGCCGGCCAACCGGCGGATCCTGTACAACCGGGCCTCGGCCGCCCCGGACGGCAGGCCGTGGAGCCAGCGCAAGGCGCTGGTCTGGTGGGACGCCGGGGCGGGCAAGTGGACGGGACACGACGTGCCGGACTTCATCGCGGGCCGGCCGCCGGACTACCGGCCGCCCGGCGGGGCGACCGGCGTGGCCGCGATCTCCGGGACAGACCCGTTCATCATGCAGGCCGACGGGAAGGCGTGGCTGTTCGCGCCGGCCGGGCTGGCCGACGGGCCGCTGCCCGCGCACTACGAGCCGCAGGAGTCGCCGTTCACCAACCCGCTCTACCGCCAGCAGCGCAACCCAGCGCGGCAGATCATCACGAGCCCGGAGAGCCGGCTCGCGCCCCCGGGGTCGGACGTGTTCCCGTACGTGGCGACCACCTACCGGCTCACCGAGCATCACACCGCGGGCGGCATGTCCCGGTTCGTGCCCTACCTGGCCGAGCTCCAGCCGGAGTTCTTCTGCGAGGTCTCACCCGCGCTGGCGGCCGAGCGCGCGCTGGTGAACGGCGGCTGGGCGACGATCATCACCCCGCGCGCGGCGGTCGAGGCCCGCGTCCTCGTGACCGGGCGGATCCGGCCCCTCAAGGTGGAGGGACGGACCGTGCACCAGGTCGGCCTGCCGTACCATTGGGGCCCGAACGGCCTGGTGACCGGCGACGCCGCGAACGAGCTGTTCCACCTCGTGCTCGACCCGACCGTGCACATCCAGGAGGTCAAGGCGATCACCTGCGACATCCGGCCCGGGCGCCGGCCGCGCGGGGCGGCGCTGCGCCGGCTGGTCGGTGAGTACGCCGCGCGGGCGGGCATCACCCCGGAGACGGGCACGGATGTCTGACGGGCACGGATGTCTGAGGCCACCAGGGCGAACGGAGCAGCGAGAATGAGCGATATGCCCGCTGACCCCGCCGGGCGGGCGGGATACGCCGCCGGTCACCCGCCGCGGGTGGGGTTCTTCACCGACACCTCGGTGTGCATCGGGTGCAAGGCCTGTGAGGTTGCCTGCAAGACGTGGAACGAGGTGCCGGAGGACGGGCTGCGCCTGACCGGTATGTCGTACGACAACTCGGTCGGCCTCGGCGCGTCGACGTGGCGGCACGTCGCGTTCATCGAGCGCTCCGTTGCCTCGGGGGGAACGATCCCCCCCGAACCCCCCCTGCTCACGGGGGGACTCCCCGTCCCCCCGTCCTCCCCCGAGGGGGGCGGCCCGGATGTAACCGGCGACATCCGCTGGCTCATGTCGAGCGACGTGTGCAAGCACTGTACGGAGGCGGGGTGCCTCGACGTCTGCCCGACCGGCGCCCTGTTCCGCACCGAGTTCGGCACGGTCGTGGTCCAGCAGGATGTCTGCAATGGCTGCGGGTACTGCATCCCGGCGTGCCCGTTCGGCGTGATCGGCCGCCGTGAGGGCGACGGGCGGGCGTGGAAATGCACGCTGTGTTACGACCGCATCGGCTCCGGGCTCGAGCCGGCCTGCGCGAAGGCGTGCCCGACCGAATCCATCCAGTTCGGGCCGCTTGACGAGCTGCGCGAGCGCGCGCAGTCGCGGGTCGCCGAGCTGCAGCGGGCGGGGAACGGCAAGGCGCAACTCTACCTGGACGGCGAGGGCAACGGGGTCGGCGGAGCCGGCGCGTTTTTCCTGCTGCTCGACGAGCCGGAGGTGTACGGCCTGCCGCCGGATCCGGTGGTGCCCACCCGGGATCTGCCCACCATGTGGCGGCACGTGGCGCTGGCCGCCGCGGGACTCGCCGCCACGGCTGTCGCGCTGAGCCTGGGCAGGCGCCGGTGACCGCGCCCGGGCGGCGCCGCAACGGCCCGCGGCGGCGCGGGGAGCAGCCGATGGTGCCCGAGGCCACGTTCTCGTCGTACTACGGGCGGCCGGTGCTCAAGGAGCCCGTGTGGCGGGCGCCCGACGTGCCCGGATACCTCTTCCTCGGCGGCCTGGCCGGGGCGTCTTCGGTGCTGGCGTCCGGGGCTCACCTGTCCGGCCGCCGCGAGCTCGCCCGGGTGGCGAAGTCCGGCGCGCTGGGCGCGATCAGCCTGTCCGCCGTGGCGCTGATCCACGACCTGGGCCGGCCGGAGCGGTTCGCGAACATGCTGCGGGTGTTCAAGACGACGTCGCCGATGAGCGTGGGCTCCTGGCTGCTCGCGGGGTACGGGCCGGTCGCCGGGGCGGCCGCGCTCTGCGACCTGACCGGGAAGCTGCCCAGGGCCGGACTCGCCGCGACGCTCGGCGCGGGGCTGCTCGGTCCCGGCATCGCCACCTACACCGCCGCGCTGATCTGCGATACCGCGGTGCCCGCCTGGCACGAGGGGCGTCGTGAGATGCCGTACGTGTTCGCGGGCTCGGCGGCGAGCGCGGCCGGAGGCCTGGGGCTGCTGGCCACCCGCCCGCCCGGCGCGCGGCCCGCCAGGGATCTCGCCGTGCTCGGCGCGGCCGTCGAACTTGTCGCCAAACGGCAGCTGGTCAGCCGGCTCGGCGGCCTTGCGGAGCCCTATGAGGCGGGCAGGACCGGCGCGATCCTGCGCCTCGCCGAGGTGCTGGCCGCGGGGGGCATGGCCGGGGCGGTGCTCGGCGGCCGGAGCCGGCTGGTCTCGGCGCTGTCCGGCGCGTCCCTGCTGGCGGCGTCGGCGGCGACGCGGTGGGGGATCTTCGAGGCCGGCATGGCGTCGGCGCGTGACCCGAAGTACACCGTCGTTCCGCAACGGGAACGGCTGACCCGGCGTGCCCGCGGCGCCGCGGACGGGCCCGGGCCGCCGCGCGGCGGGCCGATCGGCTAGGCGGCGCCGGCGGCCCGTATGTCAACGGTGCCCTCGGTCACCGAGCGGGCCACGGCCGCGAGCCGGAGGTTGTGATCCCGCGCGTATGCCCGCAGTACCGCGAAGGCCTCGTCGATGGTGACCTGCATGCGCTCCGCGAGCACGCCCTTGGCCTGCTCGATGGTGACCCTGCTGTTCAGGGCGGTCTGCAGCTGCCCGGTCAGGATCTCCTGCTGGCGCACGGCGCGCTGGTGCAGAATGCCGATCGTGGCCACGTCGGCGAGCGCCTGCCCGAGCTCGGCGGTGCCGGCATCCAGCGTGCCCGGCGTGTCGCGGTACAGATTCAGCACGCCGACGGTCTCGTCCCGCAGGTGCATCGGCAGCGCGTGCACGGCCGCGAAGCCTGCCCGCAGGGCGCCGCGCGCGAACTTCGGCCAGCCGCCGCCCACCGCCGCGAGGTCTGGACAGCTCAGCGCGGCCCGGGCGCGGTAGGCGTCCAGGCACGGCCCCTGAGCGTGCTCCAGCTGCAGCAGTTCCACCCCGCGAGCGCGTTCCGTGGACGCCGTGGTGAGGTTCAGCTTGCCGGCATGATCGGCCAGCAGGATCCCGCACGCGGTGACGCCCAGCAGGTCGATGGTGCACTGGCAGAGCATGTCGAGGAAATCGATGATGTCGAAATCGTCGACCAGAGTGTCGGCGAGCCCGACGAAGGCCTTCCGTATCTTCCCGTTCACCAGGAGTTCCTCTGTCATCTTCCTTCTCCGTGTGCGGTGCCGGGCAATGCTGAGATTATCCTCCCTACCCCCCGAAGGTCGCGGCATGTGTTCGGGTGGGTCAGCCCTGGGCGCAGGGCAGCAGGCCGGCGGCCTGCTTGGCGGCGAGCACGCGCATCACGGCGGCGTCGACCACGCCGCGGAACGCCGGGTCGGCGTCGGCCTGGGCAAGGACGGCGGTGTCCATCTCCTCCGCCGCCGCGGCCGTCTCGGAGGTGATCAGGTCCCCGCCGGCGTTCAGGAAGCCGATCGCGCGGGCGCCGGGCGTGATACCCGCCACCGCCGCGGCCACCCCCAGGTCATCGGAGACGACGACGCCCTGGAAGTGCAGCTCCCCGCGGAGCATCCCGCCGATCACGCGGGCCGAGAAGACCGCGAGGCGGGAAGGGTCGATGCGGGTGTACGTCGCGAGGGCGACCATGGCGAAGGGCACGCCGGCGCCGATCGCCGCCCGGTACGGCTGAAGGTAGGGATCGCCGGGGCCGGTGACGGTGTCCACGACGTCCGCGGTGAAGTCGGTGTTACCGAGAACCCGCCCCAGCCCCGGGAAGTGCTTGATGGTGGTCGCGACGCCCGCCTGCCGCATCCCGCGCAGGAACGCCACCCCGTGCGCCGCCACGGTCACCGGGTCGCCGCCGAACTCGCGCTGCAGCGCGCCGATCGGCTGGTTCTGGGCGGCGGTTCCGGGCGGCACGGTGTCCATGACGGGGGCGAGGTCGAGGTTGACGCCCGCCGTCCTGAGCTCGGCGCCCCACTGCCCGGCCTGCCGCTGGAGCACGCCGGGCTGCAGCAGCCCCTGCTCGACCGCCGTGGGGATCGCCGAGAAGCCCGGTCCCTGGAGCTGCTGGACCTCCCCGCCCTCCTGGTTCGCGGCGATGAGGAACCGGGCGCCTCCCGTCGCCTCCGCGGAGGCGAGCGATTGCACGGTGCGCGTCACCGCCTGGATGTCGGCGACCCCGGCTGAGCTGTCGGCCCCGAACAGGAACGACCCGAAGTGGTACGCGCGGACCTCGGCGGCGACGGCGGGGCCCGCGGCGTCACCCGCCAGCCCGACAAGGAACAGCTGGCCGACCCGCTGGGCCACCGTCATGCCGGCGAACACCCGGTCCGCGCATGACGGCGGCCTAGGCGGCGGGGAGAAGGTTGCGCGCGCGCTGCTGGCGCCCGGGCCGCGGGGTGAGGACGCCGCTGACGTCGCAGACGGCGAAGGGCTGCCGCCGGCGTCCGTGGTCCCCGCGGAGCAGGCGGCGGTCAGCGCGGCCACGCAGGCGAGAGCCGCGGCGGCCGGCGCGCGGGCGCGCGGGCGCTGTCTCCCCCGTTCGCCTCCGGGCGCCCCGAGGCGCCCTTCCGCTCGCGGCAGTGGGCCGCGTCGGTGCCGCATCAGACAGCCACGCTCCAGACGTCCCGCTGGTACCGGTCGCGCCGCCACACCGTCCCGCCCCCTGACTCCGCCGCCCGCCGGCGCGAGCGAACCAACATCCTATGCGGCGTGCCGCTCCCGTGCCGCCGCGTTCCTTCCGGCTCTCCCGCCTCCCGGGTTGAAGCGTGTTCGCTTGTATCTGGCTCTGCCAGTTATTGACCGAATTTGTCGAACGGCGTAGGACGAAGTCATGGCAATGAAGACCCTCACACGCACTCTGGTGGTCGGCCTGGCGATGGTGCCGTTCGCGGTCTTCGCCGCCACATCGGCCGCTTCCCCGGCAAGCGCGGAGGCCAACGGCGTCGGGCTGACGCCGGCGATGGGCTGGAGCAGCTGGAGCTTCGTCCGGCACAACCCGACCGAGGCCGGCATCGAGGCCCAGGCGAAGGCCATGAAAGAGAGCGGGCTGGCCAGCGTCGGCTACCAGTACGTGAACATCGATGATTTCTGGTACGAATGCCCCGGCAGCCAGGGTCCCAACGTGGATTCCTACGGCCGGTGGGTCATCGACCCCGCGAAGTTCCCGCCCAGCGAATCCCGCAACGGCATCCAGGCCGTAGCCGCCTACGTGCACCGGCTCGGCCTCAAGTTCGGCCTGTACGTGACGCCCGGCATCTCGCAGCAGGCGGTGGCGCAGAACACCCCCATCGAGGGCACCCCGTACACGGCGGCCCAGATCGCCGAGCCGTCGGTGAGCGAGCACAACTACAACTGCCACGGCATGGTCGGCATCGACTACACCAAGCCCGGCGCGCAGGACTTCATCAACTCCTGGGCCGACGAGTTCGCCTCCTGGGGAGTGGACTACGTCAAGCTCGACGGGGTCGGATCGTTCGACATCCCGGACGTCCAGGCGTGGTCTTCGGCGCTGCGGCAGACCGGCCGCCCGATCCACCTGGAGCTGTCCAACAACCTGAACATCGCCTACGCCTCCACCTGGGCGCAGTACTCCAACGGCTGGCGCACCGGCGGCGACATCGAGTGCTACCGCTGCGAGCCCCGCGGCAGCAGCTACCCGCTCACCGACTGGGCGCACGTGGCCTCCCGGTTCAATCAGGTCGCGGCGTGGCAGCCCTACGGCGGCCCCGGAGCGTTCAACGACTACGACTCGATCGAGGTCGGCAACGGCGGCAACGACGGGCTCAGCTACGACGAGCGCCAGACCCAGCTGAGCCTGTGGTCGCTGGCCGCGTCACCGCTGATCCTGGGCACCGACCTGACGAACCTGGACAGGACCGACCTCAGGCTGCTGAAGAACCGCGACGTCATCGCCGTGGACCAGGACGCCATCGACGCGTCCCGGATCGTGAACACGGCCAGCGAGCAGGTCTTCGCCAAGACCGAGAAGAACGGTGACGTCGTGGCCGGGCTGTTCAACACCAGCGGGAGTCCCGAGGTCATCTCGGTGCCCGCGGCGACCCTCGGCCTGCCGGCCAGCGGCGCCTACCTGCTGGACAACCTGTGGACTCACCGCGCGGCAGAGACCGCCGGCACGGTCGGCGCCGACGTGCCGTCGCACGGCGTCGCGCTGCTGCGGATAACACCGCTGCGTGACCCCGCCGCCGCGCCGCCGTCCGCGACGCTGGACGTGACCGGCCTCACCGTGCTGACCGCCGGCCAGCCCGGCACGGTGACCGCGTCGTTCACCGACAACGGGGTCCTGCCCGCGCTGCGTGTCAGGCTGGGCCTGCGCCTGCCGGATGGCTGGACCGCGACCGCAACGACGCCCACCTCGTTCGACTCGGTGGCCAGCGGCGCGACGGTGCAGGCGGCGTTCCAGGTGGTGGCGCCGCCGCCGCCGTCCGGCCTGTTCGCGACGTCCACGGTGACCGCCGTCGCGCGGTACACCTGGGCGTGGGGAACCCCGCAGCGTCTGCTGGTGCGGGCGCAGCCGACGGTCGCCCTGCCGGTGGCCTCGCCGTACCTGACGTACTCGTCGGCCACCGACGCGCCGGCCGCCTTCAGCCAGTCCGGGCAGCAGTTCGGCATCTCGGGGGCGGGCGCGGACCTGTACAACGGCACCGACGCGTACAGCGCGATCTACGCCAAGGGCTCCGCCGGCGCCACGGCCACCGTCGAGACGGAGGTCACGGCGCAGCAGGGCATGAACGGCTACGCCAAGGCCGGGATCATCGTGCGGAACGACATGACCGGATCCGGTTCCACGCCGGAGGGCGTGATCCTCTTCGAGTCGCCGTCGGGCGGTATCCAGCTGGAGTGGAACGCCAGCGGCGGCAACTTCATCGACGCGGTGACGCCGCCGAACGGGACGATCGCGCAGAGCCTGCCGGTCTGGCTCGAGCTGGTGCGCAACGGCGCGAGCTACACCGGCTACTACTCGCTCGACGGCAGCACCTGGCTCACCGTGGGCACGGCGACGGTGAACGCGCAGGCCGCCACGCAGGACGCGGGGATGTTCGTCACGTCCCACGCCGCCGGCTCACCTGGCCAGGTGGATTTCAGCGGGTTCAGCGTCTCGGCGGCCGCCACGCCGCCGGCCGCGGCGTCCCGCGGCACCCGGATGTGATCTTTCCCGGAGATTGCGTTCGCCGGGCGCGGGAAATGAGGTGGGGGGAGGTTGCTGCGTCATGCCTGACACCGCACGCGCTCGCGCGGCGCCAGCGTCGACGTACCGGCTGCAGCTCACCGCCCGCTTCGGGTTCGCCGAGGCCGGGGAGCTCGCGGACTACCTGGCCGCGCTCGGGGTGACGCATGTGTACCTGTCGCCGGTCCTGCAGGCCGCCCCCGGCTCCACGCACGGATACGACGTCGTCGATCACTCGCGCATCTCGGCGGACCTGGGCGGCGAGGCCGCGTTCCGCGCGATGGCGGCCCGGTTTCGCTCCCGCGGGCTCGGCCTGGTCCTCGACATCGTGCCGAACCACATGGCCATCCCGGCTCCGGAGCGGCTCAACCGGCAGCTGTGGTCGGTCCTCGGCGAGGGACCCGCGTCGCCGTACGCGCACTGGTTCGACGTGGACTGGCAGGCGCAGCGCGGCCGGCTGCTGCTGCCCATCCTGGGGGGCCCGCTCGAGGACTGCGCGGGCGACCTGCGGGTCGGCGCCGAGGGCGACGAGCCGGTACTGCGCTACTTCGACCACGTGCTGCCGCTGCGGGCGGGAACCGCCGGGCTGCCGCCGCGCGAGCTCCTGGACGCGCAGCACTACCGGCTCGCGCACTGGCGGGACGCGGCGACCGAGCTGAACTGGCGGCGGTTCTTCGATATCACCTCGCTCATCGCGATCCGGGCAGAGGACCCTGACGTGTTCGGCGCGACACACCGCCTGCCGCTGAGCCTGATGGCCGAGGGCCTCGTCGACGGCCTGCGGGTCGACCACCCTGACGGGCTCGCCGACCCGCGTGGCTACTTCCGGCGGCTCGCCGAGGCGACCGGCGGCGCATGGGTGGTCGCCGAGAAGATCCTCGCCGTGGACGAGCGGCTGCCGGCGAGCTGGCCGTGCGCGGGCACGACCGGGTATGACATCCTGCGGCTCGTCGACGGCCTGTTCGTGGACCCGGCCGGTGCCGGGCCGCTCACGGACGCGTACATCGGCTTCGGCGGAACGGGGCAGTGCTTCGCCCCGGTGGAGGAGACCGCCAAGCGGGAGATCGCCCAGCACACGTTTCCCGCCGAGCTGTCCCGGCTCGTCCGGGTGCTCGTGCACGCGGCCGAGCCCGCGCTCGACGGCTTCAGCCCCGCCGACATGCACGCGGTGCTGGTGGAGATGCTCGCTTCGTTCGGTACCTATCGAGCGTACGTGACACCCGGCGAGCCGCCTCCCGAGACCTCAGCCGCCGTCGTGGAGGGCGCGGTCGCGGACGCCAGCCGGCGGCTCCCCGATCAACTGCGCGCCGCGGCGGCCGCGATCGGCGAGGCGGTGCTCGGCCGGGGGAGCGGCGGTGCCGGGGTGGCCGGTCCCGGCCAGGGGAGCGGCGGTGCCGGGGTGGCCGGTCCCGGCCGGCGGGCCGCACGCGAGGAGCTGATCGTGCGGTTCCAGCAGACGACCGGACCGGTGCTGGCCAAGGGGGTGGAGGACACCGCGTTCTACCGGTGGCCGCGGCTGATCGCGCTGAACGAGGTCGGCGGCGACCCCGGCCGGTTCGGCGTCAGCGCCGTGGAATTCCACGCCGCCGCGTGGCGCCTCGCCAGCGACTGGCCCGCGACGCTGACCACGCTGTCCACGCATGACACCAAGCGCCAGGAGGACGTGCGGGCGCGGCTGGCCGTGCTGGCCGAGTCGCCCGCGGAATGGGCGCGTGAGGTCACGCGGTGGCACGAGGCCGCGGTCCGCCTGAACCCGGAGGACGCCAGGGCGGCCGGCCCCGAAACCGAGTACCTGATGTGGCAGACGCTGGCCGGTGCGTGGCCGGTCAGCGCCGGCCGGCTGCGGGAGTACCTCACGAAGGCGATGCGCGAGGCGAAGACGCGGACCTCGTGGACCGATCCGGACGAGGCGTACGAATCGGCGGTGCTCGGCTTCGCCGGGACGGTGCTGGACGACCCGGAGCTGACCGCGGGCATCGCGGCGTTCGCCGGCCGGGCCGCCGCGGACGCCCGGGTGAACGCGCTCGGCGCCAAGCTGGTCCAGCTCACCATGCCGGGAGTCGCCGACGTCTACCAGGGCTGCGAGCTCGCCGGCCTGTCGCTGGTTGACCCGGACAACAGGCGGCCGGTGGACTTCGTGCGCCGCCGCCAGCTGCTGGCCGCGCTGGACGCCGCGGCGTCCCGTGCTCCGGGCCCGGAGTCGCTCGACGAGGAGAAGCTGCTCGTCACATCGCGCGCGCTGCGGCTGCGCCGCGACCACCCGGACTGGTTCGCCGGGAGCTACCGGCCGCTCGTGGCCGACGGCCCCGCTGCCCGGCACGCGGTCGCGTTTCAGCGCGGCGGTCACGCGGTGACGGTCGTCACGCGGCTGCCCGCCGGGCTGCGGCGCCGCGGCGGCTGGGGAGGAACGGTGCTCCCGCTACCGGAGGGTGACTGGATGGACATACTGAACGGAGCCGGGTATTCCGGCACGCGTCCGCTCCTGTCCTCGCTGACGAGGAAGCTCCCGGTGGCGCTGCTCGTTCCCCGGCACCGGTGACCCGTGACGGTCTTCAGCGTGTGGGCGCCCGCCGCGGGCGAGGTCGAGGTGGAGACCGCCGGGCCGGGGCGTGCCCCGCGGCGGTACCCGATGACGCCGGGCGAACGCCCGGGCTGGTGGCGGGCGGACGTGGAGGCGGCCGCCGGCGCGGACTACGCGTTCCGGCTGGACGGCGGCGAGCCGCTGCCCGACCCCCGCTCGCCGTGGCAGCCGTACGGGCCCGGGGGGATGAGCCGCCGGTACGATCACTGCGCCTTCCGCTGGACGGACGAGGGCTGGCGTGGCCGCCCGCTCGCCGGGTCGGTGCTCTATGAGCTGCACATCGGCACGTTCACCCCCGAAGGCACGTTCGGCGCCGCCGTCGGCAAGCTCGGCCAGCTGCGCGACCTCGGCGTGGACATCATCGAGGTGATGCCGGTCGCGGCGTTTCCCGGCCAGCACGGCTGGGGTTACGACGGGATCAGCCTGTGGGCCGTGCACGAGCCCTACGGTGGCCCGGAGGCGCTGAAACGGTTCGTGGACGCGTGCCACGAGCTGGGCCTGGCGGTGATTCTCGACGTGGTCTACAACCACGTGGGGATCGGGAACAGGCTCGGCGACTTCGGCCCGTACTTCACCGACGCGCACGTGACGCCGTGGGGGCCGGCCGTGAACCTCGACCAGCCCGGGTCCGACGAGGTCCGGGCGTTCCTGATCGGGAACGCGCTGATGTGGCTGCGCGACTACCACATCGACGGACTGCGGCTTGACGCGGTGCACGCGTTCAAGGACCACCGTGCGCTGCATTTCCTCGAAGAGCTCGCGGCCGAGGCGGATATGCTCACCGCGCACACCGGCCGTGACCTGATCCTGATCGCCGAATCAGACCTCAACGACCCCAGGCTCGTCACCTCGCGAGAGGCAGGCGGCTACGGGCTGACCGGGCAGTGGAGCGACGACTTCCACCACGCGGTGCACGCCGCGCTGACCGGCGAGCGGCAGGGTTACTACGCCGACTTCGGGTCGCTCGCGGCGCTGGCCAAGACGCTGACCAGGGTGTATTTCCATGACGGGACGTGGTCCTCGTTCCGCGGCCGGACCCATGGACGGCGGGTGGACGTGTTCCGCGTGCCCGCGCACCGCTTTGTCGGTTACCTGCAGGATCACGACCAGGTGGGCAACCGCGCCATCGGCGACCGGATCGCCGCCACGCTCGCCGCCGGGACGGAGAATGCCGCGGGCCTGCTGCGGCTGGCCGCGGGGCTGGTGCTGACCGCGCCGTTCACGCCGATGCTGTTCATGGGCGAGGAGTGGGGGGCCGACACCCCGTGGCAGTACTTCACCGACCATACCGACCCCTTGCTGGCCACCGCCGTGGCCGACGGGCGCCGGAACGAGTTCGCGGCGTTCGGCTGGGGCCCGGCGGACGTGCCGGACCCGCAGGACAAGGCGACGTTCCTGCGCTCCAAGCTCGACTGGGAGCAGCCCGGCCGCGAGCCCCACCGCGGCCTGCTCGCCTGGTACCGGGAGCTGATCGCGCTGCGCCGCGCCAGGCCCGAGCTGACCGACCCGAAACTGTCCGGAGTGCGGGCCGACTACGACGAGGACGCGCGGTGGCTGGTGCTGTGGCGGGGACGGCTGCGGATCGCGGCGAACCTCGGCGGCGCGCCGGCCCGGCTGCCGCTCGGCGCGCCGGGGGCGGCGGTGCTCGCGGCGTCCGGTCCCGGCATCGAGCTCGGCCGAGACTGCGTCACGATGCCCCCCGCATCGTTTACTGTCATCGAAACCGAAGGGAGGAACGGCCATTAGGTACGACGCGGACGCGATCGTCGTCGGGGCCGGCCTGGCGGGCCTGGCCGCGGCGGCGGAGCTCACCGATGCTGGACGCAAGGTCCTGCTGCTCGACCAGGAACCGGAGCAGTCGCTGGGCGGCCAGGCCTGGTGGTCGTTCGGCGGCCTGTTCTTCGTCGGCTCGCCGGAGCAGCGGCGGCTGCGCATCAGGGACTCCGCCGAGCTGGCCTGGCAGGACTGGCTCGGCACCGCCGGTTTCGACCGGCCCGAGGACGAGATGCCCCGGCGGTGGGCACAGGCGTATGTGGACTTCGCCGCCGGTGAGAAGCGAGCCTGGCTGCGGCAGATGGGTCACCGGATCGTCCCGGTCGTCGGCTGGGCCGAACGCGGCGGTTACACCGCCACGGGGCACGGCAACTCCGTGCCCCGCTTTCACATCACGTGGGGCACCGGGCCCGGCGTGGTCGAGCCGTTCGAGCGGCGGGTCCGCGCCGCCGCGGCGGGCGGCCTGCTCGAGTTCCGGTTCCGGCACCAGGTCGACGCGCTGACCGTGACCGACGGTGTGGTGGACGGCGTCCAGGGCACGGTGCTCGAGCCCAGCGACGTCCCGCGCGGGCGGGCGAGCTCGCGCACCCCTACGGGGACGTTCGAGCTGCACGCGCAGGCGGTCATCGTCGCCGCGGGGGGCATCGGCGGAAACCACGACATGGTGCGGTCGGCATGGCCGGATCGCCTCGGCACGCCGCCCCGGCACATGATCTCCGGGGTCCCGGCGCACGTCGACGGGCGCATGATCGGCATCACCGAGGCCGCGGGGGGCCAGGTGATCAACCGCGACCGGATGTGGCACTACGTCGAGGGCATCCGCAACTGGAACCCGGTATGGCCGCTGCACGGGATCCGGATTCTTCCCGGGCCCTCCTCGCTGTGGCTCGACGCCGCCGGCCGGCGCCTGCCCTCCCCGCTGTTCCCCGGCTTCGACACGCTCGGCACGCTGGAGTACCTGCGCCGCACCGGCCACGACCACAGCTGGTTCATCCTCACCCGCAAGATCATCGAGAAGGAGTTCGCGCTGTCGGGCTCCGAGCAGAACCCCGACCTCACCGGCCGGTCCCGGCGCGGCGTCATCGGCCGCGCGCTGGCCGGCGTCCCCGGTCCCGTGCAGGCCTTCCTGGATCACGGCGAGGACTTCGTGACCGCGGGCGATCTCCCGGACCTGGTAGCCGGGATGAACAAGATCACCGGCGACAGCCTGCTCGACGTGGCGGCCGTCTCCGCCGAGGTCGCCGCGCGCGACCGGGAGATCGCCAACTCCTACAGCAAGGACATGCAGGTCATGGCGCTGCGCGGTGCCCGCTCGTATCTGGGCGACAGGCTCATCAGGGTCGCGAAACCGCACCGGCTCCTTGATCCGGCCGCGGGCCCGCTGATCGCCGTCCGGCTGTCGGTGATCACCCGGAAGACCCTCGGTGGCCTGCACACCGACCTGCGCGCCCGCGTCCTTGGCGGCACCGGCCAGCCGGTCCCGGGACTGTACGCGGCGGGCGAGGCCGCTGGCTTCGGCGGCGGCGGGATGCACGGCTACCGGTCGCTCGAGGGGACCTTCCTCGGCGGCTGCCTGTTCTCCGGCCGCACCGCCGGCCGGGTCGCCGCCGCCGACGTCACCTGAGCACGCCGGTTCGGCGTGCGCGGGTTTCCCGCCCGGGTTCCCGCCCGTTACCTGTGAGCGCGCCGGTGCGGCGCGCCCCGTTCGCCTCCGTTACCTGTGGGCGAATGGGGGAGGCGTTCATGATCACGGAATCGTAGGGCCGCATGCGACACCCTAATTTCCACCATGGTGTTCGCGGCCGGCACGTCGTGGAAACCATCAACGGGCCCATACTACGCCGGGGTGCGCGTACTACGCCGGGGTGCGCGGTCCCGGCTCTGGGATGTATTTCTGGATGGCCAGGGGCCGGGCTCACGATGGCGGCGGGGCCGCTGGCGCATTTGGCCCCGCCCAGTGGGGCCGTTGGCGCATTTGGCCCCGCGCAGGGGCCGACTGCCGGTAGCAGGGTGTTACCTGTGGGCATGTGGGGGCGAATAGTGATCGATGAGGTTAGTTACCATCCCGCGAGATTTAAGCCAGAGCCCGCCGACCCGGCTGCCAGCGGCCTAGTGACCCCAGCCGCCCCAGTTGTTCCAGCCGCCCGAGTTGTTGTTGTTCCAGCTACCAGAGTTGTTCCAGCCGCCTGAGTCGTTCCAGTTACTGGAGTTGTTCCAGCCGCCTGAGGTGTTATTCCAGTCGCCTGAGGTGTTGTTCCAGCCACTAGAGCTGCGCCAGTCACGTGAGTCGTTCCAGCTACCTGAGGTGTTGTTCCAGTCACCCGAGTTTTTCCAGCTACTGGAGTCGTTCCGGCCATCGGAGTTGCGCCAGTCACCTGAGGGGCTCCAGCTACCCGAGGTGTTCCAGCCGCCTGAGTCGTTCCAGGCGCCCGGGTCCCAGGAGCGGTGGTGCTGGCCTGGCCAGCCACCCCAGGGCCACGGCCAGGGCCAGGGCCAGGGCCATGGCGTCCCCGGGTGGCCGCCCTGCGGGACGCCGTCCGGTGTCCCGCCTGGCTGGCCGCCGGCCGGTGAGCCTCCCCCGTGCCGGGACGACGTTGTCGTCGTCGAAGGCTGCGAGGTTGGCGTGGTGGCTGGCGGGCGTGCCTGGCCGTGGTGACCGCGGGACGTGGACGGCGGCGCGGTGGAGACCGGCGTTCTTGGCGTTGCCGGCGGGGGTGCGGCCGCCGGAAGGCGCGGTGGCGCGGCGGCGCCGGGCGGCGGGACTCCTGGACCGCCGTGGGAGATCAGCGTCACGACGGCCGCGACCCCGACCGCGACCGACAGCAGTGCGCCAGCGGAGGTGGCGACGCCCGTGCGGAAGCTGATCTCCTCCAGCCGGGCGTAGATGACAGCCCGGACCCTGCCGCCAAGCCCGTGTGGCGGCCCGGCAAGCTCACGCTCCTCCGGAGCGGGCCGGCCCGCGGCCCGATGCCGTCCGCCGTGCCCGGGGTGCGGATGAACACGCTCACGATCCCCATCGCTCACGAGACGGGACAATACAGCCCCGCGCGGCAAATGATGATCGTTCTACCGCATTGAGCGGAAATGGATACTTTGAGGTCAACCCAAGCCGCCGATGCTGGCACCGCGAACCGCGGTTCGTGGCCGACGCCGGTGCCGTCGGCTGGGCACACCGCGGTCTTGGCCGCGCGTGCGCGAGCGGCACTTCGGCGCTTGGCCGAGACTGGACGGATGACCACGAGTATTCCTGGCGCACCTGACCTGTACGCCCGCGGCTGGCGGGGCCGGCATCCGCGGGCCGCCGCCGCCGATCCGCGCGACCCGCTGGGCCTGGCGGCCGATGCCCCGCTGCTGGCGGCCTGGCTGAACTGGACGGAGCTGGCCGAATCCGGCCGGCTGACGCCGATGTGCACGCCGGGCCACAAGCAGCGCCGCGATCTGGCGGGCGCGGTCGTGACGGGCGATGTTCCGCTCTACGGCGGCCTGGACGCGATCAAGCGGGCCGACCAGCTGCGGGCCGAAGCCGAGGCCCGCGCGGCGGCGCTGTGGGGCGCCGGCTGGTGCCGGTTCTCGGTCGCCGGGTCGACTCACGGCAACCAGGCACTCTGCCTCGCAATCGGCCGGCCGGGGCAGGAAGTGATCATCACCCGGACGCTGCACCGGTCGCTGCTGCTCGGCCTGGTGCTGGCGGGCCTGCGTCCGGTCTGGGTACGGCCGGAGATCGACGCCGCCTCCGGCCTGCCCGCCGCGGTCCCCGTGCAGGCGGTTCGCGGCGCGCTGGCCGCGCACCCGGACGCCTGTGGCGTGATCCTGGGCGACCCCTCCTACGTCGGCACCGTCGGCGACCTGGCCGGTCACGCGGAGGCCGCGCACGACGCCGGCGTGCCGCTCATCGTGGACGCGGCCTGGGCCGCCCACTTCGGATTCCATCCCGGCCTGCCTCCGCACGCGATCGCCGCGGGCGCCGACGCGATGGTGACGAGCACGCACAAGATGCTGCCCTCGATGACGCAGGGCGCGCTCGTCCTGGCCAGGACCGAACGACTGGACGCGGCGCGGCTGGACAGGGCGTTCGAGGCAACCCACACCACCAGCCCGTCGGGATCGATGATGGCGAGCATCGACGCCGCCCGGGCGCTGCTGGCCAGGGACGGAGAGCGGCTGTGCGCCAGGCTGCTGCGGGGCGTGGCCGCGGCGCGCGCACGGCTGCGCCGGGTGCCGGGTGCGGGCGTGCTCGACGGCCCCGGCGTGGACCCGGCAAAGCTGGTCGTGCTGCTCGCCGGAACAGGGGCGCACGGCAGCCTGGTCGAGGCGGACCTGATAGCCGCCGGTGCGCCTGCCGAGATGGCCGACAGGGACACCGTCGTGCCCATCCCCACGATCGCCGACGACGAGGAAACGCTCGCCGCGTTCACCGAGGCGCTGGTCGCGTCGATCGAGCGGCACCGCGGCGCGCCACGCAGGCCCGTGGTCACGGCCACGTGGACGGTTCAGCCGCAGACCATAATGGCGCCGAGAGAGGCGTTCTTCGCCAGGAACGAAACCGTCACCGCCGATGCCGCCATTGGACGGGTGAGCGCGGAACTGGTCGCGCCCTACCCGCCCGGCGTTCCGGTGCTGGCACCCGGAGAACTCATTACGGGGGAAGCGGTCGACGGGCTGCGTGAGGTGGCGGCCGACGGCGGCCGCATCGCGTACGCAGCCGACCCCACCCTGGCCACCTTCCAGATCGTCGCCGCCTGACCGGGTTCCTCCTCCGCAAGACCGATGTCGCTGAAGGCCCTCCCAAGGGCTCAAACCGGCATCCACACCGCACCCCAGTCGCGATACCCGGCTATTGACGACATCGTTACGCCGCCTTATCATCATCATTACAAATAGGAAAGTTTCCTTACAGTTCTCGGCGGCCGGTCGGCTCGGCGTGATCCGGCAGCCGGGGTTCTCGGCGGCGGGGGGATCCGGCAGCGGAGGATTCGGCCATGATCAGTCTGCGACGTCACCCCAGAAGCCCCTTCCAGCCAGCGGAGCGCTCGAAACGCCGCCGGCTCACCGCGGTGATCGCGGCGGTCGTCCCGGTCGTCGCGCTGGCGACGGGCGGTGTCGCGCTGACGGCGCTTCCCGCCTCCGCGACCCAGGTGCCGCCCGCGCCGTCCGGCTGGTCGACGGTGTTCAGCGACGACTTCTCCGGTGCGGCGGGCAGCACGCCCTCGTCCGCGAACTGGATGTATGACACCGGGCCCGGCTCCAGTTTCGGCACCGGCGAGATCGAGACGATGACGAACTCGACGAGCAACGTGTACCTCGACGGCGGCGGCCACCTCGACATCACCGCCCTGGACAACAACGGTTCGTGGACGTCCGGCCGTATCCAGACGACCAGCCCCAACGTCGGCGCGCCCGCAGGCGGCGAGCTCGAGGTCACCGCCTCCATCCAGCAGCCCAACGGAGGCCCTGGCTACTGGCCGGCGTTCTGGATGCTCGGCCCTGGCCAGTGGCCGGAGAACGGCGAGATCGACATCATGGAGGACGTCAACTCCCTGTCGGAGGTCTCGGGCACCATCCACTGCGGCACATATCCGGGCGGACCGTGCAACGAGCCGAACGGGATCGGCAGCGGGCTGACATCCTGCCCGGGCTGCCAGAGCGGTTATCACACGTACACGATGATCCTGAACCGTACCGACACGGCGAACGAGTCGATCACTTTCTACCTGGACGGTAACGCGTACTTCACCGTGACCGAGGCCCAGGTTGGCACGTCGACGTGGCAGGCGGCCTTCGACCACAACCTGTCGATAATCTTCGACCTGGCAATGGGCGGCGGATACCCGAACGGGGTTTGCGGCTGCACCACCCCAACCAGCGCCACCACCTCCGGCGGCACGATGAGTGTGGCCTACGTCGCGGCGTACGAGACGAGCGGGGCGGGCGGCGGGACGGGCGGCCCGATCACCGGCTATGGCGGGCTGTGCGTCGACGTCCGGGGCGCGAACTCCGCGAACTACACCCCGGTCCAGGTGTACACCTGCAACCAGACGAACGCGCAGCAGTGGACGGTCGTCGAGGCGGGCAGCACGCTGCACGCGCTGGGCAAGTGCATGGACATCTACGCGGGCGGCACCGCCGACGGGACCGCGGTGGACCTGTACGACTGCAACAACACCGCCGCGCAGGTCTTCATCCCGCAGTCCAACGGCTCGCTGTACAACCCGCAGTCAGGCAAGTGCCTGGATGACACGAACTGGTCGACGACGCCCGGGACCCAGCTGCAGATCTGGGACTGTACCGGCAACGCCAACCAGCAGTGGAACCTGCCCTGACAATGCCACCGTCATCGCCCGGAGCGGTTAACTGGCGCGCCGCCTGGCTCGCTCCATTACCGCCAGAGCACCGTTCTTGCCGGGTGCGGTGGCGGAAGCAAAACCTGCGGGCGTGAGATCTCAGGCGCGCCCGCGGGAAGCGGGGACGGTACATGTATCCAGCCACGGCGCTGCCGGTTCGCGACGCGTACCCGGACAAGGGGTTCATACGGGCCCTCGTCCGTATACCTGTGACGCACTATTCCGCGAAATATTTCCTCGGAGATCACAAGGACCAGCGGCGCGATGGTTTTCTTCAGGGCTTTTTTGACCGTTCGCGAGTCCAGCAGCCTGAATGCGACGTCGAGATCTTCGCCGAAAAAACCGTTGTCATCCTGGTGGACCTCACCGGCGTGCACCACGGCGCGCAGCCGTATGGCGAGCGCCGGCTGGATAACGGCAGCGTTATGCTCGGTGAGCAGGACGGCGAGAGCCGGGATGAGCCGGCCGAGCAGGACGGTCTTCGGCACATCGTCGTCCGGCCGTATAAGCACGAGGACGCCGTCGCCGCGGTCGGTGAGCTGGTCCAGGTTCTTCTCCTCGACGCCGGCCGCGTCGAGCGCGCGGTACAGCAGTTCGTACAGGACGCGCCGCAGCTCGGCTTTGACCGGATTGGTGCGATTGGTGGAGCCCTCGAGATCCAGCGCGACTATTGAGCGATGCATGGGACCTGTGGGACGCCGGCCGTCCTGGTTCTGCGTCACAGCGAGCTGAATGCTCATCCGGCCCTCCTGGCAAGCTCAGCAACCCGGCCCCTCTTACTCAGCGTGCCCCGGAACTCACTGAAGACAGCCAGCTGTACACGAGGCTTGACCGACATGGACGTGTTTGCATAGGCCGCGCGGGAGACGGATTGATCAGCTGCGGCAAATGAGACATTGCCACCATGTACAAGTTTTGACAAACTTGGACATGAAAGACCTCTGGAGGATCCAACGGTGGCAGCGATCAAGCGCGACCCGATGCCGCCGGGTCCGATAAGCGAGCTTTTCGATCGCCTCCACGAGCTTCATCTATCGGCTGGGCTGCCGTCGATGCGGGAGATCGCCGCGGGAATCGGGCGCGGCGTCATCAGTTCCTCCACCATCCACAACATGTTCCGGGGATCCCGCGTGCCGCGCTGGAGCTTCCTGGAACTCGTCGTCGAGCAACTGCACGGCGATCCCGCCGAATTCCTCGCCCTCTGGCAGGCGGCTGTGGTGGCGGAGGAGGCGATCGGCATGCCGGGCGAGAGCCCGCCGGAGGCTGGGCCGCCGGCTCCGGAGGCGGCGGATTACGCCTCCAGGCCGTTGCGGCGTATCTGGTCTGACGGGATCCCGCCGCGCAACCCCCACTTCATCGGCAGGACCGCCGAACTCGGCGCGCTGCGCGCCAACCTCGCCCCGCGGACCGGGAGTCAGCACCCTCCCATACAGGTCATCTCCGGTCTCGGCGGGATCGGGAAGACCGCGATCGCCACCCAGTTCGTCCATCTCTACAGGGACCGGTACGAGGTCATCTGCTGGATCCATGCCGAGCATCTCGACCGGGTGAGGGAAGCCCTGGTCAGGCTGGGCCGGCGGCTGGATCTCCGGCTGGCGGCCACGGACGGCAGCCGTGACCGTGCGATCTCGGCTGTCCTGCGCACCCTGGAGTCAGGGCGCGTGCCGAGCTGGCTGCTGGTGTATGACAACGCGATCGAGCCTCTGGACCTGCAGCAGTATCTGCCGGCATGCCTGCCTGAAGGCCACATAATCATTACCTCCCGGCTGAAGATCTGGCCCAGCTACATCGACGCCGACAACATCGAAGTGCTGCCGTTCAGTGAAGAGGAGGCCGTCAGCTTCCTGCGCCACCGGGTACCGGCCCTGGCGGCGAAGGGCAGGCTTCGTGAGGACGTTGACGCACAGCGGGCACGCGACGCGTCGCGGCTCGCCGCGACGTTGCGGCATCTGCCGATCGCCATCGAGCTCGCCGCCGCCTATCTCGCCGAAACCGGGCAGAGCGCCGAGGAGTACCTGACCCGGTTCGGGAACGATGCCCGCCAGCTCGTCAGCGAGCAGCCCACCGACTTCCCCGTGCCCGTCTCGGCCGCGCTGGCGGTCGCCGCCACGGTGCTCACCACCGACGCGGGGCACCTGTTCAGCCTGTGCGCGTTCTTTTCGCCCGAGCCGATTGCGGCGGACCTGCTTCTTCAGAACGCTCATGCGGTCATGGAGCCACTCGGGCTGCGAGAGGTGCTCCTTTCGTCACACCGTTTTCGCTCCGCGGGAAGCCAGCTTCACAGGCTGTCGCTGGCCAGGGTGGACGGCGCCCGTGACCTGATTCAGGTCCACCGGGTCGTCCAGGCTGTCACCGAGGGACGGCTGCGCCGGCACAGTCCGGACACCTTCCGGGCATACCGGGCGGCGGCCGACACCCTGCTCGCCGAGTCCAACCCCGGAAACCCCGACCGGGCCGGCAACGACGCGATCTACGACCTGTCGCTGCAGCACCTGCAGGCCGACCGCAGGTTCTTCAATACAGGCAACGCGGCGCTGCGCCGTCTGGTCATCGACCAGGTTCGGCGGCTGCATCTGCGTGGCGGCCACGTCGAGGCGATGCGTTTCGGGGAAGACGCGCTGCGGGTCTGGAGAGAGCGGCTCAGCCCGGATCATCTTGACGTGCTGACGCTGGCGGTCGAGGTGGCCATAGCGATGCGGCTGGACGGCCACGCGGCCGATGCCAGCCGGGTCACCCTGGAGACGCTGATGCGGCTGCGGCAGCGTTACGGCGATGATCATGAGATAGCCCTGCTGTGCGCCAACACCTACGGGGCCGACCTGCGCACCCGCGGTCAGTTCGGCGAGGCGCTGGAGCTGGACCTTGAACTGCTGCCGAAGTTCGAGCGGGTCTTCGGTCCCGATCACGGGCGGACGCTCAACGTTCTCAACAACATCGGGGCTGACTACCGGCGCCTCGGCAGCTTCCGGGAGGCCCTGGAATACGACAAGCGAACGTTCGAGGAGCGGAGGCGCATTCTCGGCGACGCCAATCCGAGGACGCTCCACTCGCTTGACGCCGTGGCCCGGGACCTGCGCGGTCTCGGCCTCTACCAGGAGTCGCTGGACACCGCGCGCAAGGTGGTCAGGGCCTTCGCCGCGGCGGGCGGCAGGGAGAACCCTGACTGGCTCAACGCACGCAAGGCGTTCGCCGTTGCGCTGCGGAAGGCGGGCCACCACTGGGACGCTTTTCAGGAGAGCGAGGAGGTGGTCCAGCGTTATCGCGATTACCTTGGCCCGGACCACACCTACACGCTGCGGGCCGCCACGAACCTGATCAACGACCGGCGGGCCGTGGGCGACCTCATCCGGGCCGCCGAACTGGGCCGCGAGGTCCTCGAACGGTGCCGGGAAGCCGGATTCCGGATCGATATCAGCTACGCGGCGCTCGCCAACCTGGCATCGGTGCTGCGCGCGGCGGCCCACCCGGAGGAGGCGCTGCGGTACGACGTGCAGGCCAGGGACGGGCTCATCAGCACGTACGGCGACCTGCATCCGTTCACGCTCGCGGCCAGCATCAACTACGCCGCGGACCTGGCCGCGTGTGGTGAGCTGGCCGAGGCGATCCGGATCGGCCAGGATACCGCCGTGAAGTGCCGCAGCTCGCTCGGCGAGAACCATCCGGACACGCTGATGGCGCTGGCCAACCTCGCGATCGACAGGGGCGCCTCCGGAGAGCGGGCGGAGGCGGAACGGATGCTCGCCGAGGTGCTGCGCCGGTATGAGCAGACGCTGACCGCCGAGCACCCCGAGGCACGGGCGGCCGAGCAGCGAACCCGGCTCACCGCCGAGATCGAGCCTTACTGAGCCGCCTCAGGTCGGCGGCCACGCGGTCGCTCACGTGCGTGATGAGGCGTATGAGGTCGTCGCAGTAGACCGACGGGTTCCGGAACCCCTCCCCGCCGCGGTAGCGGTGCGGGTAGAGGCCGCCACCACAGATCCGCATTATCTGGCAGGCCTGGCACTGCGGCGCCAGGGCGTCAGCTCCCATCTGCCTGGCGACCGTGGTGGGATGGTCGAGCGCCGCGTCGAAGCTGTCGGCGGCGACGTGCAGCCCGGTGCCGGCGGCGCCCGGGTAGGCCGAGCTCAGCGAGTCGAGCTGCTTGATGGAGCCATCGGTGTCGATGACGACAAGCGTCGTCGGCAGCAGCCCCAGCCCCTCCACGGCGGCGGCCTGGCCGAGCACTAGCTGGATCAGCTCGGCGAACAGCCGGATCCGCGTTTCCTGCGCCGGAGCGCCGTACCAGCGATCGAACACCGCGATCAGCCAGTCCCCGTGGCCGCTACCGGGTGGCGGGCAGTCCCAGTTGGCGTGCGGCAGCAGCAGGTCAACGGCGGGAGGCCCGAACTTCAGCAGCGCCTCATAGGTGGTGACCGGATCGCTGCGCGCGTCGACCGTGCACAGGATGCCGCCGTAAAGATCACGGAACTCCGCCGATGCGAGCAGGCGGAGGCCCTCGGCCACCTCCTCGAAGCTGCCGCGGCCGCCGGCGTAGCGGCGGCGCCCGTTGGCTTCCGCGTCTCCGTCCAGGCTGACGCCGACGTGGATGCCGAGGGTCCTGAACGCTTCGAGGACGGGACGCCTCAGCAGGGTGCCGTTCGTCTGGACGGAGATGCGCACCTGCGCCGGCACACGGTCACGCAGGGAGCCGGCCAGCCCGGATATCCACTCCGTTCCGGCGAGCAGCGGTTCCCCGCCGTGCAGGATGACCTCGACGCCGGGAAGGCCGTGCCGGCCGGCGTGCTCGGCGATGCGCTCGACAGTCTTGTCGGCAGTGGCCCGGCTCATCCGCATGGGCATGTCCCGCCACGCCTGGTCGGCCATTTCGTAGACGTAGCAATAGGAACAGGCGAGATTGCAGCGGCTGTGAATTTTCAGGACGAATTGCTGAAAGGGGACGGGCTTGTGGCCTGCCGCCCGGGCCCGCGGCACGTCCAGGTCCAGCAGCGGCCAGCGGGCCGGATGAGGCGTCACCCGAACCAGCCGGCCAGTTCGAGCGGATCCACCCCGCCGCCGAGGTAGGTGTGGACGTCGAAGATGATCGGCAGCTTGGTGGCGAGAGCCTCGCTGAGCGCCGGCGCCCGCTCCGCCCCGGCCCGCTGGGCCGCGGTGCCCGCCCGCTGGACCGGGGTGCCCGCCTGGTGCACCGCGAGCGCCAGGCCGATCCAGGCGTCCGGCTGCGGGCCGGGGGAGCCCGCTATCTGGTTGCGGTACGCCCGGACCGCGGCGCCGGCCTCCCCGCTGAGCAGGAGATCATCGGCCTCGCTGAGCGAGGCTGCCCCGCTGGCGCGCAGTTCCCGGTACCGGGAGGGCTCCAGGTAACGCAGGTTCAGCAGGCGGGTCCGCACGTCTGAGCCGGCCTTCCGGAAGTCCTCGTTGATCCACGTTCTGGCGGCCCCCTGGTCACCGAGTCGCTCACCGAGCCGGTAGGCAGCCGCGAGGCCGGCGATTTCGGCGGCGTCGGTCGCCATGTGCCGGACCTGCCAGGTGAGCCGGTGGTCGAGGGCCGCCGCCTCCGCGAGCCGCAGCGGGATGTCGGGCACATGCTCGGACGCCAGACCCTGGCCCTGGTCCCGTATCTCCCGGACGAACCGTTCGCCGGGCTCGGTCAGGCAGCCGGACTCCAGCAACGTGCGGGCGGTCATGTCGATGGTGGACCGCCACCGCGCGAACGACGCCTGGGCACGGAGCACCTCATCCGGCTCCGTCTCGGCGTGCTGCTGGACGCTCCAGAAGCGCGCTATGCCCAGATGCGCGTACGCCCCCTGAAGCAGGCCGCCGGCCGGGCGCGGGTCCTGCCGCCACGGCGCGTAGACCTTCGCGCCGCCGGGTCTGACGAGCGGAATCATGTCCATCAGTCCGCACAGCTTGACGTGCTGGAACTCGTGGACAAGCGTCTCGGCCATGGTTACCGCGTCCGGCTGCCAGGACATCGCGACCGCCCCGAAGGCGGCCGGGGTGGTCGCGCTCACCAGGTCGGTGCCGCTCAGCGGCGTCAGCGGCACGATGACCGACAGCCCGGCCGCGATGGACTCGGCCGCCGCCCGGTGATGGCTCACCAGCACCTGCCAGGCGGACTGGATACGCCGCCGCCAGGCGGCGGTCTCCTCCTCGGTCATGCCCGCCGCCATGGGCAGCGTGTACCGGTCGAGGTACCGGTCGGCCGTCTCGAGCAGCGCGTCCCAGGCCAGGCCGCCGGCGGCGGCCCGCGCCACGGGCGTCCCGCGCCACCGCGGAACGGGCTGGGCGGTTCCGTCGTCGGGCACCAGCGTGCTCGCGGCGGCCTCGAGGCGGCCTCCCGCGGTCACGTACTCGCCGTCACCGGTCAGGCGTATCCAGGCCGCGTCGCCGGTGACCTCCCACGATCCGAGGCCGGGGAGCGGCACGCGGCCGTCACGTACCGGCACGTCGATCTCGAACGGGATGCCCGCCCGCACGGCCGCGGCCGCCGCGGCGCACGCGAGGTAGCCGAGATCGGCCGGGGCTCCCGTCTCGAGCCGGATCAGGCAGTCGTGGGCCCACCCGCCCAGGTGCGGCAGGCCGAGCAGCCACGCACCGGTGCGCGGCTGCGCATGCTGGACGCGGCTGAGCAGTTCATAGCCTGCCTGAAAGGCGGCGCTCCCCGGGGCGGCGCCGTCCGCGGTTCCGGCGACGGCGTGCAGCAGCATCGCGTGCTTGCAGTGCTGCCCCTCTCGCAGGTGCCGGATCACGGCGGGGTCGCCGGCGCCCGAGGCGAGCGCGGCGAAGGCGGCATCGGGCAGCCCAAGAGGAGTGATCAAGGCGATCGTTCCCGACCGGTCAGGGGCGGCGGTGCCTAGATCCTCGCATTGAATGAGCTCAGCGGCACGCCGTTTTCCCTGAGTCGTTCCCTGTAGAGGGCGATGGACCGCGCGAGGGCCGAGTCACCCAGCCGCGCCAGCCGATCCAGCGGAATGTCCCGCAGGTCCGGAAGCACGGACGTGAGCTCTTGCTCTTGCGCAGTCGCCACTCCGGACCGGAACATGAGGTCAGGACGGTGGTTGCTCGTGTCGCTTGGACCAAAACGGTGTACGACAGCCCCGGAAGTCACACGGAAATCATGCCGCCACCTGCCCCGCCGCGTAGTGGACACGCCGCAGGCCGTGTATTGCAATTCGGTGACAGGCTCGCGGATCTCCGTTCGGGCCGCCCCGGGCTACCTCGCCCAGATACTTCGCGCAACCTCCCCGACCAGTTCGAGCTTGCGCTGCTGGGTGTCCTCGCCGATGAGGTTCGCGCCGATGGAGACGGATGCGAAGCCGCACTGGGTGGAGATCGCGAGCCGTTCGAGACCGACGTACTTCGCCGCCTCGCTGACGCGCGCCGTGATCTCCTCCACCGGCTCGATCTCGGTGGACTTGCTGGATATGAGGCCGAGTACGACGACCTTGTCGTCGGGCACCTTCGCCAGCGGCTCGAACGTTCCCGAACGCTCGTCGTCGTACTCCAGCAGGAACACGTCGATGTTGTTCATCCTGCCGAAAATCGCCTCGGCGGTGTCGTCGTAGCCGCCGGACGCGATCCACTTGCTCTGGTAGTTGCCCTTGCACAGGTGCAGGCCGAAGGTCACCCCCGGCACGTCGGCGACGGAGTTGATGATGTCCACGCCCTCGCTGAGCGTGCGCTCGGTGGGCATGCCCAGCGACTCGCGCAGCTCGCGGTTCTCCGGGTCGACGAGCGTCCCCAGGTCCGGCGAGTCGAGCTGCACATAGGTGCAGCCCAGGCGGGCGAGCGCGTGTACCTCGTCGCGGATGATCGTCGCGGCGTCCCCGAACATCTCGTACGCGTCCCGGTACGACGGGGCCGACAGCTCGGGCGACCAGGCGGAGTACATGACCAGCGGGCTCGGCAGCGTCACCTTCACCGGTACCCTGGCGCGGCCGCGGGCGTAGCTGAACTCCTCGAGGGTCAGCATCCGCCGCGGGCGAAGCTTGCCGGTGACGGTGATCGGGGCGTGCCAGTCCCAGGTCTCGCCGCCCGCGCCGTGGAAGGTGACACCGGCGCCGGGACGCTCCGTCACCCCGTCGACCTCGGCCAGCAGCTGATCAAGGAACGAGAAGCGGCGTAGCTCCCCGTCGGTGATGACATCGAGCCCGCACGCTTCCTGCAGGGCGATCCCCTGGTCGACGGCGCGGTCCTCGATCTGCTTGAACTCATGCGGCTCAATACGGCCGGCATCGAGCGCGGCACGCGCCTGTGACAGGTAGTGCGGACGCAGCAGCGACCCGACGACTTCGGCGTGGTGTATGCCCGTCATCCCTGACCTCCTTCGCTACCTCCCTGCGTACCCGCCGCCGGCCGGCGGCGGAAGAGGGGATTTCCGGAATTGACGGTAACCACAAGCGCGGTGGCGTACCGCACCATGCTCGCCACAAACGCGGTGCCGAGTCGCCCGCCGCAGGCCCGCGGCGGCCGCCGCGGGCTCCGGCAGGGCCCGAGCCGAATCTCGCGTGCTGAGAAACATGCAACTTTCGTGCCCGCCCGGTACCCGCCCGGCGCCGAGCCTGGTCTCCGGGCCACACCGCAAGCCGGTCCGGGGCCGGAATGTCGCTGGTAAGCGGCCGGTGGTGGGACGGGCCACGCCGCCGGCCCGCCCGGCCTGATCCGGCGCGGAGCGGCGGGGATCGCGCGGCGGCCGCCGGCCTTTGCATCCGGCGTTGTGCGGTGCGATGGTGAAGTGCCATCTCGGCTCTTCGTTCCGTCCAGTCGTAAACAGAGGACACAATGCGCTTCGGCCACTTTGATGACGGTCACCGTGAATATGTGATCACTCGCCCAGACACGCCGCTGCCATGGATCAACTATCTGGGAACGGACGCATACTTCGGCATCATCTCGAATACAGCCGGCGGTTATTCGTGTTACCGGGACGCGCGTTTGCGCCGTATCACCAGGTACCGCTATAACAACGTTCCGGCCGACTCCGGCGGCCGCTACATTTATCTGCGCGACAACGGTTCAGGAGAGTACTGGTCACCGTCCTGGCAGCCGACCCAGCGTGACCTCGACAGCTATGAATGCCGGCACGGGCTCTCCTACACCCGGATCTCGTCCGCACGTCTCGGAATTCGCGCCGAGACCCTGTACTTCGTGCCGCTCGGCGAGACACTGGAGGTCTGGCGGCTGCGCGTTTCCAACGACCGCGGCGCGCCGGCCGACTTGTCGGTGTTCTCCTCCGTGGAGTTCTGCCTGTGGGACGCGCAGGATGACGCGACGAACTTCCAGCGCAACTACTCGACCGGCGAGGTGGAAGTCTCCGGCGGAGTTATTTACCACAAGACCGAGTACCGGGAGAGGCGGAATCACTTCGCCTATTTCGCGTGCTCCGAGCCGCTCGCCGGATTCGACACCCAGCGTGCCGCCTTTCTCGGCGCCTATCGTGGCTGGGACCGGCCGGTGGCCGTGGAGCGCGGCGAATCATCCAATTCCGTGGCCCATGGCTGGGCACCCCATGGCAGCCACCACGTGCGGCTGCGGCTTGCCCCGGGGGAGACCACCGAGGTGATCTTCCTTCTCGGCTACTGGGAAAACCCCCGGGAGCAGAAGTTCGGCGCACAGGGCTCCGGAACCGTCAACAAGGCCCTCGTGCGCCCGGTCATCGACCGCTGGCTGCGGTCCGAGACGGTCGCCGAGGGGTTCGACCGCATCCTCCAGTCGTGGGATTCGCTCCTTTCCACGCTGTGCGTCGTCACGCCGGACAACGACACGAACCGCATGGTCAATATCTGGAATCCCTATCAGTGCATGGTCACGTTCAACGTGAGCCGCTCGATGTCGCTCTTCGAATCCGGTATTTCCCGCGGTGTGGGATTCCGCGATTCCTGCCAGGACCTGCTCGGGTTCGTCCATCTGGAGCCCGCCCGCGCCCGCGGCCGCATCCTTGACCTCGCCGCCACCCAGCTCGCCAGCGGCGGCGCGTACCACCAGTACCAGCCGCTCACCAAGACGGGCAATGACGCCATCGGGTCCGGCTTCAACGACGATCCGCTCTGGCTCGTTCTCGGGGTCGCCGCTTACCTGAAGGAGACAGGCGACGCCTCGATCCTCGGCGAATTCGTACCCTATGGCGACGGCGGAAGCGCCGGGACGGCACTTTCCGAGCATCTGGAACAGTCGCTGCGGTACACGCTGGAACGGCGCGGCCCGCACGCCCTGCCGCTCATCGGCAGGGCCGACTGGAACGACTGCCTGAACCTGAACTGCTTCTCGGAGGCGCCGGGTGAGTCGTTCCAGACCACGGCGAACGTGGCCGGGGGCAGCGCCGAGTCGGTGTTCATCGCCG
>Ga0213875_10000608_pt1 | contig 29017 bp, 30 predicted proteins | sample BarmaccomBMRX_R8_FD_160105 | JGI IMG/M metagenome (GOLD analysis project Ga0213875, IMG submission 160105) | Root-associated microbial communities from Barbacenia macrantha in rupestrian grasslands, the National Park of Serra do Cipo, Brazil - RX_R8 | ecosystem: Host-associated > Plants > Roots... | reverse complement strand
CGGCGGGCGCCGCGAGCGCGGCGCCGGCGGCAGGTGCGCGGGCGCCGTCGGGGTCGGCCGGGACGCGTCGGGGCACGGGACGCCCGGCGGCGCTCGGCTCGCCGCGACCTCGCGCGGCCGGGCGCGCCGGCGCTCCGGCACCGTCACGCGCGTCCGCCGCCCCGGCGCCGCGCGTCGAGCCGGGGCCGAGCGCGTCGCCGTCGTCGTCGCTCGAGGCGCTGAACGCGCGCCTGCGCGCGATGCTCCCGCACGGTGCCGTCGCACCGGGCCACCTGACGCCGACGATGGACCCACGCGAGGCGCTGGCCGACTACGAAAAGTCGCTGTCGCCGCCGGCCGAGGTGCTCGCCGAGACCTTCGGCATCATCCGCGTGCAGCGGACGCTGGTGGCCGCCGGCTCGATCGCATACGTGTTCGAGCGCCGGCGCGACGTGCTCGGCCGCGAGGTGTGCCGGGCGTTCCGGATCACCGAGCACCCGCTGCCTCCCCCGCCGACGCCGCCGCCGAGCCTCGTCGGCGGCGTCGCGCGGCCCGTGCTGCCGGACCGGAACCCCGACATCAAGCCGGTCGTCGAGTACGTCGACGTCTCGTGCAACGACCGCCGCATGCAGAAGGTCGACCCCGGCTCGCTCACCACGCCCGTGCCGCGGCACCCGTGAGTTGCGGAAAACGCGCCGCTCGCGTATGATGGCGGACGGAGTTGAACGCTGGAAGCGTGGGCAGTGCCCGCGCTTCTGTGCTTAAGAGAGCCAGAAAGCAGTACGGTGATGGACCGAGCACAGCAGGGTCGTGCCGCGTCACCCGGGTCGTTGCGAGGTCGGATCGGGGGCCCCGCGCAACGCGCGGGGGGCGCGGAGCCGGGGGCGGAGCGCCGTGAAGCCGACGTGTTTTCCGACGCGTTCGAGCGCGTCGTGCATGCGCTGCCGCACGACGCGGCGTTCCGCGACGTCGAAGTCGTCGGCACGTCCGTGCGGCGCGGGCGGGCGCAGTCGTCGCTGCACGTCACGGTCGACCGTGAAGGCGGCGTCGACGTCGCGACGTGCGAACGCATCGCCTCGCGCATCAACGCGGCGCTCGACGCGTTTCCGGATCCCTACACGCTGGAGATCGAGTCGGCCGGACTGAACCGCCCGCTGACGAAGGCGTCGGACTACGACCGCTTCGCGGGACGCGATGCGAAGATCGTGACGACGCTCGCGATCGAAGGCGCCAAAACGCACCGCGGCACGCTCGACGGCGTCCGCGGCACGAACGTCATCCTGCGACGGGCGCAGGGCGAGCTGCCGATCCCGATCGCCGTCATCAAGTCGGCGAACCTGGAGTACGACGTTCGCGTCGACCTCCAGCGCGCGAAACAACGAGAGAAGAACCGATGAACACTGAGATGATCGCGGCACTCCGCGACCTCGAGAACGAACGCAACATCAGCTTCGAGTCCTTGCTCGAAGCGCTCGAAGCCGCGCTGATCTCTGCGTACAAGCGCAACTTCGGCGGCGAGGCGAATGCGATCGTGACGATTGATCGCCAAACCGGCGACTATCAGGTCTATCACCGCCGAAACGTCGTGAACGACGGCGAGGTGGCCGATCCGAAGCTGGAGATCGCGAAGAGCGAGGCCGGTGCGCGCTACGAGCCGGGCGACTTCTATGACGAGGTCGTCACGCCGCGCGACTTCGGGCGCATCGCCGCGCAGACCGCGAAGCAGGTGATCGTGCAGCGCATCCGCGAGGCGGAGCGCGACACCGTCTACAACACCTACTCGGCGAAACTGCACGACGTCGTGCTGGGCACCGTGCAGCGGTACGAGCAGCGCAACATGTACGTGCTGCTCGACGACCGCAAGACGGAGGCGCTGCTGCCGTTCTCGGAGCAGGTCGGCCGCGAGAACTACCGCATCAACGACCGCATTCGCGCGTACGTCCTCGACGTGCGCAAGACGAACAAGGGTCCGCTGGTCGTGCTCTCGCGCGCGGCGGAGGGTCTCGTGCAGCGGCTGCTCGAGTTTCAGGTGCCGGAGATCCAGGACGACATCGTCGAGATCATGGCGATCGCCCGCGAGCCGGGCGCGCGGACGAAAGTCGCGGTGATGTCGAAGCGTCCGGAGATCGACGCGCTCGGCGCGTGCCTGGGACCGAAGTCGTCGCGCATCCAAGCCGTCAAGGACGAGCTGCGCGGCGAGCAGGTCGACGTGATCGCGTGGTCGCCGGACCTGCCGACGTTCATCGGGAAGGCGCTCGGTCCGGCGAAGGTGCTCAACGTCGAGCTCTTCGACGAAGAGGGCGTCGCGCTCGTGACGGTTCCGGATCACCAGCTCTCGCTCGCGATCGGACGCGAAGGTCAGAACGTGCGGCTCGCCGCGCGGCTCACGGGATGGCGGCTCGACATCACGAGCGACTCCGAGTCGGCCGAGGCGCGCGAACGGTACATCGTCGAGCGTGAGGCGCGTGCGCACGAACCGGCGACCGCCGAAACGACCGAGGAGCCCGTCGCGGCGGAAGACGCGGAAGAAGCGCCGATCGATCAGGACGAGCTGCTGCGCCGTCTCGAGGAGTTCAAGCGCGAGATGTTCACGGCGGAATGAGCGAGCCGCAACGGACGTGCGTCGGCTGCCGGACCGTGCAGCCGCAAGCGGTCATGCGCCGGTTCACCCGGCGCTCGGACCGCTGGATCGCCGATGCGACGGGCAGGCGTTCGAACGGCCGCGGGGCGTACCTGTGCTCGCGCGAATGCGCCGAACGCGTTGAAAAGAACCGACGGTATCCGGGGTTTAGTAGAGAGGCTCTGCTACAATGGTGACTGCCCGGCGAGCGCGCCGGTACACTCCGGAGCGCGGAGCGGTGTAGTAATGACATAGCGGCGGATGGCGCCGGAGGGCGCCATATCTTTGAAGGATTGCATGGCAACCGGTAAAGTCAGGATTTTCGAGCTCGCCAAAGAGCTCGGCATGTCGTCGAAGGACCTGCTGGCGTTGTTCGGCCGGCTCGGGCTCGAGGCGAAGAACCAACTGAGTGTCGTCGAGCCGAAGGTCGCCGACCTCCTTCGCGCACAGCTGAAAGGCGCGAAGGCGACGCCCAAGCCTGCACCTGCCGCCGGCGCGCCGGCCGCCGCCGTTCCCGCCGCCGCTCCCGAAGCCCCCGCCCGTCCCGCGGCCCGCCAACGTGCGGCGGCACCGCCGGCCCCGGCGGCGGCCGCGATGCCGTCCGAACCCGCCGTCGCGGCGCCCGTGGCAGTCGCGGAGCCGGCGGCGACGCCTCCGGCCGACGCGCCGGCGACGCCCCCGGCCGCGCCCGTCCCCCAGCTTCGCCCCGTTCCGAGCACGCCGTCGCGCGCGCGTCCCGCGGCGCCCGTAGCGCAGCCGGAACAACCCGCGGCGAGCGCGCCGGCACAGCCCGCGGCGAGCGCGCCGGCACAGCCCGCGGCGAGCGCGCCGGCACAGCCCCAGGCGAGCGCGCCGGAGCAGCCCGCGGCGAGCACGCCGCAGCCGGTCGACGGCGCGGCCGCGCGCCCGGGCGTCGCGCCGCGTCCGGGCCAGCCCGGCCCGATGCCGCCGCGCCGTCCCGTCGCCCCGAACGAGCCCGTGCCGACGCTCCGGCCGGTTCCGGCCGGCCAGGCCTCGGTGCGGCCGCCGCGTCCTCCGTCGCGCCCGCTGAATCAGCCGGCCGCCGGAAACGGCCAGATCCCTGGACGCCCCGGCGTCGCTCCGCGCCCCGGCCAGGGCGGCCCCGGCCAGTACCAGCAGCCGCGTCCCGGTCAGGGCGGTGCACCCGGCGCGCCCGGCGCGCAGGCTCGGCGCCCCATGGGCAACGGCGCGTTCCGCCCGATTCCCGGCGCCACCGCCGGCCCGCGGCCGTTCGGCGGCCCGCGCCCTGGCGGGCCGGCGGGAGACCCGATCACGCCCGGCGGCCCGATGCCGTCGTCCGGAGGGGCCGGGGGCCGCCCCGGCGGCGGTCAGCGTGGGCGCCTCACGCGCGAGCAGCTCGAGGCGAAGAAGGCGCGCGACGCCGAGATGCGTCTCGAGAAGCAGCGTCGCCGCAACGGCGGCTTCGTCGAGCGCGTCGAGGACCCGTCGAAGAAGCTCGAGTCGATCGAGATCCCCGACATCCTGACGGTGCAGGAGCTCGCCACCTCGATGATCGTCCCGGCTGCGGACGTCATCAAGGAGCTGTTCCGCACGGGCACGATGGCGACGATCAATCAGAACATCTCGTCGGATCAAGCGATCGCCGTCGCGCGCAAGTTCGGCTTCAACGCGATCGTCAAAGAAGCCGGCGAGGACGTCGTCGTCGAGCAGGAAGAGGACAAGCCGGAGATGCTGCAGTCGCGGCCTCCGGTCGTCACGGTGCTCGGCCACGTCGATCACGGCAAGACGTCGCTGCTCGACCGCATCCGCTCGGCGAACGTCGCCGCGGGTGAGGCGGGCGGCATCACGCAGCGCATCGGCGCGTACACGGTCCAGCAGGACGGCCGCGACATCACGTTCATCGACACGCCGGGTCACGAAGCGTTCACGGCGATGCGCGCGCGCGGTGCGAAGGTCACCGACGTCGCGATCCTCGTCGTCGCCGCCGACGACGGCGTCATGCCGCAGACGCGCGAGGCGATCTCGCACATCAAGGCGGCGAACGTGCCGATCGTCGTTGCGATCAACAAGATCGACAAGGAGAACGCGCAGCCCGAACGCGTCATGCAGCAGCTCACCGAAGAAGGGCTGCAGCCCGTCGCGTGGGGCGGCAAGGTCGAGATGGTTCCCGTCTCGGCGCGCAGCGGCACGGGCATCGACACGCTGCTCGAGACGGTGCTGCTCGAAGCCGACCTGCGCGAGCTCAAGGCGAATCCGCATCGCCGTGCCAACGGCGTGGTGATCGAGTCCGCGCTCGACCGCGGCCGCGGCGCGGTCGCGACGGTGCTCGTGCAGAACGGTACGCTGCGCGTCGGCGACGTCGTCGTCGTCGGCCCGACGTACGGCAAGGTGCGCGCGCTCATCGACGACAAGGGCAAGCAGACGAAGAAAGCCGGCCCCTCGATTCCGGTCGAGATCATGGGCCTCGGCGACGTCCCGTCCGCGGGCGACGTGATGGCCGTCGTGTCCGATGAAAAGTCGGCGCGCGAAGCGGCCGCGAAGCGGCAGACGCGTCGTCGCGACGTGCGCATGGCGGCGACGACGGGCGGTGCGAAGGTCTCGCTCGAGACGTTCATGCTCATGCCCGCGGACGGCGGACAGAAGACGCTGAACCTCATCCTCAAAGCCGACGGACAGGGCTCGGTCGAAGCGCTGCGCGCGCGCGTCGAGTCCCTCTCGACGGCCGAGGTGGACGTGCGCGTCATCTTGGCCGGCGTCGGCGGCATCACGGAGAACGACGTCAACCTCGCGTCCGCGTCGAACGCCGTGCTGATCGGCTTCAACATCCGTCCCGACGAGGCCGTGAAGCGGCTCGCCGATTCGGAGCAGGTCGACCTGCGCTTCTATCAGGTGATCTACGACGTCGAGAACGATCTGAAGAAGGCCATGGTCGGCATGCTCGCGCCGAAGTTCCGCGAGGTCATCCTCGGCCGCGCCGAAGTCCGCGAGATCTTCAAGGTCTCGAAGGTCGGCTCCATCGCGGGATGCTACGTGCAGTCCGGCAAGATCACGCGCAACGCGAAGGTGCGCGTCCTGCGCGACGCCGCCGTCGTGTTCGACGGCGAGATCGAGTCGCTGCGCCGCTTCAAGGACGACGTCCGCGAAGTCGCCGAGAACTTCGAGTGCGGTATCCAGGTGGCCCGGTTCGGCGACCTCAAACAGGGCGACGTCATCGAGGCGTTCACGTCCGAGCTCGTCGCGCCGGAGCTGCAGCCCGCTTGATGCGGGGCATCGTCGCGGGCGTTCGCGGCGGGCACGATGCTGTTGGTTCGGGGCAACTCCACGATCGAAGGTCCATCCCTGAATTGCGCGATGGTTGCCGGCGCGGTGCGGGCGACGGTGTTGCGGCGGGGGCTCACAGAAATTCGCGGAGCCCGGAGGGCGGGAGCGAATGTTGTGGCAGCAGCTTTTCCGCAGGGATGCGGAAAAGCGGGCGTCCCCGCCGCAGCACCGTCGCCCGCACCGCGCCCGCCGAGATCGCGCGATGAAGCAACAACGGCAGGCGCGGATCGATCACGAGATCCAGCGGGCGCTGGCGAAGATCATCGACGAGGATTTGAAGGATCCGCGCCTCGGGTTCGTGACGGTCGTGCGGGCCGAGATCACGCAGGACATGAAGCACTGCAAGGTGTTCGTGTCGATCATCGGGGACCGGCACGTGGCTCGGCAGACGATGGACGCGCTGCAGAGCGCTTCGCGATTCTTGCGCGGTGAGCTCGGGAACGCGGTGGAGCTGCGGTACACGCCCGAGCTGACGTTCGTCGAGGATCGCACGACGGAGCGCGCGATCGCGCTGCACAAGACGCTCGAGCGAGCGAAGGTGATCGATGAGTAGTACGGTTGGCGGCGCGAAGGCCGCGACGAACGGTACGGCGCCGAACGGCACGGCGACGATCCTGCAGTCGAGCTCGACGGACGAGATCGTCGCGGAGCTGCGGCGGCGCACCGCGTTCATGTTCGTCTCGCACGTGAAGCCCGACGGCGACACGCTCGGCGCGGGGCTCGCGCTCGGGCTCGCGCTGAAGCAGCTCGGCAAGCGCGTCGGCTACTTCCAGCAAGACCCCGTGCCGCGCAACCTGCGATTTCTGCCGGATACGGAACAGGTCTCGCGCGTCGTCCCCGACGATCTGCCGGCGGACACGCTGTGGGTCTTCTGCGACATGTCCGACCCCACGCGGGCGGGCGAATTCTTGCCGGAGCTCGACCGCGCGAACATGCTCGACGTCGACCACCACCTCGGCAACTCCCATTTCGGCGCGCTGAACTACGTCATCCCGACGGAAGCGTCGACCGGCACGTGCGTGCTGCGGTTGCTGCGCGCGCTCGGCGCCGAGATCACGCCCGACATCGCGACGTGCATCCTCACGACGATCATGACGGACACCGGCGCGTTCATGCACACGAACACGACGGCGGACGTCCTGCGCATGTCGGCGGACATGATGGAGCTCGGCGCGGACAAGCCGCTGATCACGGAGGAGATCTTCGCGAACAAACGGTTCGCCGCGACGAGGCTCCTCGGCATGGCGCTCGAGCGTGCGGCGCTCGAGGACGACGGCCGGTATTGCTGGACGTATGTCGACGAGGCGATGCTTCGCGACTGCGCCGCGGACGGCGAGGACACCGAGGAGATCGTGCAGCATCTGCGCGCGGTCGACGGCGTCGAAGCGGCCGCGCTGTTCAAGGACTACGACGGCGCCGTGCGCGTGAGCTTGCGCTCGAGTGGACGCATCAACGTGCAGGCCGCGGCGGCGTCGCTCGGTGGCGGCGGGCACTTCATGGCGTCCGGACTGACGTTCGAGGGCGAGCTGCGCGGCGCGATCGACGCGGTTCACGCCGCGCTGCGCGCCCAAGGACTCTAGCGGCTTCGCGCTTCGCGCGACGTCACGAGCGCGTGCTCGGGTTCGTCAACCTCTTCAAGCCGGCGGGACCGACCTCGACGCAGTTCGGCGCGCGTCTGCGGCACGTCTATCGCGAGCCGCACGGGAAGCTCGCGGTCGGGCATTTCGGGACGCTCGACCCGCAGGCGTCCGGCGTGCTGCCCATCGCGCTCGGCAAGGCGACGCGCCTGCTGCCGCTGATCGCCGACCGCCGGAAAGCGTACGCGTGCACGCTCGTGCTCGGCACGTCCACGACGACGGGCGATGCGTCCGGCGACGCCGTGGAGCGCCGGGCGGTGCCCGGCGACATCGACGCGCGGCTGGCGCGCGCGCTGCCGTCGCTCATCGGCACGATCGCGCAGATGCCGCCGATGTACAGCGCGATCAAGTCCGGCGGCCGGCGCCTCTACGCGCTCGCGCGCGAAGGCCGAACGGTGGAGCGCGCGCCGCGCAACGTCCGCGTCTACGCGCTTCGCGTGCTGGGCCGTGACGGCGACGTCGTGCGGCTGCGCATCGCGTGCGGCGAAGGAACCTACGTGCGCACCTTGTGCGAGGATCTCGCGGCCGCGTGCGGCACGGTGGGGCACGTGGGCGCGCTGCTGCGCGAGGCGTCGGGACCGTTCGTGCTCTCCGAAAGCCGCACGCTCGATGACGTCGAGCGCGATCCCGACGCTGCGCTCGTGCCGCCGGAGCGCGTGATCCCGATCCCGACCGTGGTGCTCGACGGCCGCGGTGCGACGGACTTTCGCGCGGGTCGCATGGTGCCGCTCGCGCAGATGCCGGCCGAGCGCCACGTGTTCGTGCGCGACTCCGCGCGCGCCCTCGTCGGCGTCGGCGAGACCGTCGGCGCGCTGCTCGCGCCGCGCAAGGTGTTCCTGTGAAGGTCCACCACGCGTTGCCCGAGCACGCGCCGCAGCGCACGTTCGTCGTCGCGGTCGGTTTCTTCGACGGGTTCCACCGCGGGCATCGCGCGATCGTGCGCACCGCGCTGCGCATGCGCCGCGCCGGCGAGCGAACGGCGGTGCTGACGTTCCGCGAGCACCCGTCCGCGTTCTTGCGTCCCGGCACGCAGCCGCCGACGATCGCGACGCTCGAGGAGCGCGTCAACGCGTTCGCGCGTGCAGGCATCGACGAGGCGTACGTGATCCCGTTCGATGCGTCGATCGCGTCGCAGACGCCGGCGGAGTTTCTCGAGAGGACGCTGGTCGCGCGGTTGAACGCGCGCGCGATGGTCGTCGGCGCGAACTTCCGGTTCGGGCACAAGCGCGCGGGCGACGTGGCGTTCGCCGCCGCGCACTTCGCGGCGCGCGGACGCGAGGCCGTGGGCGCCCCGAACGAGCTCGACGGCGGCGAACGGATCTCGTCGACGCGCGTCCGCGCGGCAATCGCCGCGGGCGATCTCGAGACCGCCGATCGCCTTCTCGGCGCGCCGTACGCCGTGCGCGGAGTCGTCGCGTTCGGCGCCGGACGCGGTCACGATCTCGGCTACCCGACGGCGAACGTCGCGGTACCGGCGACGAAGCTGCTGCCCGCCGACGGCGTGTACCGCGTCACCGGCCGCCATGACGCGCACGACTACCTCGGCCTCGTGTCGATCGGCACGAACCCGACGTTCGGCGGCGTCGCCCGCACGGTCGAAGCGTGGCTGCTCGATTTTCACGGCGCGATGTACGGCGAAGAGCTCGTGCTGCGGGACTTCCGCTTCGTGCGCGCCCAGCGCACGTTCGATTCCGTCGACGCGCTGGTCGCGCAGATGCGCGAGGATGCCGCCTCGGTCACGTTCCCGTCGCCGGCGTCGCTCGTCGAACCTCAGCGCTCGGAGAAGTCGACGCCGAAGAGGTAGTCGGCCGCGACGGGGCGGCAGTCTCGAACCTCCGTCTGATACGTCGAGAGCACGGCGGCGCCGAGCGCGGCGCGGTTGAACACCGCGTTGGACGATCGGAAGATGCGCGCGTCGTAGACCCGCGAATGCTGGTCGAGCCGCACGAGCACCACGACCTGACCGCTCCGCAGCCCCCGCGCGGCGAGGGGATAGTCCGGCGCTTCCGCGTGCAGGGTGCGCGCCCGCGCGTTCGGCTGCGCGCACGTCGTCGGAAACGGCGGCTCTTCCACGCGCCGGCACTGCTCGTCGTCGAGCGTCTTGCCGCGGGCGACCGCGATGCGTCGCATCGTGTCGCCGTCGACCGTGTAGTCGATGTGCAGCTCGTCCGGCGCCGCCGTTGCAGCCGGCGGCGTCGGCGCGTCCGGCGCGCCGGGGACGCGCGCGACGGTCGTACCTTCGGGTGCTTCGATCGTGACCGCTCCGGCGCGCAGGACGAGATGCTCGAATTCGAGCGACGGACGCCCGTCGGACAGCGTGACGTCCTTGCGCCCGTACACGACGACCCGCTTCCCGCTGCCCTCGATCACGTAGTACCGTTCCGCCGTGCTCTTGCCGCCGGTGACGCAGTGCCATCGTCCCGGGAGCTGCGTCAAGACCGTCGGGTCCGTGGTCTGAGCGACGCACGGCGACGCGAGCGTGACGACGAGCGCCGCGACGGAAATCGCAACGAACCGCATGCCGTCGTATCGTCCGCCCGCCCGCGAGGGACCTGCGCGCGGAACCGGAGCCGTAACGGATGCGTTCAGAGCATCGTGCGCATCCGGACGATTCTCGCGGCGTTGGCCGCCTACGCGGTGACGCCGGCGGCGGCGCTCGCGATACCGCAGGTCGGAAAGCCCGCGCCCGCGTTCTCGCTGCCGTCGACGCAGCGGAGCACGATCTCGCTCGCCGCGCTCAGAGGCAAGCCGGTCTACGTGAACTTCTTCGCGTCGTGGTGCGGACCGTGCAACAGCGAGGCGCCGTCGATCGGAAAGCTTCGCGCCGAGTATACGAAGCGGGGGCTGCAGGTCGTCGGCATCGACGAGATGGACGCGTCGGGCGCAGGCGCGGCGTTCCAGAAGAAGTACGGCGCTCCGTACGCGCTCGTCGCGATCGACGACGGCGGAACGGTCGGACGTTCGTACGGGACGGTCGCGATGCCGGTGCACGTCTTCATCGACCGCCGCGGCATCGTTCGCACCTACCGCATCGGCGAGATGAGCCCGGCGGAGATCGACGCCGCGATCAAGGACGCGCTGAAGTAGCCGTTACGGCTGCGCGTTGATCTGCGCTTGCGCGCCGGCGCACAGATTCACGGCCGCGCGCGCCTCCGCCGTGACCTTCTGGTACTGTGCCGCCTTGAGGTCGCGCTGCGCCGCGGCCAGCTGCGCGGAGGCGGCCGGCGTATTGGCGGAGTTGCGCGACGCGCACGCGGCGACCGCGCCGCGCGCCTGTGCGACGAACGCGTTCGCGTCGACGGCGCCGACGCTGCCGCCGGGAATCGGGAACGGCTGCGTCTGCAGATAGCTCGCCTGCGGGATCGTCGACTGCAGCACCCGGATCGGCGCCGGCGGCGGCGCATTCGCTTGGATGAGCGCTTGGATCGCCGCGGAGCGCGCGCCCGCCACGTCGCCCATGCGGTAATGTTGGATCGCCGCCGACGTGCTCAGCGATGCGGCTTGCGCGTTCGCGGCGTTGGCCGCGGCGGCGCGTGCGGTCGCAAGCATCGCCTGCAGCACGAGATCGGACGTCGGCCTGCCGGGCGCGGGCGGCGTCCCGATCGGGAGGGTCTGCGCCGCCGCCGGCGACGCGGTGAGGAACGCGAATGCGAGCGCGAGCAGCGTACGTTTCATGCAGCCTCCACGGTGATCGCGCTGCCGTCGTAGTCGACGCGCGCGACGTTGCCGCTCGCGAGGCGTCCGCGCAGGATGGCCTCGGACAGCGGCGTCGTGACGTGACGGGCGATCGCGCGCGCGACGTAGCGCGCGCCGCCGCCCTGCGATGCGGATGCGTCCGCGAGAAAACGGCGTGCCGCCTCGGAGAGATCGAGACGCATCGCGTGCGCGCCGAGCCGGTCCGCGAGCAGTGCGACCTGCAGCGTCACGATCGCCTCGATCTCGCGCGTGCCGAGCGCCTTGAACACCACGACGTCGTCGAGGCGGTCGAGCAGCTCCGGACGCAGCGTCGCTTCGAGCTCGTCGCGGTCGAGGTTCGAGGTCAGCACGAGGATCGCGTGGCGGAAGTCGATCGTCCGGCCCTTCGCGTCGGTCACGCGCCCGTCGTCGAGGATCTGCAGCAGGATCGCGGACACATCGGGGTGCGCCTTCTCGATCTCGTCGAAGAGCACGACGGAATACGGACGGCGCCGGATCGGCTCCGTGAGCTGGCCCGGTTCGTCGTGACCTTGGTAGCCGGGCGGCGCGCCGATGAGCCGCGAGATGGTGTGCGCTTCCGTGTATTCCGAGAGGTCGAGGCGCACGAGCGCGTCGTCCGTTCCGAACAGCGCGTGCGCGAGCGCTCGCGCGAGCTCCGTCTTTCCGACGCCGCTGGGGCCGACGAACAGAAAGCCGCCGACGGGCTTGCGCGGATCTTTCAGGCCCGCGCGTGCGCGGCGAATCGCCTCCGCGACGCTGCGCACGGCGTCGCGTTGTCCGACGACGCGCGCGCTGAGCTGCGACTCGAGCGCAAGCAGTCCGGCACGTTGCGCGTCGGTGAGCGTTCCTTGCGGGATGCCCGTCCACCGCGCGACGACGGCGGCGACGCGCTCCACGCCGACGGTGCGCTCGCCGTGCATCGCGGCGCCCGCCGCCGCTTCGTCGATCACGTCGATCGCCTTGTCGGGAAGGTAGCGGTCGGCGATGTAGCGCGCGGCAAGCGACGCCGCCGCGTCGATCGCCGCGTCGTCGATCGTGACGCCGTGGTGCGCGGCGTACTTCGCGCGCAGCCCGTTCAGAATCGCGACGGTCTGCTCGATCGTCGGCTCGTCGACCTGCACGGGCTGAAAACGGCGTTCGAGCGCCGCGTCCGACTCGACGTACTTGCGGTACTCGTCGAACGTCGTCGCACCGATGCATTGCAGCTCGCCGCGCGCAAGCTCCGGCTTGATCATGGAGCTCAGGTCGAGCGACCCTTCCGCGGCGCCCGCGCCGACGAGCGTGTGCAGCTCGTCGATGAACAGGATCACCTCGCGGCCCGCGCGCTTCACCTCGTCGAGGATGCGCTTCACGCGGCCTTCGAACTCGCCGCGATACTTTGTGCCCGCAACCAGCGGCCCGAGCGACAGCGCGAGCACGCGCTTCTCGCGCAGCGCGGCCGGCACGTCGCCCCTCGCGATGCGCTGCGCGAGGCCTTCGACGATCGCCGTCTTACCGACGCCCGGCTCGCCGATCAGCACGGGGTTGTTCTTGCTGCGGCGCGCGAGGATCGAGACGACGCGCTCGACCTCGGCGTCGCGTCCGATCACCGGGTCGAGCTCGTTCCGCCGCGCGGCCTCCGTGAGGTCACGCGAATACTGCGCGAGCGTGGTCGCACCGGGACGAAAGAGGCGCCCGAGATCGGGGAGCGGCTGCGCCGGACGGTTCGGTTCGCCCTCGGGCGCGTCGTTTTTCCGGCTCACCGCGTCGAACGCGATCGCGGCGCCTCCGAAGAGCGCCGCGGCAGCCGCCGCGACACCGAGCACGGCGAACGGCGCGATCTTCCGTCGGCGCGCGCAATCCGCGCACACGTCGGCCTGCACCCAGCGTCCGGCGCGCAACGCGACGTCGCGGACGCTCGCGGGCTTCGCCCGGCACACCTCGCACGTTGCGGTCATCACGCTCCAAACCTACCCGGCGCGGCGCGACCCGGTTTCGCAGCGTTGTCGCCATGGGTGGGAAACACGGCAAGCGCCCGTCCCGTGTGTTGTTTGGAATGAGTCAGCGCGGGAAGGTATGTCGGGCAATCGCGGCGACGGCCGCTTCCTCGAACGACGGCAAGGGAGACAACCAAACTTCATGAGCATCTTGGCGTGGCTGGTCGTGGGTCTGATCGCGGGCCTTCTCGCGAAGTCGGTGGTGCCCGGTGAGGGCCCCGGCGGGATCATCGGCGACATCATCATCGGCATCATCGGGGCATTCATCGGCGGCTGGGTGTTCAACGCATTCGGTCACACGGGCGCGACGGGCCTGAACCTCTGGAGCATCGTCGTCGCATTCGTCGGATCCGTCATCCTGCTGTTCATCCTGCGCGCGATCAGCGGCCGCCGGGCGACCTACTGACCGACGGCACACGATGCCGGTGCGCCCGCTCGTACGAGCCGGGCGCATCCGGCTTTTGTCGGTAGGAGCGACTCGCCCCCGGGCGCAACCCCCTTCCCCGCGATGGCCTACATCATCACCGAGCCGTGCATCGGTACCAAGGACAAGTCGTGCGTCGACGTGTGTCCGGTCGATTGCATCCACGGGAACGATGAGGACGAGCAGCTGTTCATCGATCCCGAAGTCTGCATCGACTGCGGTGCCTGCGTCTCGGCGTGTCCGGTGGAAGCGATCTTCGCCGACTCGGACGTGCCGGAGAAGTGGACGAACTACATCGAGATCAACGCCGCCTGGTACAAAAAATAGGATGAGGTGAGCCTCGTGCGGCGGACGATCGCCCGCGAGCTGATGGACGAGCACGTCGAGAACGCTGACGAGCTCGCCGGAAACCTGCGCGACATCGCGTTCGCGAACGCGCACCTGGGCGGCATCGCGCCCGTCGCGCGTGCGGTGCGCGCGCTGGCGCCGCGCACGCTGCTGGACGTCGGATGCGGTGCGGGCGACGTCGCGGTCGCGATCGCACGCGACGCCGCATCGCACGGGCGCGACATCCGCATCACCTGTGCCGACGTTTCCGAGCAGATGCTCGACATCGCGCGACGCGCCGCGCGGGACGTTCCGGCGATCGCGTTCGTGCGCGCGGACGGCTGCGCGCTGCCGTACGCGGACGGCGCGTTCGACGTCGTCGTGTGCACGCTCGCGCTGCACCATTTCGAGCCCGGGCCGGCCGCGGCGATGCTCCGGGAGCTGCGCCGCGTCGCGCGCGCCGGTCCGGTCGTGTGCGACCTGCGCCGGTCGGCGGCCGCCTTCGCGGCGACGTGGATGTGGTCGCGGACATCCCGCAACCGGCTTACGCGGCACGACGCGCCGCTCTCGGTGCGCCGTGCGTACACGCCGCAGGAAGCGCTCGCGCTCGCGCGCGCCGCGGGCTGGCGTGCGCCCCGCGCGCGGAGCGAGCCGTTCTTCCGCATGACGCTCACGGACGCGGCGTGAGCGACGACGACGACGGCGTCGTCGTCGCCGGCGCGGGACCGGCCGGCAGCGCGACGGCGCTGCTGCTCGCGCGCGCCGGCGTGCCGGTGCGCATCATCGAACGCGCGCGATTTCCGCGCACGAAAGTATGTGGGGAGTATCTCGGCGCGGGCGCCGTCGACGCGCTGGCGCGTCTCGGCGTGCTGGAGCGCGTGCGAGCGGCCGCGGCGCCGTTGTGCGGTGTGCGCATCGTGCCGGCCGGCGCGCAGACGGTGACGCTGCCCTTCGCGCGTCCCTCGCTCGCGTGCGCGCGCGACGTGCTCGACGCGATCCTGCTCGATGCGGCGCTCGCCGCGGGCGCGACGCTCGAGCACGCACGCGTCGAGGACGTGCTGCGCGACGGCGCCCGGTGCGCCGGCGTACGCGTGCGCACGGACGACGGCGCGCTCGAAGAACGGCGCGCGCGCATCGTCGTCGGCGCCGACGGCGCCGGATCCGCGGTCGCGCGCAAGCTCGGGCTCGCGAAGCCGGTGCGCTCGCGCGCGCGATATGCCGTCGGCGGTCACTATGCGGGCTTCGGCGCGTTCGACGCGCACGTCGAGATGTTCGCCGGCGAAGGCGCGTATTTCGCGCTGAACCCGCTCTCGCGCGAGCGCGCGAACGTCATGGTGGTCGTGCCGAAGCAGCGTCTGGCGACATGGTCGCGCGACGTCGACGCGGGTATGGGCGGCGCAGCCGCGCGGCTCGCACGCGGCGTGCGAACGTTCGCGTCCGCGCGGCGCATCGGGCCGCGCGTCTCCGTCGGCCCGCTCGCGCACGACGTCGTGCGCGCCGCCGTGCCGGGCGCCGTGCTCGTGGGCGACGCCGCCGGGTTCGTCGACCCGTTCACGGGGCAGGGCGTGTTCCTCGCGCTGACCGGCGCGGAGCGCGCCGCGGAGGCGGTCGTCACCGCGCTGCGCGGCGGTGAGCGCGCGGCGTTCGACGCGTACGCGCGCTGGCGCGCGCACGAGCTCGCGCGGCGGCGGCGGCTGGCGAGCGCGGTCGCGCTGCTCGTCGACGTGCCGCCGCTCGCGCGCCGCGCGTCCGCGCGCATCGCCGCGTTTCCCGAGGCGGCGGCGACGCTGCTCGACGCGCTCGCGGGCACGATCCCGGCGCAGCGCGCGCTGCGCGCCGGCGTCTTGGGGAGACTGCTCGCGTGACCGTCACGCGAAACACGGTGGACGTCGCCGCGCCGCCGCACGCCGTGTACGCGCTCGCCGCTGCGACGGAGCGCTGGCCGGCGATCCTGCCGCACTACCGGTACGTGCGCGTCCTCGACGACCGCGGCGCGACGCGCGTCGTCGCGATGGGCGCCTGGCAGGACGTGTTTCCGATCCGGTGGGTCGCCGAGCAGACCAACGACGCGCAGACGCCGCACATCGCGTTCCACCACGTGCGCGGCTGGACGCGCGGGATGGACGTCGAGTGGATCTTCGAGCCGACTGCCGCCGGAACGCGGGTGACGATCGAGCACCGATTGCGCTTCCGGTTCCCGGTCGCGGCGGCGTGGCTCGGGAAACACCTCGTCGGCGACTACTTCATCCACGGCGTCGCCGCGAAGACGCTGGCGCGCGTGAAGGCGCTCGCCGAGGCGAGCGCATGAGCGCGCACGGCACGCACCGTGTCGCCGTGACGGGCGCCGGCGTGGTCACGCCGCTCGGCATCGGCATGCCGGCGTTCTGGGACGCCATCATCGAGGAACGCGTCGGCGTCGGCGCGCTCACGCGCTTCGACGCGAACGCGTATCGATCGCGGATCGCTGCCGAGGTCGGCGGGTTCGACGCGCGCGACTTCGTCGGCCGCAAGCGCCTGCATTGGACGGACCGGTTCTCGCAGTTCTCGATCGCCGCGGCACGGCTGGCGCTCGACGACGCCGAGTACCATCCGAACGGCGAGTCGAGCGAGGTCGGCGTGTATCTCGGGTCGGCGCTCGGCGGGCTGGCGTTCGCCGACGAGCAGCACGACGTGTTCCGCACGCACGGCCTCGACGCGGTGAAGCCGCTGCTCGCGATCTCGGTGTTCGGCGGCGCCGCGACCTGCAACGTCGCGATCGAGTTCGATCTGCGCGGCCCGACCGTCGCGAACGCGAACTCGTGCGCGTCCGGCGCGGTCGCGATCGGCGACGCGTTTCGCGCCGTGGCGCGCGGCGACGTGCGCGCGGCGCTCGCGGGCGGCGTCGAGGCGCCGCTGTCGCCGCTCGTCTACGGCGCGTTCACCATCATCAAGGCGATGTCGACGCGCAACGACGACCCGCACAGCGCGAGCCGGCCGTTCGACCGCGCGCGCGACGGGTTCGTGATGGCGGAAGGCGCCGGCGTGCTCGTGCTCGAGCGCATGGACGACGCGCGTGCGCGCGGCGCGCGCGTTTACGCCGAGATCGCGGGCTACGGGCTGACGAACGACGCGCACCACATGTCGGCGCCGCGCCCCGACGCGACGATGAACGCGGCCGCGATGCAGCGCGCGCTCGACGAGGCGCAGCTGGCGCCTGGCGACGTCGACGTCGTCAACGCGCACGGCAGCGCGACGCCGCTCGGCGACGCGTGCGAAGCGCTCGCGTTCGAACGCGTCTTCGGCGAGCGGGCGCGCAGCGTGCCCGTCACCGCGACGAAAGGCCAGCACGGGCACGCGCTCGGCGCGACGGGCGCGTGGGAGGCGGCGCTGTCCGTCGCGTCGATCGCGTTCGGCAGCGTGCCGCGCAGCGTCAACAGCGACGACGCCGATTGCGGCGTCGCTCCGACGCGCGCGCGTCTCGACCGCCCCGTGCGCACCGTGCTCTCGAACTCCGCCGGCTTCGGCGGCATCAACGCCGCGCTCGTGTTCCGAGCGGCGGAGTGACGCGGATCAGACCTGCTCGACCGCGCGGATCTCCGGCACGTCCTCGCGCACGACGGCCTCGATGCCGCCTTTGAGCGTCGCGTTCGATGCGGGACACCCGCCGCACGCGCCGATCATCTGCACGTACGCGACGCCGTCCTCGACCTTCACGAGCCACACCTCGCCGCCGTCGCGGTGGATGAACGGCCGGATGCGGTCGAGCGCGCGTTCGATGCGCGCGCTGAGCGTTTCGCTCGCGATCATCGGCGGATCGGCCGCTCAGTGCGCCTGGCCGAACTCGTTCATCAGCGCGTGCATGCGCCCGGCCATCGCCAGCGCGTCGTCCCACGTGCGCTGCCACATGTTGCGGCCGAAGATGAGGCCGACGCAGCCGGACTCCATCGCGAGTCGCGCCTTGTGCACGGTGTCGTCGTCGCTGAGCTTCGAGCCGCCGGACACGAGCACGAGCGTGCGTCCCGCGGACTTCACGACCTTGCGCAGTCCGTCCAGCTCGTCCATGGTCATCGCGTTGTACGGCTTGGGCGACGCGGCCGCCGCTTCTTCGGATTTCGGCACGTTGAGCTTGACGATGTCGGCGCCGATCTCGCACGCGACGCGCGCCGCGTAGTCGACCGCGTACAGCGAGTCCTGTCCGCCTTTCGCCTTCACCGCGGAACCGCGCGGGTATGCCCACACGATCAGCGGCATGCCGTACTTCTCGCACTCGCGGCGCACGTCGTTGGCCTGCCGCAGGTCGCGGTCTTGCGCGGGCGAGCCGACGTACACGGTGTAGCCGACGGCCGACGCGCCGAGCCGCACCGCGTCTTCGACGCTCGACGTCAACGGGCTGAACGACTCGTCGTCCGGCGGGATGTTCGTCTTGCCGTTCACCTTGAGGACGAGCGGCACGCGGCCCGCGTACTGCCGGTGATACTTCTCGGCGAGCCCGACGTGGTACGCGATGCCGGAGAACGTGCCTTCGACCGCGAGCCGCAGCACCCAGTCGGTGTCGAGCGCGTCGGGGTTGTCGAAGAAGTCGATCGGCCCGTGCTCGAGGCCCTGGTCGATCGGGAGCAGCATCAGCGTCCCGTTGCCGGGGCCGTGACCGTACATCATCTCCCACAAGCGCGCGCGCTTGCCGGTGGAGAGGTTCAGGTCTTCGAACGTCGGCCGTCGGATCGAAGCAAGCATCCTGTCGGTATCCCTTCGCGTCGTACGTCGCCGGTCGGCTTCGCCCGGCTTGCGTCCCCATCATTGTGCTCCGCTGCGGGAGGCGCCGCAACGACATCGGAGGCGTCAGCCGCCGAGCGCGTACGCGCCGGCTAGCCCCGTCACCGTCGCTGCGTAAAGCGCGACGCCCCAGAACGCGGTCGCCCCCGGACGACGCCGGCGCGACACGACGAGGCTCAGGACGAGCACGGCGACCGTCGCGGGAGCCAGCGCGATGCCGCCGGCGAGGCCGGCGTGCACGCGCAGCGTCACGGCGAACGCCGTGAGCAGCGCGCACCACGCCGCGACGACGACGAGCTGCCACGCGCGCGCCGGTCCGAGCCGCACGACGAGGTTTCGCTTGCCGGCACGCACGTCGCACTCGGCATCCGGCAGTTCGACGCAGAGCATCATCGCGAACATCGCGAGCGCGGGCGCGACGACGGCGCGCACGATCGCGGCATCGATCGCGCCGCCGAACGCGGCGTACGCGGTGCACGGAATCAGCAGCGCGACGACGAGCGCGGTGTCCAGCTCGCCGAGCCCGCGCGCCGCGAACCGGATCGGCGGTGCCGAATAGCACCACGCGAACGCCAGGATCGCGATGCCCAGCGCCGCGACGAGCGTCTGACCGTGCAGCGCGAAGCGCGCGCACGCGATCAGCCCGGCGGCCGCGCACGCGAGCGATGCGACGAGCGCCACGCGCGGCTGCACGTGGCCGTCGACGAGCATGCCGCTGCCGCCTGACCATCGCGTGCGCACCGCGCCGACGTCGCTCTCGCGGTCGAAGTAGTCGTTCGCGTAGTGCACCATCAGGTGGAACGCGCTGACGAGCAGCTGCGCCCAGAGGTACGTGCCCGCGTCGATCGGACGCCCGCTCCGATACGCGACCGCCGCACCGAGCGCGACGCCCGCGACGCTGCCGTAGAGAAAGAGCGGGCGCGAGAGACGGAGGAACGCGCGCACCGGCGCGAGGCGCGGCTGCTCGGCGGAGAGCTGCACGCGTGCGACCTTCGTCCGCAGGCGGTGCCTTCCCGCGCGCCGTACGCGTGCGGCTCGTATGGCAAAGGCCGTCGGAGTGATCGGCGTCGGCGCGATGGGTGAGCCGATGGCGGCCGCGCTCCTGCGCGCGGGCTTCGACGTCACCGTGTGCGCGCATACGCGCCGTGAGCCCGTCGACCGGCTGCGCGCGCAGGGCGCGCGCGACGGCGGCGATCCGGCGGGCGTCGCCGCGCGCGCGGAGGTCGTCGTGACGTGCGTGCCGGACGCGCCGCACGTGGAGGACGCGCTGTTCGGGGCGCGCGGCGCGGCTGACGGTGCGAACGCCGGCACACTCTTCATCGACATGTCGACGATCTCGCCGGTCGCGACGCGCCGCTTCGACGAACGCCTTCGTGCAGCGGGATTCCGCTTCGTCGACGCGCCCGTGTCGGGCGGACCCGCGCGCGCGAAGAGCGGCACGCTGACGATCATGGTCGGCGCGCGCGACGACGACTTTCGCGACGCCGAGCCGGTTCTCGCGGCGATGGGCACGCCGAATCACGTCGGCGGCGTGGGGATGGGCGAGGTGGTGAAGCTCGTGAACCAGATCATCATCTCGAACACGATGATCGCGAACGTCGAAGCGCTGACGTTCGCCGCGAAGGCCGGCGCCGACATCGACGCGACGCTGTCCGTGATCGGCACCGCGACCGGATCGAACTACCTGCTTCAGAACTGGCTGCCGCAGAGCTGGCTCGCGGGCTCGCACGCGCCGGGATTCGCGCTCGACCTGCTGCGCAAGGATCTCGCCGCCGCGCTCGATTCCGCCCGCGCGCTCGGCGTGCCGATGCCGGCCAGCGCGCTCGCCTACCAGCTGTACACGGCGGCCTCCGGCGAGGGTCACGGCCGCGACGACTACACGTCGGTCGCCCAAGGGTACGAACGTTCCGCCGGCGTGAAGGTGCGGAAAGACGCGCGCACGGAGACGCCGGCGTGACCGCGACCGCGGTGGCGAAGAAGAAGATCCTGCTCGTCGACGACGAGGCGGCGATCGTTCAGTCGTTGCGGTACAACCTCGAGAAGAACGGCTACGCCGTCGCCACCGCGGGCGACGGGCGCACCGCGGTCACGCTCGCGCAGACCGAACGTCCCGACCTCGTCGTGCTGGACATCATGCTCCCGCTGCTCGACGGTATCGAGGCCTGCAAGGAAATCCGCCGCACGTCGCGCGTGCCGATCATCATGCTCACGGCGAAGGATCAGGAGTTCGACAAGGTGCTCGCGCTCGAGCTCGGTGCCGACGACTACGTGACGAAGCCGTTCGCGCTCGGCGAGATCATGGCGCGCATCAAGGCGCGCCTGCGCCGCGTCGAAGTCGACGCCGACGCGCGTGACGAGTCGATCACCGCCGGCGACATCACGATCGACCCCGCGCGACAGCGCCTCGTCGTGCGCGGACGCGACGTCGCGCTCGCGCCGAAGGAGTTCCGGCTGCTCCACGTGCTGATGGAGAACCGCGGCCGCATCGTCGCGCGGCAGATGCTGCTCGAGAAGGTCTGGGGCTACGATTTCGAGGGCGAGCACCAGACGATCAGCGTGCACGTGCGCTGGCTGCGCGAGAAGATCGAGATCGATCCGAACAACCCGCGGCACATCATCACCGTGCGAAGCCGCGGGTACATGTTTCGTGAGTAGTGGCGTCGTCTGACGACGCCGATCGGCCGTGAACGACGTCGTCGCGGGCGCGCTCGGCGCGCTCGCGGGCGCGCTAGCGACGTACGCCGCGCTTCGCCCGGGCCGGCCCCGCGACGTTTCGGCGTCCGCGGCGGAGACGAGGCCGGCTGACGGCGGAACCGACCGCGTCGCGCGGCTCGTCGACGCGTTGCCGTTCGCGGCGTTCACCGTCGACGCGAGCGCGCGGGTGCGCGTGTTCAACGAGGCCGCGGCCGGGCTGTTCGGCGTCGAGCGCGGACGCGCGCTCGGGCGCGCGCTGATCGCGGTCGTGCCCTCGGTCGACCTCGAGCGCATGGTGACGGCCGCGCTCGGCGGCACGACGACCACGCGCGATGTCGCGTTCGGCACCGGCGTGCGGGAACGGTCGATCGGCGTCACCGCCCAGCCGTACGACAACGGCGCGATCGCGATCGCGGCGGACCGCACCGCGCTGCTCGCGGCGGAGCGCATGCGTTCCGACTTCATCGGCAACGTGTCGCACGAGCTGCGCACGCCGCTGTCCGCGATGAAGCTGATGCTCGAGACGGTCCTCGTCTCGGACGACGACGCCGAAGCGCGCACGCTGTTTCTGCCGCAGATTCAGGCCGAGGTCGAGCGCATGATCCGGCTCGTCGAGGACCTCCTCGAGCTGGCGCGCTCGGAGTCGGGCGTCATGCCGCTTCGCCGCGAGGCGTTCGATCTCGGTGACGTCGCCGCGGCGACGGTCAACACGTTCGCGCAGCGCGCCGACGCGCTCGGCGTCGAGCTCGATCTCGACGCACCCGCCGCCGTCGCCGTCCACGCCGACCGCGGCGCGCTGACGCAAGTCACGGTGAACCTCGTCGACAACGCGCTGCGGCACACGCCGGCCGGCGGGAACGTCGCCGTGCTCGTCGCGGAAGAGCACGGCGACGCCGTTCTGCGCGTCCGCGACACCGGGGTCGGCATCCCGTTCGCCGACCTGCCGCGTGTGTTCGAGCGCTTCTACGTCGTCGACCGCTCGCGCGCACGCGAGCACACGGGCACGGGCCTGGGGCTGGCGATCGCCAAGCACCTCGTCGAAGCGCACGGCGGGTCTTTGGTCGCCGATTCCGTGTACGGCCAAGGCGCGACGTTCACCGTCCGGCTTCGCGCCGTCGACATTAAGGATTCTTAAGGCAGAGTTAAACGGCTCTTACGCTGGGCCTGCGAGCATACTGCGCGTGGAAAATGTGTTTCTGAAGCGGAGCGCGGTGCTCGCCGCTCTCGTCCTCGGCATGTCCGTTGCTGCCTCGCCGGCGCCGGCGCTTGCGGACACCAACATCAACATCGCGGGCTCGACCGCGCTCTTGCCGTTGGTCAAGGACGCCGCGGGCGTGTATCAGCAGCAGCACGGCGACGTGAAGATCAGCGTGTCGGGCGGCGGATCGGGCACCGGCATCGCGCAGGTCGCCGCGAAGGCGATCGACATCGGCGATTCGGACATCGTCGCGGCGGGGCATCCGGAGCTGCACGACAACCGCGTCGCGGTGATCGGCTTCGCCGTCATCGTGCACCCCGGCTCGAACGTGAAGAACCTGAGCAAGAAGCAGATCCAGGACATCTTCTCGGGCAAGGCGACGAACTGGAAAGAGGTCGGCGGCGCCGACCAAAAGATCGTCGTGATCAATCGTCCGCGCAGCTCCGGCACGCGCGCCGTCTTCACGAAGACGCTGATGGGCAGCACCACGATCAACGAGAGCGGCCTCACCGAAGATGCGACGGGGACGGTCGTCAGCGTCGTGAAGCAGACGCCGGGCGCGATCTCCTACGCCGCCTTCAGCGGCACGCACAACCAGAGCGGCATCGAGGAAGTCTCGATCGACGGCGTCGCGCCGACGGACGACAACATCATGACGGGCAAGTATCCGGTGTGGTCCTACGAGCACATGTTCACGAACGGCGCGCCGTCCGGCGAGGTCGCGAAGTTCATCGCGTTCGTCTCAGGCTCCGCGGACCTCGTGAAGAAGAACGGGTTCATCATGATCCGCGACATGAAGGTCAACGAAACGGATCGATAACCTTTCCTTAAGGTTGACTTGCGAACATGGGCGCCGGCGACTCGAATCGCCGACGCCCGATGTCGTTTCGGAGGAGCTTCTCGTGACGCGCACGCCCGGCGCGGCGGCACTCGGGGGATCCCGCTCGTGATCGCCGTTCAGGCTCGCCGCGCGCGCCGCGTTGAGGCGATCGCGCTCGCGGGCCTGCGTATCGCTGCCGGATTCGTGATCGCGGCGATGCTGGCGCTCCTGCTCTACCTCGCCGTCGAGGGCACGAAGACGTTCTCCGTCGACCACGTCAACGTCGGAACGTTCCTGTTCTCGCCGAACTTCGCGGTCGACCAGGGCAGCCCGGGATCGTCCGTGTTCATCGTCGGCTCGCTCGCGGTGACGTTGTTCGCGATCGTCGTGGGCGGGCCGTTCGGCGTCGCCGTCGGCGTTTTTCTCTCCGAGCTCGCGCCGCGGCGCATGACGTCGATGCTGAAGCCGGCGATCGAGCTGATGGTCGGTATCCCGTCGGTCGTGTACGGATGGCTCGGTCTCACGCTGCTCGTGCCGCTGATCCGCACGCACACGAGCTCACCGTCGGGGTTCGGACTCGCGGCCGCCGGCATCGTGCTGTCGATCATGATCTTGCCGACCGTCATCACGCTGAGCGAGGACGCGTTCCGTTCGCTGCCCGGATCGCTGAAGGAAGGCTCGCTCGCGCTCGGCGCGACGCGTTGGCAGACCATCGTGCGCGTGCTGCTCCCGAGCGCGTCGAGCGGTCTCGCCGTTGCGATGATCCTCGGCATCGCGCGCGCGATCGGCGAGACGCTGGCGATCCAGATGGTGATCGGCAACTCGACGCAGTTCGCGAAGGGGCTCTTCGCACCGACGGCGGCGCTCACGACGGAGATCGTCACCGACATGCCCGGCGCGACGCAGGGCTCGCTGCTGCAGCACACGCTGTTCTCGATGGCGCTGCTGCTGCTCCTGATCGCGATGCTGCTGATCGTGCTCGTGCGCTTCGCTCTGCGGAAGCGCAGCTAGCGTGGCGGTCGTCGCGACGCGCGCTCCGCGCACGGTCACGGCATCCGGAAGCGTCCGCGTTCGCAAGACGACGGACGCGACCGCGACCATCGTGTTGTGGATCATGGCGAGCAGCATCATCGTGCTGCTCGCCGCGTTCATCGTCTACATGGTCTATCTCGGGTGGACCGCGCTGACGCCGTCGTTCATCTTCGGCCGGCCGCAGGAAACCACGGCCGGCGGAGGCGTCGGTCCCGAGATCTTCAACTCGTTCTACATCCTCATCCTCACGCTGCTGTTCACGATCCCGATCGCGGTGAGCGCCGGAATCTATCTGCAAGAGTACGCGCTGCCGGGGACGTTCCGGAACATCGTGCAGTTCAGCGCCGAGTCGCTCGCGACCGTGCCGTCGATCGTGATGGGCCTCTTCGGGCTGTTGATCTTCGTCTACACCTTCCACTGGGGGTACACGGCGCTCGGCGGCGCGCTGACGCTGACCCTGCTGAACCTGCCGGCGCTCGTGCGCGTCACGCAGGAGGCGCTGGCGAGCATTCCGGACACGCTGCGCGAGGCGTCGATGGGGCTCGGCGGCACGAAGTGGCAAACGATCACGCGCGTCGTGCTGCCGAGCGCGATCGGCCGACTCACGACGGGCGTCGTGCTGATCGCGGGACGTATCTACGGCGAGACGGCGGCACTGATCTTCACCGCAGGCCTCAGCGTCACCGCGAACCACCCGTACGACATCAGCCCCTTCCACACGGCGGAGACGCTCGCCGTGCACCTGTGGTACACGCACTCCGAGTCCGTCGTGCCGGACGTCGATCGCATCGGCAACGGATCGGCGCTCGTGCTGCTGATCATGGTCCTCGCCTTCAACGTCGCGGCGCGCATCGTGGGCCGGCGTTTGACGAAGCACTTCACCGGGAGAACCTCGTGATCTCTATGCAAGAGCCTCCGATCGCCGCCGAAACGACCGAGGACAAGCTCGTCGCGAAAGGCGTCGACGTCTACTACGGCGCCTTCCACGCGATCAAGGACGCGTCGCTCGCGATGCGGGGTCAGCACGTCACCGCGCTGATCGGTCCGTCCGGGTGCGGCAAGTCGACGTTCCTGCGCGCGCTGAACCGCATGCACGACCTGACGCCGGGTGCGCGCGTCGACGGGTGCATCATGCTCGACGGCGAGGACATCTACGGTCCGGACGCCGACCCCGTCGTGATCCGCCACCGCATCGGCATGGTGTTCCAGCGGCCGAACCCATTTCCGAAGACGATCTACGAGAACGTCGTGTACGGTCCGCGCATTCACGGCGAGCGCAGCAAGTCGACGCTCGACGCGATCGCGGAACGCGCGCTCAAGCAGGCGGCGCTCTGGGAAGAGGTCAAGGATCGGCTGCAACGCTCCGCGCTCGACCTCTCCGGCGGCCAGCAGCAGCGGCTGTGCATCGCGCGCGCCGTCGCGCTGAATCCGGAAGTGATCCTGATGGACGAGCCGGCGTCGGCGCTCGACCCGATCGCGACGTCGAAGATCGAAGACCTCATCGGCCAGCTCACCGACGACTACACCGTCGTGATCGTGACGCACTCGATGCAGCAGGCGGCACGCATCTCCGACTTCACCGCGTTCTTCCATCTCGGCGAGATCGTCGAGGTCGGCCCGACCAGCCAAATCTTCACGCATCCGAAAGAGAAGCGCACCGAGGACTACATCACCGGCCGGTTCGGCTAGGGACCCGGGGCGCCGCGCGGGCGTCCGCGAAGTGCGCGCGCGATGATCTCGTCAGCTCCCGAGCGCCCGCGGACCGGCGAAACGGTTCCGGCCACGATGCGTGCGCTCCGCAAGATCGCCGCCGGCCCGGGTTTCATGCTCGAGCACGTCCCGGTTCCGGAGATCGGGCCGAGCGAGGTGCTGATCCGCGTGCGCAGCGTCGGGCTGTGCGGCACGGATCTGCACATCTACGGCTGGGATCACTGGGCCGAGCGGCGCGTCAAGCCGCCGCTGACGATCGGACACGAGTTCATGGGCGACGTCGCCGCCGTGGGCAGCGCGGTGACCGGCGTGCGCGCCGGCGACCGCGTTTCGGCGGAAGGCCACATCGCGTGCGGCGTGTGCAGGCTGTGCCGCACCGGTGAAGCGCACATCTGCGAGCACGTTCGCATCATCGGCGTCGACACGGACGGCGCGTTCGCGGACTACATCCGCATGCCCGAGGCGAACGTCTGGAAGCTCGACCCGTCGATTCCCGACAGTTGGGCCGCGGTGTTCGACCCGCTCGGCAACGCCGTGCACACCGTGATGTCCGCCGGCGTCTCGGCGAAGTCGGTGGCGATCACCGGCGTCGGATCGATCGGCCTCATGGCGATTCCCGTCGCACGCGCGGCCGGCGCATCGACCGTGTTCGCGATCGATGTGAACACGCAGAAGCTCGAGCTCGCGAAGCGCGTCGGTGCGGACGCGACGTTCTCGGCGCAGCAGCCGGACGTCGTCGACGAGATCGTCGCGCGCACGAACGGCGACGGCGTCGACGTGCTGCTCGAGATGTCGGGCTCCGGTCAGGCGATCGACAACGGCCTCGCGATGGTGCGCAACGGCGGCGTCGCGGCACTGCTCGGAATCCCGTCGGACGACGTCGAGATCAACCTCGCCGAACGGATCATCTTCAAGGGACTGACCGTGCTCGGCATCAACGGCCGCCGCATGTTCGAGACGTGGTACCAGACGCAGGCGCTCGTCACGAGCGGTCGCGTCGACCTCACGCCGATCATCACTCACGAGCTGCCGTTCGAGCGCTTCGACGACGCCTTCGCGCTGATGCGGTCGGGCGCGGCGGCGAAGATCGTCCTGAAGCTCTAAGATCCAAGAAGCCTATCCCGCCGAGGACTCCGATGAACGCCGCCTTCGAATCACGTCTGAACGCCGACCTCGACGCGCTGCGCGCGGCCGGGACGTACAAGCGCCTCCGGCACATCACCGGCCCGATGGCGCCCGAAGTGCACATGGAAGAGGCCGGCGACGTCATCGTGCTGTCGTCGAACAACTACCTCGGGCTCGCCGATCATCCCGACGTCGTGCAGGCGGGCATCGACGGCTTGCGCACGTACGGCGCCGGCACCGCGTCAGTACGGTTCATCTGCGGCACGTTCGACGTGCACCGCACGCTGGAGGCGAAGATCGCGTCGTTCTTCGGCTTCGACGCGTCGCTGTCGTACGTCTCGTGCTGGACGGCGAACGAGGGCGTGATCCCGACGGTCGCGACCGCCGGAAACACGATCATCAGCGACGAGCTGAACCACGCGTCGATCATCGACGGGTGCCGCCTCGCGGGCGCGAAACGCTTGCGCTACAAGCACGGCGACATGGCGGACCTCGAAGCGCAGCTCCGCGCGTCGGACGGCACGCCGTTCATCGTGACCGACGGCGTGTTCTCGATGGAAGGTTCGATCGCGAAGCTGCCGGAGATCGTCACGCTTGCGGAACGGTACGGCGCCGTGACGATCGTCGACGACTCGCACGGCACGGGCGTCATGGGCGCAACGGGACGCGGGACGATCGAGCACTTCGGCCTCGAGGGCAAGATCGACATCCTCACCGGCACGCTCGGCAAAGCGCTGGGCGGCGCCGCGGGCGGCTTCGTCGCGGGATCGCACGCGCTGATCGACACGCTCGTGCAGCGCTCGCGCACGCAGCTGTTCTCGAACGCGCTGCCGGCGACCGTCGCGTGCAGCGCGCTGCGCGCCATCGAGGTGCTCGAGGCGGAGCCCGCGCTCGTCGAGCGCCAGCGCGAGAACACGCGCTACTTCCGCGAGGGGCTGCGGCGGCTCGGCTTCGCGCCGCTGGACGGTCCGAGCGCGATCGTCCCGATCATCGTCGGCGAGACCGCCTTCGCGATCGCAATGAGCGACCGGCTCCTCCACGAGGGCGTGTTCGTGACGGGCTTCGGCTTCCCGGTGGTGCCGGAAGGCACCGCCCGCGTGCGCGTGCAGATCTCCAGCGCGCTGACCCGCGACGAGCTCGACCGCGCGCTCGCCGCGTTCGAAAAGGTCGGGCGTGAGCTCGGGGTGATCGGTCAGGCCGCGCCCGCGCTCTAACGTCCGTCGTGCCGCCCGGGCGTTCGTCTCGCCATTCGTCGGGTGAATGCGGCGTCGAGCCCGGCTACCGTGGGAGAACGATGACCAACGCTCGTTCGCGCGCCCTCGTCGCGCTCGTCGCCCTCGTTGCCGTCCCCGCAGCGGTATGCGCCGCCGCGAAGCCCTTCGCCGGCCCCGGCGGCGGGGGCTGGGACCATTCCGTCGCGCAACAAGCTCCGGCCGCCGACGTGCAGCGCTCGCAGGAGACGTGGAAGAAGCGCGACGGCGAATACGTGACCTACCTCGCCGACTCCGGGCTTTCGTACGACGACGCCGTCGCCTCGGTGAAGAAGAACATCAGCGACAACGGCATCAAGACGACGGCCGACACGGACCGCAACTGCACGGGCCAACGCGCGCACGAGTTCGAGATGACGTTCGGCACGACGATCGCGCACCAGATCGTGATCGACGACGCGCCGGGCCTGACGAAGATCACATACGTCCGCCCCTCCGCGACGCCGGCGTCCG
>Ga0213875_10000607_pt1 | contig 29042 bp, 24 predicted proteins | sample BarmaccomBMRX_R8_FD_160105 | JGI IMG/M metagenome (GOLD analysis project Ga0213875, IMG submission 160105) | Root-associated microbial communities from Barbacenia macrantha in rupestrian grasslands, the National Park of Serra do Cipo, Brazil - RX_R8 | ecosystem: Host-associated > Plants > Roots... | reverse complement strand
TCTCAGCTGGGCTCTGGGGCGGCGGGTACGTTGGATCCTCCCCAGACGTCCTCGAGGTACCGGTGCCCGGCCCGCAGGCCGGCCAGCCAGGTCTCGGCTTCGGCGGGGGTCTGCCCGGACTGGTCCTGGCAGACCTGCATCAGGGCGCGGCGCACCGCGGGCGCCATCGTACTGGCGTTCCCGCACACGTAGATCACTGCGCCGTCCTCGAGCAGCCGCCACACCTCGGCCTGCTGGCCGCGGATGCGGTCCTGGACGTAGGTCTTCGGCTGGCCGGGCACCCGTGAGGGGACAGCCTCGACCCGGACGATGCCGAGCTTTTCGAAGTTCTCCAGCTCGTCGCGGTACAGGTAGTCCTGGTCGGGGTGACGGAAGCCGAAGAACAGCAGTGACTCGCCGACTGGGACGCCGGCTCCTTTAAGGCTGGCGCGTTCTTGCAGGAATCCGCGGAAGGGAGCCAGGCCGGTGCCGCAGCCGATCATGATCATGGGCAGGTGCGGGTTCTCCGGTGGCCGGAAGGGGATGCTGGGCTGGCGCACGAACGTGAAGACCGTGCTCCGCTCGGGGTTGCGGTCCAGATAGCTGGAACAGACGCCGGTGAACATGCCGTCCCCGGACCGGGCGGGTCCGGCCAGCACGCCGACCGTGATGCTGCACGCGCCCGGCGACACCTGCGGGGAGGAGGAGATCGAGTAGTAGCGCGGGTGCAGCGGGGGCAGCCGGTCCAGGTAGACCTCGAACGGCATGTCACAGGACGGGAACTGCTCGAGCAGGTCGATCAGGGACCGGTGCGGCGCCAGCACGCGCTCCCGGTAGCCCGGCTGACCATCGGCGCCGTCCCCGGCCATGGCCAGCAGCTCCCGCTGCTGGCCGGGATCGCTGGTGTACCGGGCCATCAGCTCGATGTCCTCGCGGGTGGCCACGTCCTGCAATTCCACACAGGACGCCAGCACCCCGAGCACCGGGGCGGCCCCGCCAGTCGGCAGATGGGTGGGCGTGGAGCCGTCAGCGGTGATCACCATGTACATGCCGGCATCGAGGGTGAAGCGGCGCATGACCCGCTGGATGAGGGCGGCGTCGTTGCGGGGAAGCACACCGAGGTGGTCCCCGGTGCCGTAACTGGCCCCGGCCGGCAACGCGATCTCGATGTGCCGGGTGGACCGTCCCGCCGCTCCGGCGCCGTCGCCTTGCTGGAGTTCCCGGTTGACCGTGACCAGCGCGGGCTGGGCCTGGAACGAGCGGACCACCGGATTGGCCGTCTGCTGGTTGGTCAGCGTGATGGTCAGCCGCCGCCCGGTCGCGGCCGGGGCTATCTCGTCCTCGGTCAGCGACAGCGCGGTAGCCAGCGCTGGCCACAGGCCCGCATGCCAGTCCGCGTACTGGCCGTCGAAGTCGGCCGCGGCGTTGGCCTCCCCGCGCCGGTAGGCCCGGGTGGCGCCGTGCGCCTCCAGCCCGGCGTCGATCAGCTGCGGGACGGCCTGGTATGTCGCGGCCCAGTCGGTGTTGCCGCAGCCGAACACGGTATACCGCAGCCCGGAGGTGGCATCCGCCGGCGTGCCCGGGGCCTGCAGCCAGTCGCAGAACCCGGCCGCGTTGTCCGGGGGAGTGCCGTTGTAGGACGCCGTCACGATGATGGCGGCGCCGTCGTGGGGCAGGCTGCCGGTGAAGTCGTCCAGCGGCCCGGCTGTGACCGCAAAACCGCGCGCGGTGCCTTCACGGGCCAGCCGGGTGGCGATTCCCTCGGCGGTACCCAAGTTCGACCCAAACAGGACCAGCAGGGGAGTGTTGTGCGCGTCGGGCCGGGGCTGCGCCTCGGCGGGCTCGGGTTCCGGCGTGACCGCGCTGGAGCGCAGGACCGGCAGCGGCCGCTCACCGCTGGTCACCCGCCCGGGCCGGGGCTGGACCTTGATCCGCAGCCCGTCCGGCTTGATGGTCAAAGCCTCCTTGACCCTGAGCTCGTAGTCCCGGTCGCCGGTGAGGTCGAACCGCTGCAGCACCATGCCCAGCACGAGGGCGGCCTCCTGCATGGCGAACTGCCGCCCGATGCAGGCCCGCTGCCCAGAGCCGAACGGCTTGAACGCGTTGGGCGGCAGGGCCGCCCGGCGCTCCGGCGCCATGTGCTCGGGGTTGAATTCCTCTGCGTCCGGGCCCCAGATCGCCGGGTCGCGGTGCAGCATCGGGGTCAGCACCACCACCGAAGCGCCCTTGTCCAGGTGATACCGGCCGCCGACTGTCGTGTCCTGGAGCGGGTACCGGAAGAAACCCGGTGCGGTCGGCCAGAGCCGCAGCGTCTCCTCCAGGATCTGGTTGACGTACCCGAGCTTGCGGACCTGGGCGTAGTCGGGGAAGACGCTGATGTCCGTGCCCAGCACGCTGTCCACCTCGGCCTGGGCCCGCGCCATCACCTCGGGGTACTTGAGCAGGTAGTAGATGACGAAGGAGAGCAGGCCACTGGTGGTCTCATGCCCGGCGACCAGGAACGTGATGCACTGCGCCCGGATGTTGGCGTCGGGCAGGCGCTGCCCGGACTGCTTGTCGACACCGCCCAGCATGCAGCTGAGCAGGTCCCGCTTACCCTCGAGGTTGCCGGACTCCCTCCGCTCGCGGATGACGTCGTCGACCATCTGGTCCATGTATGCCTGGTCGGTCGCGAGCTGCCGGGCGGCCCGGACGCGCAACCGCTGCTGCACCGATGAGAGCTGCCGGGAGCGGGTCTGGGCCTCCGCCAGCACGCGGACCATGGCCTCCACGAACGGGTGGGGCGTGTCCCGGTAGAAGGAGTTGAAGCGGTAACCGAAGCCGCACAGCGCGATGGTGTCAAGCGTCAGCCGGGTCATGTCCTCGGAGACGTCGATCTCGTCGTCGCGGTTGAGCCGCTCCCACTTCAGCATCAGCTGGTCGGCCACGTCCAGCATCATCGGGTGGTAGTCCAGCATGGCCTGCTGGCTGAAGTTCGGCAGCAAGATGTTATGCGCGCGGCGCCACAGCGGGTTGTTGGTCTCAGCGGAGAACAGCCCGGCGTTCACCGGGTCCCGGCGGACCTCGGCCAGGCCACCGGCGATTAGCTTGTCGAACCGCCGCTCGTCGCACACCTCCTCGACCAGGTCAGCCCCGGACACCACGTACCGGACGCTGCCGCCCGGCAGCACCAGCCGGTAGATGGGCCCGTACTCGCGGGCCAGCTTGATCGCGCCCAGGACGGCGTTCTGCCGGTCGATGTCCAGGGCGTTGCCGATCAGGGGCCGCGGGCGCGGCCCCGGGACGTCATCGGCCGTGGCGGCGGCTGGCGGCTGGATGCTGGCTGACGTACTCATGATGGCTCCTCAACAACAGTGTGATAGGTGACAACAAAATGGATAGGGGTGAAACGGCTAGCGGGAGGACCGTGGGTGGCGGGTGCTGCAGAGCAAGACCACGCCCATGAGCAGGGCCCAGGCCGGGAGCACCAGCAGGGTGGCGGGCTGCGTCGTAGTGGTCACGAGCAAGAAGGCCGCCATCAGGTAGCTGAGCACGGCCAGCCACCGGGGCATCAGGCCCGCGCGCTGGGCCAGGGTCGTCGTGGTGATCAGGAACATGCCCGCCATCCGGACGCCGTAGACGAAGACCAGGCTGTAGCCGACGCTGGTCAGCGCGCGCTCCACGCTGACGGGCGGGGCCGGGACGCTGGCGAGATGCAGCATCAGCGCGACCGCCCCGGCCGCCGCGGTGCCCGCGAACAGCATGCTGAGGAAGGCCACCCCCGACGCCAGGTGCAGACCGCCGGTCAGGCGGGAGGGGTGGTCGAGCAAGGCCCGGAACGCCATCGTGAACCACAGGAACGCGATGCCGGCGAACGGCACCAAGTACAGCCCGACCGTGACCAGCACCCCGCCGGATCCGGCTGAGTAAAAGGCCTCGTACGTGCTGTCCGGCGCATCCAGCCCGGGAATCTTGCTGACCAGGACCAGGGCGGCGGTGAACAGGGCGGCGAACGCGATGCCGGCGAGGGCCGCCGCCCGCACGTTCCCAGGCCGGCTGGTGGCGGGCGCGTCGTCCGCTGGCGGGAGGGCAGTCGCCCTGCTCCTGCTGATAAGCCTCATCGCAAATCCCTCGAGCCTCGGCTGATCCGCCCGCGAGGCGGGTCTGAATCGGTCAGCCACGTAATCTGTCAGTACTGACAGTTTACTTAAAAGTGTCAGTACTGACAAGATGTGCCCGAAAGTTTTTGCGGGAAGGGTCGTTCTGGCGCGCGGGATCACCAGCGCGGGGCGACGTGGCGGCTCAGCCGCTCATGTGAAATCCGGGGTTTGGCGGACATCGGGACGCGACGGCCGTGACAGCCAGTCAGGTCAGGACGTCGAATGCCTGCCCGAGCAGCTCGATCAGCGCGGGGCGGTCGCCGTCTTCGTCGCTGCCGAGCCCGGCGTCCCACAGCATCGTGCTGCGGAACGCCGCGGCCGCGGTCCGGGCCAGCACCTCGGCCTCGAAGCGCGGGTCCAGCGCAGGATGCCGGTGGAGGTCGCAGGCCCGCAGCCGCTGCTCCAGGACGTCGGCCATGTCCATCTCGACCTTGCGCATTATTTTCAGCGCAGACGGGCTGACCCGATCACCGGGAGGCCCGCCCGCGAACAGGGTCAGCGGGCTGGCCACGTCGGAGCGGGTGATCGAGCCGATCAGGGTCTCCAGCGCGCGGCGCACGGCGAGCAGCGGCGGCTCCGCCGCCGGCCGGTCCAGGATGACCTGCTGCAGGATGGGTATCCAGTCGAAGGCATCGTGGATAATCAGGTCTTCCTTCGACCCGAAATACCGGAAGAACGTGCGCTCGGTCACCCCCGCCTCGTCCGCGATGTCCCGCACCGTCGTCTGCGCCACGCCGCGCTCGGCAAACAGCCGGTCCGCAGCCTGCTGCAGCGCCTGCCGCGTCGCGAGCTTGTTCGCCTCCCGGCGGCCCATTGGGGCGGGGCCGAGCGCAGTGCGCCCCGCTACCTGGCCGTCTCCGTGAGGCATGGGTCTCCTTCGTGCGAGCAATGTTCAGGGCACATCTTGTCAGAAGTGACAGTTCAGGGGCAAGACTTAGCCCTTGACCACTGTCATGGGTGACATTTGTGAGGACTGACGGATAGAAGCGGCAATCAGGTCGCCGTCCGCTCACGCCCGCCGAAGAAGCCGAGCAGCAAGCTGGCCAGCTCTTCCGGCCGCTCTTCCGCGACGTAGTGCCCGCAATCCGCGAAGACCTCCTGGCGCACGTCGGACGCGCCGTGGCGCAGGTTCTGCGCCACCGCGGCCCCGAAGAGCCGTTCACCGCCAACCGCCAGCACCGGCACGCCGAGCGGCCGGGCGAGGTGTTTCTTGCTGTACTCGACCTCGCGACCGGCGCCCCGGCCGCGGTAGCGGGCGAACGCTGAGGTCATGGCGCCCGGACGGGAGTAGCAGCGGACGTACTCCTCCTCCTCCTCCTCCACCGCCGCCGGCGTCGCACCCTGGGAGTCGCGGAGAAGGCGCGGAGGAGCCAGTCGAGGTAGACACGCTCTCTGCCTTCGACCATCCGTTCCGGAAGATCCGGTATCTGGTGAAAGCCGACGAACCAGGGCTCGCCCCGGCCGGCATCCCGGAGGACTGGTCCAGCCGCGTGCTGAGCGTCATCTGGCCACCCGACGGGGCCGGTTAACCAGCTGCGGCCGCTCATGTTGCCCGGTGCACGCCCCGGGTGTAGCGGTGCTTGACGCCGATCGGGAAGTAGTCCGGGTCTCCGGCCGGGAGCAGCGTCACGGTCGGCAGCTGGTAACCGGCCGGCACGTAGTGGGCGAACTCGCTGTTCAGCCGGCGCAGCTGGTCGCGGATCGACTCCGCCAGCACGCGCTCGCGCTGGGCGTCCCCGGCTTCGCCCGGCGCCAGCTCGACGGTGACCGACAGGTGCGGATCGCCGTCGGCGTCGCTCGTCACCTCCAGCACGAACTTGCCGGTGACCCAGCCGCTGACGGCCGGCTGCTCCAGTCCGACGGTCACGTTCTCCGGATAGACGTTGGCACCGAAGAAGGACACCGTGAAGTGCGCGCGCCCGAAGATGTAGGCGAACGGAAGCGGCCGGATGCCGCGCGTCCCGGGCCCGCCCAGCTCGGCCACCGGGTCGAAGCCGTGGCGGCCGCAGAAGTCGAGCATGTCCTGGTAGCCGATCAGGCCGCCCTCGTCGGCGATGTGGTACCGGATCAGCGGCACCCCATTATCGCCGGAGAACAGCAGCGTCCCCTCATGCTCCTCGAAGAACCGGCTGCCTGGGTCGTACTGGACCAGCGTCGGCAGCCGGGCCTCGCCGAACAGCTCGCCGGCCGGCTCCGGGCGGGTGGCCAGGAAACGCCGGACGCAGACCGACAGCGGCGTCTCGGTGCCGAGCACCCCGGCGTCGGCGGTGCCGTACAGCGACGCCGAGTCGTAGCACGGGCTGCTCATCCCGGCCCGCTGCCCCATCAGGTCGCGCCACTCCTCGCTGAACACCTCCCCGGCCAGGACCAGCTTGACCGCGTACCGCGTCCAGTCCACGCCAGCGGCGATCCCGGTGTCCACTACGTCCTTGACGAACGGCGGGTAGCCGAGCAGCACGGTCTGGTCGCAGTGCGGAGCGAGTTCCGGGATCACCCGGAGGATCTCCGCCTTGTTGTTGCCCGGGGCGACCGCCGTGATCGGATAGCCCTTCGCGGCCAGGTGCCGGACGCAGGCCAGCGTGTAGAGGCCGCCCACCCAGGTGCCCAGCGGGAAGCAGACCACGGCCAGGGTGCTGCGCTCGCCGGCCGCGAAGCTGTCGGCGAAGACCTGCTCGAACCGCGCCGCCACGGCCAGCTCGTCGGTGACCGAACGGGGCCAGATCGTCGGCTGCCCGGTAGAGCCGGACGACACCGCGATCATGTCGCAGCCGTCCAGCCGCCCGTCACGGCACAGGTCGGGCAGCGGATAGCGGCGGTGGTAGTTCTCCTTGGTCAGCAGCGGCAGCCGCTCGAAGTCGGCGAACGTGCGAACCGCACCGGGATCGACGTCGTGCTCGCGCAGGAACGCGCGGTACGCGGGTACCGACGCGGCGACCCGGTGAAACAGCCCGACCACCCGTTCGGCCGGATCCTGCGGCGGCGCGGGCCGGGTCGCGAGAAAGGATTCCAGCTCCGTCAGCACCCGCCGCGGGCGGTCGCGATCCATGTGTACTCCGTTCCAGGGAGCCGTGGCGTCTCCCACAGCCGTATCATGGCCATCGCCCGCCAGCTGCTCAGGGACTGACCGGCAGGTCACCCCAGCGCACCTCGGTGCCCAGCCTGCCAGGCAGGTCCGCCACCCCCAGGACCGGCTGCATCGGCGGCGCGAACAGGCCCTGGTACACCGGCCGGTACAGGATCTGGCTGCCCAGCAGGTAGAGCTGATGGTGGTGCGTGCTCGCCAGTTCGGGCTGGCCGGCCGGCTGAACGGACAGGACGCGCTGGTACTCGCCGCGATAGCCGTGCTCGCCCTCGACCACCGTGCCCCACAGGTCTACCTCCAGGAGCCAGGCGTTCGCCTGCTGCGGGCTGCGGGTCAGCTGGGTGCGGTAGGCCTCGACGCAGTCGCGTCTGTCCTTCATCGCGTACCAGCCACAGGTGGAGCCGTCCCTTACCGCCGGGGTGCGATGCGGCGTGCTCAGCACGGGCGGGAACCGGGCGTCGGGGCAATGGCAGGTGAACCGCTGCCGGCCGGCGGTGTAGGACGCCTGCCGGGTGATGGCGCGGAACATCACGTTCCGCGCGTCCTTAACGAGGAGGGCTAGTTTCCAGCCGTGCACCGGCTCGTCCCAGTGCTGGCTGTTAGCCGGGGACGGGCTCATGGCGGTCCGGATCATGTGCGGGCTGGGCAGCAGGGACGTGGTCGGGAACGACCTCGGGTTCCGGGATCCGGTAGATCCGGCGCGGCTCACCGATGTGCATGGTGCTCTCCTTGTGATGGGCGGGGTGACGCTGGGGCGGTGATGATGGTGACCAGCCCGGTCTGCAGGTCATAGACGTGACCGGACACGCTGATCTGCGGCGGCACCTTGGGCGAGGCGAGCAGCCGCCGCACGTCGGCGCGGACGGTGTCCGCCGGGTCGATGACCGCCTGCGCGGCGAGGGATGCCTCGTCCAGGCCGGTATGTGCGGCCAGGGCCGACCGGAACCCGGCGTCGGCGAGGAATCCTGTGCCGCAGCCGGTGTGGTGGATGACGGCCACCTCGAACAGCGGTCCACCGGGCATCATCGTCCGGGCGAGGTAGCCGATGAACGCGATATCGTCGATGACCGCCTCGGTGACCCGGCCGCCGGCGTTGCGGATCACCGGGGCGTCGCCGAGTTCGACCCCCAGGAAGGCGGCCGGGTCGACGCGCGGATCCAGGCACGTGACCAGGAACACCGGCTGGCGGGGCATGATGGCGAGCCCGGCGTGGGCGCCGGTGGCGGCGAAGGTGCGGTTGCGCTCGAGGAGCGGCTGAAGCTTGGACACGGATGCCTCCGTTATCTGGCTGCTGGGGTGGGGTGCGCCTGGGTCTCGGTGCCCAGCGTCCCGTCGGGGGTTGCGGGCTGGGCGGGCAGGAACAGGACGGCCAGGATGGCTCCGGCCGCGGCGACGGCGCCGGCCACGACGCAGCCGATGACCAGCCCGCGCAGGAACGCGTTGGTGGCGGCGTGCTGCAGCGCCTGCCCGAGGACCGGTGAGCCGAGGGTCGCGATCTTGCCCGCGGCCAGGTAGGCCGCGCCGACGGACTGATGGGCGACCGCCGCGACCTGACCGGGCACACCCGCCGGCAGGGTGGCGGTCAGCCGTGACCCGTAGACCGACGCGTACACGCTGCCGATCACGGCCACGCCGAGCGTGCCGCCGATGAGCCTGGTGGAGTCGTTCACGGCCGAGCCGACCCCGGCCTTGGCGAGCGAGACGGCGCCCATGATGGACTCGGTGGCGGGTGCCGACGTCAGGCCCATGCCGAGCCCATACAGGACCATCTGGGCCGCGATGATGCCGTAGCTGAGTGTCGCACTGGTCGTGGCCGCCACCCAGGCGTAGAACCCGGCCATCGCGACCAGCCCGATGGTGACGATGAGCTTGGTCCCCGCCCGCACCGCGAGCGCGGTCCCGGCGACCGATCCGGCGCCGACCGCCAGTGCCACCGGGAGCAGGCGCACGCCGGTGGACAGCGGCCCGTAGCCCCGGACGAACTGCATGTACTGGGTGATCAGGAAGATGAAGCCGAACAGGGTGAAGGACGACACCGTGACCGCGCCGCTGGCCGCGCTGAACCGCATGTTACGGAACAGCCGCACGTCGAGCATCGGGTCCGCGGCCTGCCGCTCCCACACGATGAACCCGGCCAGCAGCACCGCCGAGGCGGCGAAGCCGTACACGCTGCGCGCCGCGGTCCAGCCGTAGGTCGGGGCCTCGATGATGGTGAACACCAGCAGCGCCATGGTGGCCGACGACAGCACCAGGCCGCCGATGTCGGGCGCCGCCGCCTGCCGGTCCTTCGAGGCGGGCACCAGCAGCGCCACCCCGATAGCGGCGGCCGCCGCGACCGGCGCCATGGCGATGAAGATGCTGGCCCAGCTGAAATGCTCCAGCAGCCAGCCCCCCACGATCGGCCCCATCGCGATGGCCACGCCCGCGCTCGCGCCCCACAGGCCGATGGCGCGAGCCCGTTCCCTGCGCCCGGTGAAGACGCTGGAGATCAGCGACAGCGTCGCCGGGAACGTCATCGCGGCGCCCAGGCCCATCACGGACCTGGCCGCGATGAGCTGCGCCGGGTCGGTGGTGAAGCCGCCGGCCAGGCTGGCTGCCCCGGCCACGACCAGCCCGGCGATCAGCATGCCCTTGCGGCCGAACCGGTCGGACAGGCTGCCGAAGGTGAGCAGCAGCGCGGCGAAGACCAGGTTGTAGGAGTCGACGACCCACTGCAGCTGCGTGGTGGTCGCGTGCAGCTCACGCACCATGGCGGGCAGCGCCACGTTCACCAGGGTCGTGTCCAGGCTGACCAGGAACGCAGGCAGCAGCAGCGCCACCAGGATCAGGGGTTTGGATCGCAGTGTCGTGGATCGCAGTGTCGTGGATCGCAGTGTCGTGGATCGCATCGTTCCGCCTCCAGGGCGAGTCGTTCCGGCCGCGCTGTGGCTCGGCTTCCTGGGGAAACGATAGGAATCGCGGTCGCCGCGTGGCGTCACCCGAAGGTGCCTGCCGGGTGGAATATCGCTGCCCGCCGGCCCGTCACCCGAAGGTGCTAATCAGGCCGGTGCATACAATGGCTGCGACCTGGCAGTGACGCCGGGCTGCGCTGAGTGGTAGGTCGCCGATGTCCGAGCCCGAGCAGCATGCCCTGCTGGCCACCAAGCTCCATATGCCCGGCCCGCGGCCGGGTTTCGTGGCGCGGCCGCGGCTGGTGACGGCGCTCGACGGCGGGCTGGTCCTGGTGTGTGCCCCGGCTGGGTTCGGCAAGACGGCGCTGCTGGCGGACTGGCTCCGGTCGGCCGGGCAGCCGGTGGCGTGGCTGTCGCTGGACGCCGGCGACAACGACCCGGTGCGGTTCTGGCGGCACGTGGTGGTCGCGCTGGACCGGGCCCAGCCGGGGATCCGCGAGCGGGTCGCCCCGCACGGCCCGCCGGTGTCCGGGTGTGAGGGGCTGGTGACAACCCTGATCAACGACCTGGCCGCCCGGCCGCCTGACCGCGACATTGTGCTCGTTCTCGACGACTACCACCTGATCGACGCCCAGCCGGTGCACGCCTCGCTGGTGTTCCTGCTCGACCATTTGCCGCCGGGACTGCAGCTGGTGCTCTCCAGCCGGTCCGACCCGCCGCTGCCGCTGGCCCGGCTGCGGGTCCGCGGGCAGCTGGCCGAGCTGCGCACCGACGACCTGCGGTTCACCGCCGAGGAGGCCGCGGACCTGCTGCGGGAATCGGCGGGGGACGCCCTGCCCGCCGGAGCGGTGACGGCGCTGGTGGCCCGCACCGAGGGCTGGGCGGCAGGCCTGCAGCTGGCCGCCCTGTCGCTGCAGGGGCGGTCCGACGTCGACGGGTTCGTGGCGGCCTTCAGCGGCAGCCACCGCTACATCCTGGACTACCTGACCGGAGAGGTGCTCGACGGCCAGCCGGAACAGGTGCGCGAGTTCCTGCTGGAAACCTCGGTACTGGACCGCCTCAGCGGTGGGCTGTGCGACGCGGTCACCGGCCGGGACGACAGCCAGGCGATGCTCGAGCAGGTGGAGCAGGCAGGCCTGTTCCTGATGCCGCTGGACGAGGTTCGCGGCTGGTGGCGTTACCACCGCCTGTTCGCTGACCTGCTCCGCGTCCGCCTGCAGCAGGAACGGCCCGGCCGGGTCGCGGTGCTGCACCGGGCGGCCGCCGCCTGGCATCGCAAGCACGGACTGACCGACGACGCGATCGGGCACGCCCTAGCCGCCGGGGACACGGCCTCGGCGGCCCGGCTGATCGAGCAGCACTTTGACGCGATCCTGTATCTGAGCAGCGAGGGAGAGACGGCGCAGCGGTGGCTGGCGGCGCTGCCCGCTGAGCTGGTCCAGACCCGGCCCCGGCTGCTGCTGGCGCAGGTGCTCCTGGCCGCCACGCTCGGCCGCGCGGAGGAGATGGAGCCGCCGCTCGATGCGGCCGAGCGGGCGCTGGCCAGCGGGGCGCCCGCGGCCGAGGAGCCGTTCGAACCCTCGGTCGGGAACGCCGCCAGCATGCTGGGGAACATCCCCGCGCTGATCGCGATCCATCGCGGCTTTCTCGCCCAGCTCCGCGGTGACGCCGAGGGCACCGCCGCGTTTGCCGCAAAGGCCCTGGCCGAGCTTGGCGCGGACGAGCGGCTGCTCGGCTCCACCGCCCAGGGCCTCCTGGCCGCGGCCGAGTGGCTGCACGGCCGGCTCGCGGTCGCCGAGCAGTCCTTTGCGGCGAGCATCGCCGGGTGGCACGCCGGCCAGCCCATCTCCTGGGGTGTCTACCAGCTCGGCCAGGTCCAGCGCGCCCAGGGCCGGCTGGACGCAGCCGCCGCGACGTACTCCAGGACCCTGGGCATCGCGGCCGAGTCAGGGCCGCCGCTTGCGCCGCCGGCCGGCCCCGCGTACGTCGGCCTAGCGGAAGTGGCCTACCAGCGGAACGAGCTTGACAACGCCCTAGCGCAGGTCACCGACGGCATCGCGCTGTGCCGCCAGTTCCTCTATCCCGCCCCGCTGGGCACCGGCCTGGTCACCCTGGCGTGGATCCGGCAGGCGCACGGTGATCCGGGCGGGGCGCTGGAGGCGATGGACGACGCCGGGCGAGCCGCCCTCGGCCCGGGCGTGACGAGCCTGCTCAATCCCGTTCCCGCGCAGCGGGCGCGACTGCTGCTGGCCCAGGGTGACGTCGCGGCGGCCGCCCGCTGGACCGACGAGCGTGGCCTGGGTCCGGACGACGAGCCGGCCTACCCCAGCGAACCGGAATACCTGGTCCTGGCCCGGGTGCTGCTCGCCCAGGACCGTCCGGCTCAGGCGCTCGGCCTCCTGGACAGAATGCTCGCGCTGGCGTCCGGCCAGAGCCGCGCCGGCAGCGTGATCGAGATCGGCGCGCTGCGGGCGCTGGCGCTGGCCGCCTGTGGCGACCAGGACGCCGCGATGGACACCCTGGCCCGTCCCCTCGCCCTGGGCTGCCCGCAGGGCTACGTGCGGGTGTTCGCCGACGAGGGCCCGCCCATGCACGCGCTGCTGGCCCGGCTGTCGGCGCAGCGAGCTCCAGCCGCCGGCATCGACGCCGGTTACCTGGCTGCGCTCGTGCGTGCCTGCGCCGGCGGTCAGGCAAGCACTGCCCCGCCGCCGCGAGCCGACGCGCCGCCCCCCGGCATGATCGAGCCGCTGACCGGCCGTGAGCTGGAGGTGCTGCGGCTGATCGCCGCGGGCAGCTCGAACCAGCAGATCGCCCACGAGCTGTTCCTGGCGCTCGACACGGTCAAGAAGCACGTGACGCACGTCCTGGGCAAGCTCGGCGCGGCCAACCGCACCGAGGCCGCCGCGCGGGCCTGGCAGCTCGGCCTGATCCCCTAGCACCTTCGGGTTACGGATCGCCGCGCGGCGATATTCCACCTGGCGGGCACCTTCGGGTGACGCCCCCCGATGGCCCGGATTCCTACCGTTTCCCGAAGAGCCTGGCCTGCACGGGCCCGGCCCCCGAGGAGATGAGAACAGTGCAGCAGATCCGAAACCGCCGCCCAGTGGCCCGGCGTGAGCGCCCCTGGCGCGAGACCCTCCCATCCGACCCGCGGGACCCCGATGTGGTCCGGGCCAAGGCACTCACCTGCAAGCTGCCGCCCGAGGAGGCGCCATGACGACCCGCTGGGTACCCGCTGCCGGGGTGACCGGACGCCTCGCCGCCGCCAGTGCCCGAAGGCCACGCCGGACGGTGGCCGTCTGGGGACTGCTCGTCCTGGTGGCCCTCGGTCTGGCCGTCACCTCCCTGCACGGCCTCACGACCACCTCCGAGGTCGTCGGCGCCACCCCGTCCAGCCGGGCCGAGGCCCTCTACGGCCAGGTGACCGGGAACGAGACCGGCCGGCAGCCGACCGACGTCATCGTGGTCAGCTCCAGGACCGCCACCGCCGGCAGCGCCGCCTTCCGGTCGGTCGTCACCCGGCTCGCCGCCAAGCTGCGCCCCGACCCCGGCATCAGCGGCGTCCAGGCCGATCTTGGCCCCGGTAGTCCCCTGGTATCGGCCGGGGGGCACGCCGCCCTGATCGAGCTGCGGGCGGCGACCGACTCCGACATCAGGCCGGTCGTCGCCGCCGTGCAGGCCGCCAACGGCACCGGGGGCTTCGCCGTCGCGGTCACCGGGTCGCACACCGTCGGCAACGACTTCACCAAGCTGTCCGGCAGCGACCTCCGCAGGGGCGAGGTCGACTTCGGGCTGCCCATCTCCATCGTCGTCCTGCTGCTCGTGTTCGGCGCCGTGGTCGCCGGGTTCATGCCGTTCCTGATGGCGCTGCTGTCGATCACGGTGGGCCTCGGGATCGCCAGCATCGTCGCCCAGGAGTTCACCCTCTCGACCTTCATCGTCAACATGATGACCGGCATGGGCCTCGCCCTGGGGATCGACTACTCCCTGTTCGTCATTTCCCGGTTCCGGGAGGAACGGGCCAGGGGACTCGGCAAGGAAGCCGCCATCGCCATGACCGGCGCGACCGCCAGCCGGGCCGTGCTGTTCAGCGGGACGACGTTCGTGATCGCGCTGCTGGGGCTGTTCCTCGTGCCGACCAACGTGCTGCGCAGCCTCGCCGCGGGCGCCGTGATCGTCGGCGTGGTGTCGGTCGCCGCGGCGCTGACCCTGCTTCCCGCCGTGCTCAGCCTCCTCGGTGACCGGGTCAACGCGCTGCGGATCCCGTTCGTCGGCTCCAGCCTGGGCCGCGCCGACACCGCCGGGGGCCGCGTGTGGCGGCCGGTGATCGCCGGGGTCATGCGCCGGCCGGTTACCAGCCTGGTGATCGCCGGCGGTCTCATGATCGCCGCTGCCGTCCCGGTGATCGGCCTGCACATCGGCCAGAGCGGCGTCACCACCCTGCCCGGCAGCCTGCCGTCCAAGCAGGGCTACATCGCCGTCGCGAAGTACTTCCCCAGCCAGGACCCCTATCCGGTGGAGATCGTCACCGCCGGAGGCAGTCCCGGCGACCGCGCGGACCTGGCCAGGCTGCAGCGGGTGCTGGCGGCCGACCCTCGCTTCGGGCCCGGCCCGATCCAGGCGTCGCCGGACGGCGGCGTGCTGGCGCTGACCGTCCCCATCCAGGGTGACGCCGTCTCCAGCCGTGACGTCGCCGCCGTCGTCGACCTTCGGCAGCACCTGATCCCGGCCGCCTTCGCGGGCTCAGCCGCGACGGTCTACGTCGGCGGGAAGACCGCCGAGACCGCCGACTACTTCCACGCCGTCGGTACGCCGACCCCGTACGTGCTGGTCTTCGTGCTCGGTCTCAGCTTCGTGATCCTCATGCTCGCCTTCCGGTCGCTGACCGTCGCGGCCACCTCGATCGTGCTCAACCTGCTGTCGGTTGGCGCCGCCTACGGGATCCTGACGCTGGTGTTCCTGCACGGGATCGGGGCGGGCCTGTTCGGGTTCCAGCGGGTGACCGCCATCGACGCGTGGGTGCCCCTGTTCCTGTTCTCGGTTCTGTTCGCCCTGTCCATGGACTATCAGGTCTTCCTGATGAGCCGCATCAAGGAGCGCTATGACCAGACCGGCTCCACCCGCGAAGCGGTCGCCGGCGGGGTCGCGTCCACCGCCAGGATCATCACCGGAGCCGCCCTGATCATCGTCGTCGTCTTCGCCGGCTTCGCCCGGGGGCAGCTCGTCACGTTCCAGGAAATGGGATTCGGCGTCGCCGTTGCCCTGCTCCTGGACGCCACCCTCATCCGCCTGGCCATCCTGCCCGCCGCCCTCGGCCTGCTCGGCCGGCGCAGCTGGTACCTGCCCGGCTGGCTCCAGTGGCTGCCCCACCTCGACATCGAGGCACCCGGCCGCCGCTCCTGCGCCGGTTCAGCCGGCGTCGGCGTCGACGGGCCCGGCCGCGATGGACAGGACGAGGCGCATCCCGTCGGTGAACGCGGTATGGGCCTGGCTGGCCGCGGGGTGGCCCAGGTGGATCGTGACCGCGACCGATGACCGGGCGCTGACGGCCGCGCTGCTGGCCGGCGCCTAACCGCCGCTTTCCGGGTGACCAACGTCACCTGATCCGGCCAGGCGCGCGCCGCCCGCCAGGATGCCCGCCCCGGGACCTGGCTGACCAGCGTCAAGCTGGCCGGTTATCCCGCTGCGGTGTGAATGTCGCGTTCCGGCCAAGGAGGCCGAAATCGCCCCCGGCGATTGGCTATCGGGTAGCCTGGGGCTCTCTGGACAACGCCCGGCCCTCCAGCGGCCGCGACCTCCATGGGAATCATGACCAGCGATACCGCTCAGACAGAAACCAAACCGCAAGCCAAGCCGGAAAGCTTCCGCTCGCATCTACCTGCCATCATGGCGGCAGCCACCGGTACGGTGCTCGCCGCCGTCCTCGGCAGCCTGCTCGGGAGTGCCGGGACGATCGTGGGGCTGGCCATCGGGAGCATGGCCTCCGGGACCACGTCCTGGTGGGCCGAGCGTGGCATCCGCCGATCCGCGATCCTGGCCCAGGAACGGGCCGAGGCCCTCCGGGCCAGGGGCCACCACCTGAACACCGGCAGGAACGCCGCATCCGCCCGGACGGCGACCACCAGGGTCGACGCGGTCCGGGCCGATGCGACCCGGGCAGATGCGACCCGGATCGACAGGACCCGGGTCGACGGCACCCGGGTCGACGGCACCCGGGTCGACGGCACTCGGGCCGACGGCATATGGACCGGCCCTGGCTCGCCCGCCGACGCCGAGACCGTCACGTTCGCGTCCGCCTTGCCGGCGCCTACGAGCCGGGTGGAGGCGCGGTCCCGCCAGCGGGCACACTCCCGGCGCCGCTGGCCCCTGCCCGCGGCCTTCATCGCCGTCGCGTTCGTCAGCGCCGCCATCGTGATCACCCTGATCGAGGGGGCGGCCGGCAAGCCGCTGTCCGCCGTGATGCAGAACAAGGCGGGACACGGCACCACCTTCGGCGGCGGGTCCGTCGGCACCTCGGCGAAGGTGACCCCGTCGCCCACGCCGTCGATCACCGGTACCGGCGCCACGACCACCCAGCCGACTGGCACGGACTCGGCCGGGACCGCAACCGCGTCGCCGACCACGTCGGCCGGCGTTGGTTCCTCGGTCAGCCCGACCCCGACCGTGGGCCAGTCCCAGTCCGCCGGCACGACCCCCTCGGTCGTACCGACCGCCACTACGACCGGTAGGTAACCCGCCGTGCGGAGGGGCCATGCGACGAGGTGAGATCTGGTGGGCCGCCTTCGGCGAGCGGCGTCCCGTCGTGCTGCTCTCCGGCGAAGAGCCGTCCGGGATCCGGGTGATGCAGGTCGTTGCCCCGTCGGGAACCGACATCACCGGCCTGGGGATCGAGGTCCCCGTCGGCGTTCCGGAAGGGCTCCCCTTCGACGGCGTGCTCCGGTTCGGGTTCCGCTGGCCGGGCTTTACCCCGTGCACCTGGCTGACCACCCTGAGCCGGGAAGATCTGATCGAGCGGGCAGGCGCGGTGCCGGCCGCCAAACTCGACGAGATCGACGCCGCCCTGCACGCCAGCGAGAACCCGATGCCGTGGACCCCGGCCGCTGCGGCCAGGCTCAGCGAGATGCGGGAATCGCTCCGCCGGGCCGTTCGGTAGCATTTCCGCCTGGTCAGCGACGCCGGTCAGCAAAGTGAGCAAGCAGTGGTCGAGCTGGACGGGCGACGGACCCTGGTCACCGGCGGCACCCGCGGCATCGGCGCCGCCATCGCCCGTCACCTGAGCGACGCCGGGGCCCGGGTGGTCGTCTCCGCGCGTGGCGGCGACGACTACGACGGCCCCGGCCACTTCATCGCCTCCTTCAACGTCCCGCTCGGGCGGCCCGGCACCAACCACGTCGTCGACGGCGGCCTGTTCCCGCCGTGTGATCTGCCGCGCTCAGCTCCGGTACAGGGCCGAGGTCCACATGTGCAGGAGCGTGCCGATCAGGATCTCCTGGTCGTCGAAGGGCGGGGTGCCGATGGCGGCGAGGTAGTACAGCCGCTCGCCGAGCCAGGTCAGCGCGCTGGCCACCGCCGGGATGTCCTGCCCGGCCAGGGTTTGCCTGGCGCTCGGGTCGGCGGTGATCTGGGCGATGGCGGCGTCGGTGAAAGACTGCATCTGCTCGAGCCAGAGCGCGGTCAGGCGCTCGTCGGTGCGCCAGTTCTCCACGATGGCCCGCAACACGGGCGCGCCGGCCTGCCACAGCCGCGCACCGGCCGTGATCCCGGCCCGGAGCGCCTCAACCGGGTTATCGGGCTGCCCGAGCCAAGGCTCCGCGGCCGCGTGTCCCTGGGCGACGGCGCGCCGGACCAGTTCGGCCAGCACGGCCTGCTTGCTGTCGAAATAGAAGTAGAAGGTGCCCCGGGAAATGGCGGCCGCCCGGAGGATGTCGCTGACGGCCAGGCCGTCGAAGGCGCGCTCGGCCAGCAGCCCAGCGGTCGCATCCAGGATGGCCTCGCGCAGATCCGGAGCCGCGCCGCCAGCGCTTACCCGGGCCGGGCTGTCCGCCGCCGAGGCGCGGCGCCCATGCGGCCGGCGAGCGCCCTTCTCCTGACCTGACGGGCTATCCACGGCCGAAACCCTACCACAGCCTCTAGACATCTTGTCTATACACTATGTATGGTCACAACCATGAGCACTCTGACTTCCCATCTGGTGACCCGGGATCCCGCGGCGGCCGCCGCCTGGTACGGCTCGGTCCTGGGTGCCGCCGAAGAAAGCCGCATCACGCTGCCCGGCGGGCAGATCCTGACCATCGAGCTCCGCTTCGGCGACAGCAAGCTGGCGATCGCCGACGAGTTCCCGGACATGGGCATCGTCTCCCCGCTCACGCTGGGCGGCACCTACGGCGCACTTCACCTGGCCGTACCCGACGCCGACGCGGTCTGGCAGCGCGCCATCGAGGCCGGCGCGGAGGTGTTCGAGCCGCTGCACGACGCGTTCTGGGGAGAGCGCACCGGCCAGTTCATCGACCCGTTCGGCCACCGCTGGGCCATCGACCAGCACCTGCGCGATGTGCCGCCGGATGAGGTGGCCCGCCTGGCGGCGGCTGCCTTCGCTCAGCAGGAACCGGCCCCGGCCGAGGGCTGACGCCCGCCCGGTAAACCCAGCCCGCAGAGCCCCATCTGTCCCGCTCGCCCCGTCCCAGGCGCTCGCCGATCGCGCCAGTTCCGCTGCGGTGTCCGCCTCCCCTGACGCCTTCCAACATCGTGGATCTGCACACCCCCTGGGAGGGGTGTGCAGATCCACGATGATGCTGCCCGCCGGACTTTACGCCGGCGTCATCGCCAGCTCCTTCAGCTGCCGCCGCGCGATCTTGCCCGTCGGTCCCAGGGGCAGTTCAGGGACGATACTGAACGAGCTGGGCCTCTTCGGCCGCGGCAGGCCCAGCTCGCAGGCCTGGCGGAGCGTGTCCTCCAGGTCATCCGGCGGCCAGGACCCGGCGGGCACCACATAGGCGACCGGCCGCTCGCCGAGCACGTCGTCGTGCGCCGCGACCACGGCCACGGACGAGACGCCGTCCTGACCAAGCAGGAAGTCCTCGATCTCCCGCGGGTAGATCTTTTCGCCGCCCCGGTTGATCACGTCGTCGGAGCGGCCGGCCAGGAACAGGTAGCCGTCCTGGTCCAGGTAGCCGAGGTCGCCGGTGTCCAGCCAGCCGTCCGCGCCGATGGCCCCGGGCCTGCCGTTGGCCGCGTAGTGCGTGATGACGCCCCGGCCGCGGATCTGCACCCTGCCGATCACACCCGGGCCGATCACACCCGGGCCGATCACATCCGGGCCGATCACATCCGGGCCGCCGCCGGCGGCACCCGCCGGCGGCACCACCCGCACCTCGGTCCCGGCCGGCCGCCCCGCCGACCCGGGCTTGCGCACCCCGTCCAGCGGGTTCGCGGTGATCATGCTGGCCGCCTCGGTCATCCCGTAGGTCTCCACCACCGGGATACCGAACGACGCCTCGAACCGCTCCAGCACCGCAGGCGCGAGCGGCGCCGAGGCCGAGCGCACGAACCGGACCCGCCCGCCCGGCCGGGATGCCCCGGCCTGGTCCATGGCCAGCAGCGTGATGATGGCCGGCACCGCGTTGATCCAGGTGATCCGGCGCGACTCGATCAGCGGCCAGAAGTTCCGCCGGCTGAACTTGCGCTCCAGGACCAGGCAGCCCCCGGCGGCCAGGGTGCCCAGCAGCCCGACCACCTCGGCGTTGATGTGGAACAGCGGCAGGCAGCAGTAGCCCCGGTCCGACGGCTTCAGCCGGTGGTGGACGGCCACGGCCCCGGCCGTGTGGGCGAGCTGGTCGTCGCGGAGCAGGATTCCCTTGGGCGTGCCCGTGGTCCCGCTGGTGCACAGGAAGATCCCGCCGGAACTGGAGAGCCCGGACGGCAGCACACCGCCGGCGGTGGTCAGCGGGTCCGGCGGGTTGATGACGGTCAGCCCCGGCCGCAGGCTGGCGTCGGGGTCGCCGACCACGATCTGCGGGACCGCGACCGCGAGCATCCGCTCGAGGTCGGCGCCTGGTGCGGCCGGGTCCAGCGGCACCACCACCCGCCCGGCGCCGATGATGGCGACCAGGGCGGTGGCGTAGTCCACCGGGTCGGGCAGCCTCAGGGCCACCGCGGCGCCGGCCGGCACCCCGGCCTCATCCAGGCAGGCGGCCCACGCGGCGGCGGCCTCACGCAGCCCGGCGTAGGTCACCGACCTCGTGCCGGCGCCGTCCTCCAGGTAGACGGCGCTGCCGTGTCTGGCGGCCGCTATGTTGATCCATTCGGTAATCACAGGTCGTATTCCGTTCTGGTTGTCAGTCGTGGCTGCTGGGCGTGGCCAGCTGGGCTTCGGCGTTCCGCCCGGCCCCGGCCCCCACGGCTCCCGCACCCTCCAGGCCCGCGTCCACCAGGTCCGGCTGGCCGATGCCCGGCTCCGCCGCGACCCGGTCGTCAAGCACGTCGGAGTCCTGCGGCGAGGCGGCGTCGTCGTGCCGCGGCCGCCACTGCACCGGAATCAGCCGGGCCGGAATCAGCGTCGACAGCGGCAGCTGCTTGCGGCCGGTGAGCGGCACCGCCAGCGGGGTCCGGGCCAGCAGCTCGGTCAGCACGATCGCGCTGATGAAGATGACCACGATGGAGAGGACGGTGACCAGCGGCCAGGGCATGACGTTGTTCAGCCGCGACCAGCCGACGCCCGTCAGGATGGTGATGAACAGCATCTGGGACAGGTAGATCCCGTAGGCGTCGTCGGAACCCAGCCGCACCAGCGCCCTGGTCCGGGCCGACCGCCAGGGCTGGACCAGCGCGACCCCGGCCAGGTACCCGCAGGCGATCGCGCCCACGTTGAACGGGATCACGCTGGGCTGGAACGGGTCGCTGCCCGACCCCAGCCAGGTGAACCCGTTCCGGCTCGTGAAGTAGATCGCCTCCGCGCCCTCGGCCGCGGCCACGGTCAGGAAGTAGATCAGGTGCGAGTGCCGGACCACCCAGTCGTGCACCTTCTCCAGGTGGAAGGCCACAATCGCACCGCCGACCAGGAACAGCACATAGCTGAACGCGTTCTGCTGCGCGTAGGTGATCATCACCGGCGGCAGGAAATGCCAGTGGGTGACGATGGAGACCGAGACCTGCACCAGCGCGGTGCCGGCCAGGACCAGCCCGTGATGCCCGCGGGTGCGCTTCAGCAGCGCCAGCACCAGCGGGAACACCAGGTAGAACTCCATGATCACCAGCAGGAAGTACAGCTGGTAGTAGCCGGTGCTGATCAGCCGCCACAGGTGCGCCAGCGCCGCCTCCGGGCTGGCGTAGGTCGTGTCCCGGAAGCCCCACAGGAAATAGATGAAGTTCCAGGCCAGGTACGGGATCCCGACCGAACAGAACCGGCGCCAGTAGAACCGGCGCAGGCCGGAACGCTGCAGCCCGGAGTAGGCGTAGGTCAGCATGCACGCGGAGATGAAGAAGAAGCCCTCCCGCGACACGTGCAGCAGCAGCAGCGCGGCGTTCGAGCTCACCGTGGCGGCGGCGGGCGCGAAGTACAGGAGTGAGTGGGTGCTGACGACGCCCGCCTGCTTGATCGGGCGCATGGCGTCGACCTGGTCGAGCCGGCGGCGGACCGCCATCAGTACATCATCCGCGGATCACGGTAGTGCTTGAACTCCAGCAGGTTCCCGGCCGGATCCAGCAGCACGAACGTGCGGTGCTCCTCCACCATGCCCTCGAACCGGAGCGAGACATCGGAGTAGAACGGGATCTTCCGGGTGATCGCGCAGGCGTGCAGCGCGTCGAAGTCGGCGCTCTCCCGGAACGTCACGCCGAAGTGCCGCGGATACAGGCTCTCCGGGCGTTCCGGGGGAGTGCCCTCGGTCAGGTGGCAGACCACCTGGTCGCCGAAGAAGTCCAGGGTGATCCGGTCCGCGTACCGGCGGGCCAGCTTGCAGCCCAGCTGGGTCACGTAGAAGTGCTGCGCCTCGTCCAGGTCGTAGACCGGGATGGCCAGATGGAAAACGTCATGCGTCGTCCGCATCGGGGTGTCTCCTCGCCTGTCCCTACTCGAAGGCCGTCAGCGTGTCGGCGCGCAGCCCCAGCCGGAGGGTCTCCAGCGAGATGACACCGCTGGCCGGGACGTTGCCGAGGTTCACGTTCGGCCCGATCCGGCGCACGAAGTGTGCCTGCAGCGCGGTGGTGGGCGCCTCGAAGAGCAGCATGTCCTCGCTCAGGCCGGAGGCCAGGACGTCCTCGATCAGCCCGAACCGCAGCTCCCCGTCCGGCCGGCAGATGCCGGACTTCCCGCTCTCCCGGGCCTCCAGCGTCACCATCGAGGCACCGGCCTCCAGGTCCTCACCGATGAACTCCACCCACTGGCTCGGGGGCAGCTGCTCGGACCTGGTGGGGTCCTTGAACCCGACCTCGGAAACCACGGTGAACTCATCCGCCAGCTTGCGCACGTAGCTGGCCTTCTCGATGTTGGACATCGCGATCGTCCCGTTGGACACCTCGACGTGGCGGCAGTCCCAGCGGTGGCAGAACTTCCTGAAGTCGTCGAACCGCCCCTGCGACACGAACTTCTCGAACAGGGTCCCGCCGAAGTAGAAACCGATGTCGTGTGCCTTCAGGATGTCGATCTTGGCGTCCAGGTTCGGGGTGACCAGCGCCGTACCCCAGCCGAACTTGACCATGTCGATGTAATCCGCACCCGACCACACCACGTCGGTGAACTGGCCGGCCGGAAGGCCACCGTCGATCACCATGGTCAGTCCCGCGCGGCGCGGCTTGGAGGTCCGCGGCGGCAGCTGCAGCCCGGTGTCGTTCAGTGCGATGTGATCCATCAGCTTTCCTCTCAATCGGTTTCATCTAGTTCGGGAAAACGCAGCACGGTGGCGTTGCCGAGCGGCTCCCAGCGCATCTGGTCCACTCCGATGCCGTGCAGGCAGGCGTTCAGCATCCGGAGCGTGCCGCCGTGCGCCACGATCACCACCTCGCCCGTGGCCGGCTCCACACCGGACTGCAGGCCGGCCACAACCTCGGCTACGAACCCGGCCACCCGGTGGTAGAAATCGCGCAGCGACTCCCCGCCCTCGGGCCGCGCGTCCGGGTCGGTGACCCGCTCGCCCCGGATCCCGCTGAACTCCGGGGTCACGGCCGTGATGGGGCCGCCCTCGCCGAAGCCCAGGCAGCGCTCGCGCAGCCGCCGGTCCCGGCGTACCGGCAGCCCGGTCACGGCGGCCAGCGGGGCCGCGGTGGCCAGCGCCCGGTGCAGGTCGCTGGAGTACAGCGCGGTGACCGGGCGGTCGCAGAGCTGGCCGGTGACGCCCCAGGCCTGGCGCTCGCCAAGCTCGGTGAGCCGGGCCTGGTCGCAGTGACCCTGCGCCAGGCCGTGCGCGTTCCACGTGCTCTGGCCATGCCGGACCAGCCAGAGCACGAGCCGGGCACCGGGGGCGTTCCCGGTCATGTCCGGCCCGGTCGGGTCGGTGGGCAGTGTGCTGTGCGCCATGACCAGGAGGTTGGGCTCTGGAAGTGAAAGAGCGATGAAAATCCGGCGACCCTCGGCAACCTTCCAGGAAGCTCTCAGCCTGGATTGATTCGATAACTTCAGATGACAGCCGAACCTGTGAGCGTGACACCGCCCACCGCCGATCCGCGCGCCCACGGCACACCACCGCCGGCCGCCTCCCCGTCCGCCCGGCTGCTGGTCGTCGACGACGACCCCGACGTCCGGCTGTCGCTGGAGCGCGCGCTGCGGATGGCGGGGTACGCGGTGACCACCGCGGTGCACGGCGCGGACGCCCTGGACTGCCTGGCCCGCGCGCCGGCCGACCTGATCGTGCTGGACGTGATGATGCCGATGGTGAACGGGTTCGACACCTGCCGCCGGCTGCGTGAGCGCGGCGACGCCACGCCGATCCTGGTGCTGACCGCCCGGGACACGGTCGACGACCGGGTCGCCGGGCTGGAGGCGGGCGCCGACGACTACCTGGTCAAGCCGTTCGCCCTGCGTGAGCTGCTGGCCCGGGTGCGCGCGCTGCTCCGGCGCTCGCAGTCCCGCCGCGACGTGCTCGGCTACGCCGATCTCACCTTGGACGTCTCCGGCCGGCGGGTCACCCGCGACGGCCAGCCGATCGAGCTGACCCGGATCGAGTTCGGCCTGCTGGAGCTGCTCGTGCGCAACGCCGAGCAGGTGCTCAGCTACGACACGATCCGGGAGCGGGTGTGGGGATACGGCGAGGCGCCGGCCTCCAACGCCCTGGCCGTGTTCGTCGGCCTGCTCCGCCGCAAGCTCGAGGACGGTGACCGGCCCCGGCTGGTGCACAACGTCCGTGGCGTCGGCTACGTCGTCCGGACCACGTCGTGACCACCCCGGCCAGCCTGCGCTCGCATCCCGGGCGGCCGGGCCGGCGCCGGCCCCGGCCCCGGCTGTGGCGGCCGCTGATGCTCCGGACCCGGTTCGCGGTCGCGGTGGCGCTCGTCGTGGCCGTGGTCACGCTGGCCATCACCGCGGTGGCCTTCCTGATCGTGCGGGCCGACCTGCAGGGCCAGGTCCGGCAGGAACTGCAGGCCCGCGCCTCCTCGGTCCAGCACCTGGCGCGCCGCTACCACGGCCAGATCCCGGCGCACTGGGTGCCGCCGCAGTCCGGCCGGTTCGGCACGGCCAGCCCCTACACCCAGCTGGTGACCAGCAGTGATGCCCTCTGGGCGCCGGCCGGGGAGACCAGGCTGCTGCCTGCCAGTACCACGGCCGCCCAGGTCGCGGCCGGGCGGCGCGCCGCCTACTACAGCATGACCACCCTGGACGGGGTACCGGCCATGGTGCTGACCGAGCAGCTCGCCCCCGGTCTGGCCATGCAGCTGGCCGAGCCGATGGACCAGGTGAACAGCGAGGTGACCGTCGTGGGCACCACCCTCGCCCTGCTGAGCGCGGCCGGGGTGATCCTGGCCGCGCTGGCCGGCCGGGCGGTGGCCAGGGCCGGGCTCGCGCCGGTGGGGCACCTGGCCGCGGTGGCCGAACAGGTCACCGCGACCGGCAACCCGGCCGGCCGGGTCGAGGTGGACCGCCCGGACGAGCTCGGCCGCCTGGCCGCGTCGTTCAACACTATGCTGCGCGCCCTGCAGCGCTCGCACGACGCCCAGCGGCAGCTGGTCAGCGACGCCAGCCACGAGCTGCGCACCCCGCTGACCAGCCTGCGGCTCAACGTCGAGATGCTGGCGGCCAGCCCGGACCTGCCCGGGCCCGAACGCACCGAGATCCTGGACCGGGTCGCCGCCCAGGTCGCCGAGCTCGGGGACCTGGTCCGCAACGTCACCGAACTGGCCCGCGGCGAGTCGTCCGCGGCCGCACCCGAGCAGGTGGACCTGCGCGAGGTGGTCCAGGGCTGCCTGCGCACCGCGCAGCGGGACTGGCCGCGCACCCCGTTCGGCGCCGAGCTCGAGCCGGTCACCGTGTTCGGCAGCGCGGAGCGGCTGGGGATCGCCGTCCGCAACCTGCTGGACAACGCGGCCAAGTTCAGCCCGCCGGACGCGCCGGTCACGCTGCGCCTGGCTCGTGGTAACCGCGCGCACGTCCAGCTGACCGTGTCCGATCGCGGGCCCGGCATCGCCGCCGAGGACCTGCCGCACGTGTTCGACCGCTTCTACCGCGCCGTGTCGGCCCGGGCGGTGCCCGGCTCCGGGCTGGGGCTGTCCATCGTCCGCCAGGTCGCCGAGAGCCACGGCGGCACGGTCACGGTTGGCCCGGCCCCCGGCGGCGGCACGAGCGTCACCCTTCGCCTGCCGGTGACCGCCCCCGAGCCCAGCGAAGAACTCAGCGAAGCGCTCAGCGCCAGTGCGGGGGGTGCGGTGGCGACGGCTGGGGTGACGGCGGAGCGGTGACGGCCGAGTCGCAGACCTGACCGCCCCCGGCGGGAGCGGGGGCGATTCCGTGCGCCCGCAGCAGGCTCAGCACCTTGGCCGCGATCCACGCGTCGCCCGCCGCGGTCGGGTGCAGCCCGTCCCGGCTTCGCGGGAAGACCCAGTGGCCGGCCAGCGGGTCCATGATGATCACGCCCGGGTCCGCGGCGCGCGCCGCGGTCACGATGGCCCGGTCGGTCCGCACCGCCTGGTCCTGGTTGCGCCGGCCGGGGAACACGGTCAGCAGCGCGATCCGCGCCTGCGGCGCCTCGGCCCGGATCATCCCCACCGCCTGCCGCACCCGCTGCTCTTCCAGCGCCGTCGGTAGGCCCATGTCGTCGTGCCCGGCCTGCACGATGACCAGCCGGGGCTTGAGCCCGGTCAGCTGAACCCGGCGCAGCTCGGCCGACACCGGGCCCCTGAAGCCGAGCCCGCGCTTGATGTAACCCGCGCCGGGCACGCCGTAGATCACGCCGTCCCAGTGCAGCTCGCGCGCCAGCCGCACGGACCAGGCCAGATGCGGCCGGCCGGGGCCGACCCCGGCGGTGAACGACGCGCCCACGATGGCCAGCCGCGGCACCCTGCCTTCTTTCCCGGCTGCCGCGCGCTCCAGGCTGGCCTCGCAGCCCGGCCTGGCCGTGGCCGCCGGCGCGGAAACAGCGGGCCGAACGAGCAGGGCGCGTGCCTCCGCGCTGCTGCGCCCAGCCCACGGCGGCTGGGCCGCCCCCAGGGCCGGGAGGCCCGGCAGCAGTGCCATCAAGAGGGCCAGCAGCATCACCGCGACCCCCGTCGCGGTCAGCAGCATCCGGCGCCTGACCACGGCCAAAGTTTCAGTTGTAACGGGCAAGTGTGTCAAACCGGCTGGCCCGTTGCACGGCCGCGGACCGCTACCCTGTGACCATTCACACATGGGGAAAGGAACACTGTGGCCGACTCTCAGCAGTTGCGGGAGCGCACGCTCGTCGTGCTCAAGCCCGATGCCGTTGCCCGCGGCCTAGCCGGACGGATTATCCAGCGGTTCGAAGACGCGTCCCTGAAGATCATCGGCGTGAAGATGCGCGAGATGGACGCCGACTTCACCCGTAAGCACTACTTCGACCTGGAGGAGCGCCTCGGGCCAGTGGTCTACAACGCGACCGCCGCGTTCATGCAGCGCGGGCCCGTGATCGCGTTCGTGGTCGAGGGCGAGGACGCGGTCACCACCGTGCGCAAGCTCGTCGGCACCACCTACCCGAACGAGGCGCAGCCCGGATCGATCCGCGGCGACTTCGCGCACCAGTCCAAGGCGGTCGCCACCACCACAGGCAAGGCGGTCGCGAACCTGGTGCACGCCTCGGGTAACCGGGAAGAGGCCGAGTACGAGGTCGGCCTCTGGTTCGACAAGACCGAGCTGTTCGAGTACCGGAACCTGGCCGACGCCATGGATTGGTAGCTCGCAGGCGTCATCGTGCCCCGGCCGGCTCGCGCTGGCCGGGGCACGCGCTCGTTACTGGTGGCTCAGGTTGGGTGCGCCCTTGCGCAGCACGTATTTCTGGATCTTGCCCGTGGCGGTCTTGGGCAGCTCGTCGGTAAAGCTGACCCCGCGCGGGGCCTTGAAGTGGGCCAGCCGGTCCCGCACGAAAGCGATGAGTTCCTCCTCGTCGGCGCTCGCGCCATCCTTGAGCACCACGAACGCGTGCGGCGTCTCGCCCCAGCGCTCGTGCGGCAGGCCGACGATCGCGACCTCCTGCACGGCCTCGTGCCGCAGCAGCGTGCCCTCGACCTCGACCGAAGAGATGTTCTCCCCGCCGCTGATGATCACGTCCTTGAGCCGGTCGCGGATCTCGGTATAGCCGTCCGGGTGGACCACGGCCGCGTCCCCGGTGTGGAACCAGCCGTCACCCATCGCCCGTTCGGTAGCTTCCGGGTCGTTGTAGTAGCCGGCCATGACCACGTTGCCCCGGACGGTGATCTCGCCGACGGTCTGCGCGTCGTGCGGCACCTCGTTGCCGTCGGTGTCGACCACCCGCAGCTCGCCTGAGGTGATCAGCTCCACGCCCTGCCGGGCCTTGATCACGGCCCGGTCGGACGGCGGCAGGTCCTCGTGCTCGGGGAGCGGCGCGCACACCGTGATGAACGGCGCGGTCTCGGTCAGCCCGTAGGCCTGGGTGATCACCCAGCCGAACTCGCCCTCCATCCGCTCGATGGTCGCCGCGGCGGGCGGCGCGCCGGCCGTCACCACGTGCACGCCGGCGCTTACCTCGCCGCGCACCGAGGCGGGCGCGCTGGCCAGCGAGATCAGCACGGTAGGCGCGGCGCACAGCCAGGTCACCTTCTCGTTCCTGATCAGCTCGAAGATGGTCGCCGGGTCCACCTTGCGCAGGCAGATGTGGGTACCGGCGGCCGCCGTCACCGTCCAGGTGTAGGTCCACCCGTTGGCGTGGAACATCGGCAGCGTCCACAGGTACCGCTCGCCCACCGCGATCGGCAGGTGCAGCAGCGTGCCGATGGTGTTCATGGCGGCGTTCCGGTGCGTGATCATCACGCCCTTCGGCCGGGCCGTGGTGCCGCTGGTGTAGTTGATCGACAGCAGGTCGAGCTCGCCGATCTCGGGCCGGGTGAAGCTGGGGGAAGCGTCCGCGATCGCGGCCTCGTAGTCCAGCCAGCCGTCGTCCCCTTGACCCTCTCCCTCGAACGCCACGAAGTGCTTCACGTCCGGCATCTGGTCGCGGACGCCGTCCACCGCGGCCAGGTACTCCCGGGCGACGCACACCACGGTCGCGCCCGAGTGGTTCACGATGTAGACGAAGTCCTCCGGGGTCAGCCGGTAGTTGATCGGCACCAGCACGGCGCCCAGCTGCGGCACCGCGTAGAAGGACTCGAGCTGCGCGTGCGTATTCGGCGCGATGGTCGCCACCCGGTCCCCCTGCGCGACCCCCAGGCCTTCCAGCGCGGCGGACCAGCGATCGCAGCGATCGAAGAACTGCTCATAGGTCAGCCGCAGCTCGCCGTCCACGACCGCCTCGCGGTCGCCGTGCAGCGTGCGCGTCCGGCGGGCGAACTCCAGCGGTG
>Ga0213875_10000606_pt1 | contig 29042 bp, 26 predicted proteins | sample BarmaccomBMRX_R8_FD_160105 | JGI IMG/M metagenome (GOLD analysis project Ga0213875, IMG submission 160105) | Root-associated microbial communities from Barbacenia macrantha in rupestrian grasslands, the National Park of Serra do Cipo, Brazil - RX_R8 | ecosystem: Host-associated > Plants > Roots... | reverse complement strand
CGGAGATGTCGCGCACCGTCACCGGCAGCCGCTCCGTCCGCACGTGCAGCTCGGCCGGAAACCGCGTCGGGTAGCGCATCACGCGTCGACCGTCGGGCGCGCTGCCGCGGCCGCCGCCGGGCCTCCTGCCCTTCGGATCAGTCGCCACCGGGCACCCCCTCGATGAGGCCGAGCCCGCGGAAACTGACCACGCCGGTGCGCGCGACCAGCAGATGATCATGGAAACCGATGCCGAGATCGCGCCCGAGCCGCGCCATGCGGTTGGTGGCAGCGATATCGGCGGCGCTCGGCTCGAGCTGTCCGCTTGGATGGTTGTGCGCGAGAATCAGGGCGGTCGCATTGTGCGCGATCGCACGGCGCAGGATCTCGCGCGCGGGCACCACCGCCTCGCGGGCGCTGCCGTGCGACACGAGCTCGTCGGCAATGAGTCGATTGGCAGCGTCGAGATAGAGCACGCGGATCTGCTCGACCGGGAGATACCCCATCGTCGCGAACAGATATTCGGTGACCGCGCGCGAGGTGGACAGCACCGGTTCACGGAGCACCTGCGCGCGCAGCGCGTGCATCAGCCCGTCGCGGATCGCGGCAAGATGGTGCGCCGCTAGCGGGCGATCGGGAATGGCCGCGGCGAGCGCCGCGTCGCCGGCGGTGAGGACCGCGCCGATCGAACGGAAGGTGAAGACGAGCCGCTGGACCGTGGCGTGGGTACGGGATCGCTCTATCGGGCGAAGAATCGCCGCCAGGAGGGATCGGCACCGGTCCTCCTCAGCCGCGCGTGATGGCGCCATGTGGCGAGCGCCAGCAGGAGCTGCATCGGATAGCTCCAGAGCGCCTGGGACCGCCAATAGGCCCATGCCTTGAGGCTCAGGCCGAACAGCATCGAGACGTGCGTGAGAACGATGATCCCCGCCATGGCGGCCATCCATATCGGCCAGAACCTTTCGGAGAAGAGCGCCAACGCGAGCATCACGATCAGCACGGCCGTGTCGACCGTCGTGATGCCAGTCTCGATCTGCACGAAGCGGGTCGCATGGGGCCGGCAGACGATCTCCGTGAGCGTCGCCGCCACCAGGAAGGTGATCGACGCGACGCGCTCGGGACCGCCGCCCCGCCACAGGGCATAAGCGCAAGGAACCAACAAGATGAACTCGAACAGGACCAGGCGCAGCATCGCTGCGCCCGGTGCCCCCGCTCAGCCGAGCGGTCAAGTTCACGGAGCGACCGCCCGCAGCCGCGGCGTCGCTTCGGAGGTGATCTGGGCCGGACCGCCCGGCTTGTCGCCATAGCTGATGACGGGCAAATTGAGCTCGCGGCGCAGCGTCTCGAGCAGGCGGTGCACCTTCACCATTTCGGCGCGGCCCGAGGTCAGCGAGCTGATCGTGCTGCCCATATGATCGAACACGGGCTGGCCGACCGTGGCGGAGAGATCAGCCTCCATGCGCGCCTGTGGAACACGCGCCATCAGCGTCGCGACCCGCGTGATCGCCTCGTCGATCGCCACTTCGGCGGCGGCCATCTGGTGACCGATTTCGTGAGCGACCTCGGCGAGCGTGCTGCCGTGGGACGCGAGCTGTGCGGAAGATTTGGACATGAGTTACCCCCTCCCGCGCCGATGCTCGACGCGGTCCTGGCTTGAAGTTGTAGGAAAATTCAGCGGTGGCTGGTGTCGAACCTGGTGATCGTCTCGACGATGGCGGCAACCGCGATCCCGCCGATGGCGAGAAGAAGGATGAGTGCCGCGACAGCGAAGAGCGTCTGGAGCGTGCTCAGGTCATTGCGCGGCCTTTCTCTCGTGCGGAGAGGCAATCGCAGCAGCTCCTCGACGCCGAGGCCGGCCGCCCGATAGGCGGCCTGCTCCTCCATCATCACGTCGGCGGGTCTGGTGGGAAGTGCATCGTCCGGGGTTGGCGATGCACCGATCCTGTCGAAAAAAAGCGTGTCGCCAAGGCTTGGCGGATAACTAGTGATTTGATCGGTATGCGTAGTCTGCTCGTGGGCGATGAGGATCTGGGCCGCCTCCTCGCGCGTCGCGGCGCCGATGCGTGCCTTAGCGGCCTCGACATGCTGGTTGACGGTGAGGTGGGAGATGCCGAGCGCGGCGCCGATCGTCTTGGATCGCTTGCCCGCCGCCACCATGCGCAGACATTGCTTTTGCCGCTCGGTGAGCTTGCCGTAGGCGTCCAGGTCCATCATCCGCGGGCCTTCGCTCGTTTCCACAGGCTGCGTCTCGTTTCGCCACGGTTAACGCTCAAGCGACGAAAAGTGCAATCGTCGCGATGGCACGTGTGTTCAGATTCGGCGCGCATTCCGCCGCGTTAAGCATCTATCCGCCTCGCCCGTAGCCGTATCGCATGTCATTTCCCGGTCCGGAGGGGGACAGGCGATGACGATCGAAAGCCTCGCGCGCACGGTTGCGAGGGCCGTGCCGGCGACGGCGCCGGCGCTGAAGCAAGGCTATCGCGCCAGCGAGCGGATGCTGAGCGGCCTGGGCGGCACCTGGCCGGGGCTGATCCGCGCCCGCACCGAGAAGATCACGATCGCGATCACCGCACATTGCAACCTGCGTTGCCGCGGCTGCCGCTACGGGCGCGATTTCATGCCCGGCGCGCAGCTGCCCTACGAGATCGTCGAGCGCCTGATCGAGGATGCCGCCGCAGCCAAAGTGCCGGCGGTGCGGCTCTACGGCGGCGAACCGCTGCTCCATCCCGACGTCGTCAGGATGGTCGAGGCCTCGAATCGGCTCGGCGTCGGCTGCTACATGACGACCAATGCGCTCATCCTCGATCGCAAGATCGAGGCGCTGCACGCCGCCGGTCTGCGCAAGCTGACGATCGGCTATTATGGCGAGGGCGGCGCGTTCGACGATTATGTCCAGCGCCCCGGCCGATTCGACCGATTGATCGAGAGCCTGACCAACACGAGGCGGCTGTTCGGGCCGGACGAACTCGAGATCCAGCTCAACTTCCTGCTCAGCCGCCGCTCCGCGACGATCGCGGCGGTCGAGCAGGTGCGCGCCTTCGCCGAACGCTTCGATGCGCGCATCCATATGGACGTGGTCCATTATTCGCTGCCTTACTTCCAGGAAGGCGAGGATCGCGAGCTGCAGTTCCGTCCCGAAGACAGGCCGGCGGTCGATCGCGTCATCGATCACATGCTGGCCATCAAGGCGAGCCAGCCCGAGCTGCTGACCGAATCAGCCGCCGCGCTCGCTTCCTTCGCTGACTGGGCGCTGCTCCAGGAAGAGATGCGGGTGCCGTGCGACGCGCGCAAGCTACTCTGGGTCGGCGCCGACGGATCGGTGATGCTCTGCTACGTCACCTTCCCGCTCGGCAACCTGCACGAGAAGCGGCTCTCCGAAATCCTCTACAACCCGGCGCATCACCAGGCCGCGCGCGACGCCTTCCAGCTCCACTGCCCGAACTGCCATTGCGAGGCGGCCTCGCGGATCGAGAAGCACGGCCCAAGCTTCCGCAAATATAGCGCGCTGGCGGCGGCGCGGAGCCCGGCCTGAGGGATGGCGCCGCGATGATCCGCGTCGCGCATCTCGTGCCGAGCATGGCGGTGGGCGGCCGCGAGCGCATCGTCGCGGATCTTTGTCGAACCGCCGCGCCGCACGGCATCGATCCGATCGTTATCACCTATGATCCGGTGCCTGGCAGCGCCGAACTCGATCCCGTCGCGCCGATCGTCGCGCTCGAGCGACGCCGACGCGGCTTCCCGGCGACGCTCGTCGGCACGCTCCAGCATCGACGCATCGATCTCCTCCACGCCCAAGGCCATGTCGCGGCGGCGCTTGCCCGCCACGTCACGCGCGCGATGCCGATGGTCGCGACGCTGCACATCGCGCTCGGAAGCGGCTGGCGCTGGCTGCCGGCAATCGCCCGCGGGCTGCGTGCGGCCGACGCCGTCACGGCCGTTTCGGGCGATCTGGCCCGGCAGTTCGGCTGGATCGCGGGCCGGCGCATCGCGACGATTCCGACCGGTGTCGACCTCGCCCGCTTCGCCGCTTCGACCGCGCTTCGGCCGGATGCTCCGTTCACGATCGGCATTGCGGCACGGCTGCACCCCGTGAAGCGCCATGCCGATGCGATCGCGGCGCTGCGGCTGGTCGAGAAGCGCGGCCGCCGCTGCCGGCTGCTGATCGCCGGCGAGGGTCCCCTTCACGAGGAGATCGCCCGCGCCGGAGCTGGGCTCGACGTGCGGATGCTCGGTCCGGTCGCGGACATGGCCAGCTTCTATCGCCGCCTCGATGCCTTGCTGCTGCCCTCCGATCATGAGGGAACGCCGGCGGCGCTGCTCGAGGCCATGGCCTGCGGCCTGCCCTGCATCGCGACGACGGTCGGCGGGGTGCCCGCGCTTGCCACGGGCGCGGCGCTGCTCGTGCCCGCGCGCGATCCGGTGCGGCTTGCCGAGGCGATCGCGCGGTTGATGGTCGACGCGTCGCTGCGGGCCCGGCTCGGCACCGCCGCCGCCGCCCGCGCCGCCGACTATTCGCTCGCTGCGCAGGCCGACGCCTATGCGGCGCTCTACCGCGACGTGCTCGCGGCGCGCCGGCCGCAGCGAGACCCGAAAGGCCAGCGGCTCGGTGGATGGCACCGCCGGGATCGCCAGCGCGGTCGCAACGCGCTCCGGCCCGCGATCGCTCCGGCGCCGACCACAGGCGTCACGACGGACAGCGCCGCCGCCTGACCGTCCCGCCCGCTGCAGCTGCCGACCCGCCTTTGGAAACCCGTCTCGTCGGCAGGATTCGTCGCCTAACCTTTTGCGCTGTCCGCGTTTCGTCACGTCTGTGTCACGTTAAGCTGCTCCTGAGGCTCCAGAAGCTGCGTTCAAAGCTTGGGGCTGGGGGGCGCCCGTTGATGCGCCTGACCGTGCCATTTCGATCACGATAACCCCGTCGCCATCCGGCGCCGGGAACACCAACGGCCGCACTCGGGAGGTCCATCGATGTTCAGGCGCTTGTCATCCGTAACGAAGGCTACGTGTATCGCCTTGCTCTTGAGCTCGTGCGGCCACGATCATAACAACAGCAGCAACAATACCGGCACGACCCAGCCGCAGCAGTCCCCGCAGGATGCGCTGGCGACGGCGACGCCGATCAAGCATCTCGTCGTGATCTTCGACGAGAACGAGTCCTACGACCATTATTTCGGCACCTATCCGAACGTCTCGCCGGCGTCGGCGGGCGATCCCGACTTCACCGCCGCCAGCGGCACGCCGACCTCGAACAACTATGTTCAAACCCCGACCCTGCTGACCGCCAATCCGAACACGACCAACGCGCAGAACCTCGCGACGGGCATTCCCGCCAACCTGATGAACCCCTTCCTGCTGCTGCGCTCGCAGGCGGACACGGCGAGCCAGAACCACGCCTACACGCCGGAGCAGCTCGCGAGCGATCACGGCCTTATGGACGCGTTCGTCGCGCATACCGGCAAGACCAACATGGCCGGCGCCAGCGCGTTCGGCACCAAGGCGCAGGTTATGGGCTATTTCGACGGCCGCACCGTCACCGCGTTGTGGAACTACGCGCAGAACTTCGCGATGAGCGACAACATGTTCACGGACAGCTTCGGTCCGTCGACGCCGGGCGCGCTCAACGTGGTCGCCGGCACCACCAACGGCGGCTCGAACGCGACGAACAGCACCGTGCCGGACGGCCAGGGCGGCTGGACGCTGATCAACGACTCCGATCCCGCCGGCGACCAGTGCTCGACGTCGACCGTGGCGCAGACCATCCAGATGTCCGGCAAGAACATCGGTGACCTGCTCAACGCCGCCAACATCACCTGGGGCAGCTTCATGGGCGGCTTCGACCTCACCGCGAAGAACGCCAACAACTCGACGGGCTGCACGCGCAGCACCGTCTCACCGGTCACCAGCCGCCAGGTGACGGACTACATCCCGCACCACGCCTGGTTCCAATATTACAACTCGACGCTCAACAAGGCGCATACCCGCCCGAGCGCGACGTCCAAGATCGGCTATACCGAGGCGAACGACGCCCCCGGCGGCGCGACCGCCGTCAATCACGAATATGATTATAACGACTTCGTCGCCGCGGTCGGCGCCGGCAACTTCCCGTCGGTCAGCTACATCAAGCCGCCGGCGTTCCAGGATGCGCACCCCGGCAACTCGAACCCGCTCGACGAGCAGACCTTCGTGACCAAGGTGCTGAACTTCCTCCAGCAGCAGCCGGACTGGAAGAACACCGCCGTGATCGTCACCTACGACGACTCCGACGGCTGGTACGATCATCAGTCGCCGACGATCCTGCGCTCGTCGTTCGACTCGACCACGCCGCAATCGATCAACCCCGCTCCCGGCACGATCACCGGCGCCGATCAGTTCACGAGCTCCGGCATCTGCACCAGCCCCAGCGCCGGCCCGGCGATGGGCGTGAACGCCACCCCGGTGAACGGCCGCTGCGGCCCGGGTTCGCGCATCCCGTTCGTCCTGATCTCGCCCTACGCCAAGGTGAACTACATCGATCACACCGCCATCACCCAGGCGTCGGTGATCAAGTTCATCGAGGATAATTGGCTGAGCAGCAAACGCCTCGGCGGCGGCTCGGCCGATACCACGGCGGGCGACATCATGGCGCTGTTCGACTTCAAGTCATCGCCGCACACGACGCCGCTCTATCTCGATCCGACGATGGGCACGAAGCTCTCGGCAGCACCCGCCAGCAGCTGATCGCGTTAATCCCGATCATCGTGATCTATCAGTCTCGCCGGGCGCATGCCCGGCGAGACCCGTTTCAGGGCCAGCAGATTTTCCGGTGATGAACCTCCAGCGCAAGCCCAGCCTTCCCGCTTCAGCCAACCAGGACGGTCGATCGTCGCGGCGAGCCAGCCATAGTGCGCGCAGGATCATTGTCGCCGCGCTCGCCCTGCTCGCCCTCGCTTTGGGTTATCTCACGCTCCATCCCGAGCATGCGCCGGCAGCGCTCGCGGACCGCATCGCCGATCTCACCGGCGCCAACGCCCACCCGATCAAGCTGATGCGGCCGGCGCAGGCGCCGCTGAGCGGGCTCGCGCTGCTGGGCCGCGAGATGTTCAACGACCCCTCGCTCTCGGCCTCAGGCAAGCAATCCTGCGCGAGCTGCCACAGCGCCGACCACAGCTACGGCCCGCCCGACGGGCGCTCGGTGCGGCTCGGCGGCCCGAACTTGATCAGCGAGGGCCTGCGTCCGCCGCCGTCGCTCGCCTATCTCTATCGCCAGCTGCCGTTCGGCATCGGCCCCGAAAGCGCGGAGAACGACACCCCCGCATCGCTCAGTCAACTCGCCGCGCAGGGCGCCGCGACGCTGCGCGCGGCAAAGACCGCAGGTGCGTCGGCGGCGGCCGCCGCCGCGATCGTGCCGCAGGGCGGCCTGTTCTGGGATGGCCGCGAGGATACGCTGATGGCGCAGGCCAGCGGGCCGATGCTGAACCCCGCCGAGATGGCCAATAAGGATCAGGCGGAAATCGTCGGCAAGCTGCTGCACGCCCGTTACCGCGACCGCTTCGGCGCGCTGTTCGGCCCCGCAATCTACGGCAATCCCGACATGCTCTTCGCCGAGGCAATGTCCGCGCTCTCGCGCTTTCAAATCGAGGACGTCTCGTTCCACCGCTTCGACAGCAAATATGATCGCTGGCTCGAGGGAAAGGCGCGGCTCAGCCCGGCCGAGCTGCGCGGTCTCAAGCTGTTCAACGATCCCGCCAAGGCCAATTGCGCGGGCTGCCATCTGAGCGCGCCGGGTGCCGACGGGCTGCCGCCGCTCTTCACGGATACCGAATATGAAGCGCTTGGCGTGCCTCGCGACCAGCACCTCGCCGCCAACCGCGATCCGAACTTCCACGACATGGGCCTATGCGGCCCGCTGCGCACCGACCTTGCACGGCAGACGCAATATTGCGGCATGTTCCTGACGCCGACGCTCCGCAACAGCGCGCGGCGCGGCGTCTACTTCCACAACGGCGTCTATCACACGCTGCGCGAGGTGCTCGATTTCTACAACCTCCGCAACGTGGCGCCAGGCCGCATCTATCCGCGCGACGCGAGCGGCAAGATCGCGATCTTCAACGATTTGCCCGCGGCTTACCGCAAGAACGTCGACTTCGCCGACGCGCCGTTCGATCGTAAAGCCGGCGCGCCGCCGCCGCTAAGTGATCGCGATATCGCCGACATCATCGCCTTCATCCACACGCTCGACGACGGCACCCGCTAGCCGGCGCACTGACGCCGCCGCGCGGCGACGCATTGAGATGTTGTTAACCATATCGCGCCACTCTCGGCGGCGCGATGAACACACCCCCGGCCAGACTCGGCGGACGACGCCATGTCCAGGACGACAGCGGGGCGGTCCGGCCCGGCGTGGCCGCCTATCTCGCCATGCTCGCGCTGGTCGTCACCGGCAGCGCCGCCTTCTGGGTCACGCTGACCCACTGAGACCCCGCCTGCGCGGCGCGCGGACACTAGCCTTGGCTCGCTCGTTCCGGTTAGAGCCGAAACAAGATCGCGTAAACTTGGATCGCGGCAGCGATCGCGAACCAGCGCAGGAGACGAGATGACCGATCATGGCGATCCCGAGGATGGCGATCTGATCGAAGACACCGGCAAGCTGCCGGTGCCGGCCGAGGTAGCGGAGGCGATCCGCACGCTGATTCGCTGGGCCGGTGACGACCCTACGCGCGAAGGCCTCGTCGATACGCCGAAGCGCGTCGCGCGCGCCTGGCGCGAATACTGCCAGGGCTATGACGAGGATCCCTCCCATCATCTCAGCCGCACGTTCGAGGAGGTCGGCGGCTATGACGAGGTCGTGCTGCTGAAGGGCATCCCGTTCCAGTCGCATTGCGAGCACCACATGGCGCCGATCGTCGGGAAGGCCTCGATCGCCTATCTGCCCCAGGATCGCGTCGTCGGCATCTCGAAGCTCGCGCGCGTGCTGCACGGCTTCGCGCGCCGGCTACAGGTGCAGGAGCGGCTCACCGCGGAGGTTGCCGACTGCATCTGGGAGCATCTCCATCCCCAGGGCGTCGCGGTGGTGATCGAAGCAACGCATGGCTGCATGACCGCGCGCGGGGTCCGCACGCCCGGCGTCGCGATGACGACGAGCCGGATGATGGGCGTGTTCCGGGACGACGAGCGGTCGCGCCAGGAAGTGCTCAAGCTGATGGGCTATTGAGCCGCGTGCCGTCCCGCTGCGTCAGCCGAGCAGGTTGAACTCGCCATAGGCGCCCTGCAGGAACAGCAGCGGGCCGCCGGGTCGATGCACCTCGAGCTCGACGACGACGCCCAGCGCGATGAAATGATCGCCCGCCTCGTGCACCGCGTAGAGATCGCAGTCGATCCACGCGATGACGTCGTCGAGGATCGGCGAGCCGTTTGTTGAGAGCCGATGTGAGACGCCGGCGAACTTGTCGCCGCCGCGCATCGCGAATTGACGGCAGAGCTCCTGCTGATCGCTGGCGAGCACGTTCACGCAGAATTTGCCCGTCTCCTCGATGCGCGGCCAACTCGACGAACGCTTGTCCGGGAAGAAGGCGACGAGCGGCGGCTCGAGCGATACCGACGTGAAGGAGCCGATCGCCATGCCGATCGGCGCGCCGCGCGGATCCGCCGCCGTGACGACGCAAACCCCGGTCGGATAGTGACCGAGGACGCGGCGAAAGGTGGCGCTGTCGATCGTCGTGGTGTCGGTCATCGCCGTCCTTTTAGGCAGAGACAGGCGGCCGCGCCACCCGTCTGAGCGGCGCGACGCTCGATGCCGGAACGTCAGCCGATCATCATCAGGCTGGCATTGCCGCCGGCCGCGGTGGTGTTGATCGAGGTCGAGACTTCCTCGAGCAGCCAGTCGCAGGGATAGGCGAGCGGCTGGCCGACCTGGGCGGCGTGGACCGAGACGATCGGCCCCGGCATTGCGGCGACATGCGCGGCGGTATCGATGACGGCAGCGCGATCGCCCTCGACCAGCGCGGCGGTATAGCCCTCGCCCGGCACCGTCACGAAGGCGGCCGCCACGTTCGCGGGCAGATCGGCCGGTAGCGCGATGCCCTCGACCGCGCCGCGATTTCCGGTCGCGAGCACGGCGGCCATCTGCTCGAACAAACCCGCGAGCGTCGCGGGCCGCATCAGGATGCGCCCGCGCGGGTGCAGCGAATAGAGATTCTGCTCCCCGACCGGGCCCGGCAGCGCGAGATCGACACCGAGCGCCGACGCCTCGCCATAGCGGCGCGCGCTCGCAGCGCCGGCGGCGTCACCCTGCGCGTCGAGCCAGGCGGCGAAATCGTGCAGCGGCGTATCGAGATGCCCGGCCCGCGCGGCGAACACCGGTGCCTGCGCGACCAGCCGGCCGAGATAGAGCGGTCCGCCCGCCTTCGGCCCGGTCCCCGAGAGCCCGCGCCCGCCAAACGGCTGGACGCCGACGATCGCGCCGATGACGTTGCGGTTCACATAGAGATTGCCCGCCTTCACGCGCGCCGTGACGTGCGCGATCGTCTCGTCGAGCCGGGTGTGGAGACCGAAGGTAAGGCCGTAGCCGGTGGCGTTGATCGCGTCGATCAGCGCGCCCAATCGCTCGCGCCGGTAGCGCACGACGTGCAGCACCGGGCCGAACACTTCGCGCTGCAGCTCGGCGATGTCCGCGATCTCGATGATCGTCGGCGCGACGAAGGTGCCGTTGACCGCTTCGGCCGGCAGCGCCTGCTGCTCGATCCGCGCGCCGCGCTTACGCATCGCGGCGATGTGCTTCTCGATCGCCTCCTTCGCCTCCGCGGTGATGACCGGACCGATATCGACCTTGAGCGCGTCGGTACGACCGATGCGCAGCTCCTTGAGCGCGCCCTTGAGCATCGCCAGCGTGCGATCGGCGATCTCCTCTTGCAGGCAGAGCACGCGCAGCGCCGAGCAACGCTGGCCGGCGCTGTCGAACGCCGAGGCGATAACATCGGCGACGACCTGCTCGGCAAGCGCGGAGCTGTCGACGATCATCGCGTTCTGCCCACCGGTCTCGGCGATCAGCGGGATCGGGCGCCCGGCGGGCGATAGCCGCGTCGCGAGCTGGCGCTGGATCAGCCGCGCGACCTCGGTCGATCCGGTAAACACCACGCCTGCAGTCTCGGGCGCGGCGACCAGGGCGGCGCCAATCGTGCCGTCGCCCGGCAGCAGCTGCAGCGCGTCGGCCGGAACGCCGGCCTCGTGCAGCAGCCGCACGCCCTCGGCGGCGATCAGCGGCGTCTCCTCCGCCGGCTTGGCGAGCACCGGATTGCCCGCGACGAGCGCGACGGCGATCTGGCCGGCAAAGATCGCGAGCGGGAAATTCCACGGGCTGATGCAGACGATCGGCCCGAGCGGCGTCTGCCCCGGTCCGAATGTCGCGCGCGCCTGCGCGCCATAATAGCGCAGGAAGTCGATCGCCTCGCGCACCTCGGCGATCGCGTTGGGCAGCGACTTGCCCGCCTCGCGCACGATCAGCCCGAGCAGGATCGGCATGCGCGCGTGCATCGCGTCCGCGGCACGTTCTAGCATTGCGGCGCGTTCGGCGACGGGCGTCCGGCCCCAAGCGGACGCCGCGGCGCGCGCTACCGCGGCCGTGGCTTGTGTAGAAGACGTTTCGACGACGCTGCCGACGACGTCCCGATGGTTCGCCGGGTTGGTCACCGGTCGCTCGCTGCCGCTACCGTGGGCCGGAGCCGCCCGCCAGTCCAGCCCCGCGCTTTCGCGAAGCGCCGCGCTGAGCGCCGCCAGCGCGGCTTCGTCGCTGAGATCGATCCCGGCCGAGTTGGGGCGATCGGGGTAAAGATCGGCGGGCAACGCGATCTGGTCGTGTCGTGCGCCGGGGTGCGGCATCGCCCGCACCTGCTCGGCCGGCTCCGCGATCAGCGCGTCGACCGGTACCGCCGGATCGGCGATGCGGTTGACGAAGGAGGAGTTGGCGCCGTTCTCGAGCAAGCGGCGTACGAGATAGGCGAGCAGCGTTTCGTGCGTGCCGACCGGCGCATAGATGCGGCACGGCCGATCAAGCCTGTCGGCGCCGACGACCTGCTGGTAGAGCGGCTCGCCCATGCCGTGCAGGCACTGGAACTCATATTGGCCGACCGCGAAATCCGGCCCGGCGAGATGATAGATCGTCGCGACCGTCTGCGCATTGTGCGTCGCGAACTGCGGGAAAACCGCGTCCGCCGCCGCCAGCAGCTTCTGCGCGCAGGCGATATAGGCGACGTCGGTATGGACCTTGCGCGTGTAGACGGGGAAGTCGGCGAGCCCATCGACCTGCGCGCGCTTGATCTCGGCGTCCCAATAGGCGCCCTTGACGAGCCGAACCATGATACGCCGCTTCGACCGCCGCGCGAGATCGATGATCCAGTCGATCACGAACGGGCAGCGCTTGCCATAGCCCTGGACGACGAAGCCAAGCCCGTTCCAGTCGGCGAGCTCGGTATCGAGCGCGAGGCTCTCGAGCAGGTCGAGCGAGAGCTCGAGCCGATCGGCTTCCTCGGCGTCGATGTTGAGGCCGATGTCATAGCCCTTGGCGAGCAACGCCAGCTTGCGAACGCGCGGCAGCAGTTCGCCCATTACGCGATCGGCCTGCGATCGCGCGTAGCGCGGGTGCAGCGCCGAAAGCTTGATCGAGATGCCCGGACCTTCATAGACCCCGCGCCCGCCGGACGCCTTGCCGATGGCGTGGATCGCGCGCTCGTAATCGGCATAGTAACGCTCGGCATCGGCCATCGTCGTCGCCGCCTCCCCAAGCATGTCGTAGCTGTAGCGGAAACCTTTCGCCTCCAGCTCACGGGCACGCTTAAGCGCCTCCTTGATTGTCTCGCCGGTGACGAACTGCTCGCCCATCATCCGCATCGCGAGATCGACGCCGCGGCGGATCACCGGCTCGCCTGCGCGCGCCACGAGACGCGCCAGCGCCGCGCCGAGCCCGCGATCGTCGACGCTGCCGACAAGCTTGCCGGTGACGACCAGCCCCCAGGTCGCGGCGTTGACGAACAGGGAACGGCCGCCGCCAAGATGCGCTCCCCAATCCCCCTCCGCCAGCTTGTCGCGGATCAGCGCGTCACGCGTCGCGTCGTCGGGAATGCGCAGCAGCGCCTCGGCGAGGCACATCAGCGCGACACCCTCTTCGCTCGACAGTGCATATTCCTGCACCAGCCCCTCGACGCCGCTGCCGCGATGGGCGGCACGCAGCGTCGTCACCAGCGTGACGGCGGTTTCGCGGATCGCAGCCTTCATGCCGTCGTCGAGTGTCGCTCTCTCGATCAACGGCGCGAGGCACGCCGCTTCGTCACGACGATAGGCGGCGGTGATCGCTTGCCGGAGCGGCGACGGCTGGCGAATGGGCGGTGCGAATGCGGCGAAGGGCGGCTGATCGATCATGCCGGTATCCTTACCAGATCCGCCGCTGACGATCCGACCAAAGATCGGCTATCGACAGCTCGGATCGGCTTGATCGGTCGGGTGTTTAGGGCGATTGGCATGGAAAAGAGCTCAGCAGCGGTCGATCTGGATGTGTTCGATCGCAAGATCATCGCCGTGCTCGCGGACGATGGACGTATCACCGTCACCGATCTTGCCCGGCGCGTCGGCCTCTCCAAGACGCCATGCCAGGTGAGGTTGCGGCGGCTGATCGAGAGCGGCGTGATCCTCGGCTTTCGCGCCGTGACCGATGCGGCCAAGCTCGGTCTCGATCACGTCGCCTTCGCCGAGGTCAAGCTGTCCGATACGCGCGAGACCGCGCTCGATGAATTCAACGCCGCCGTCCGCCGCATCCCCGAAGTCGAGGAATGCCACATGATCGCGAGCAGCTTCGACTATCTGCTCAAGGTCCGCACCGCCGACATCCGCCACTATCGCATCGTTCTCGGCGAGAAGATCTCCAGCCTGCCCCACGTCGCGAGCACCTCGACCTTCGTCGCGATGGAGACGGTAAAGGAGCGCTGAAGTAGGCGAGCATGACGGCGGCAGCTCTCGGTACCGCTCAGCCGGGAAATGATTACAGAGATCCTCGACCTTATCTGGGGTACGCGACCTTCCCGGGCGCGCCGGCACAGACCCGCAGGGCTCAGCGCGCGAAGCGATCGGCCGCGTAAGCCGCGGCGTCGATGTCCGCCGCCAACCCGTCCGGCGCGAGGCCGAGCAGCAGCGATGCCGCGAGCGCCGATCCCGCCGGCGCGGTCTGGATGCCGAAGCCGCCCTGCCCGGCGCACCAGAAGAACCCGGGCCGTCGCGGATCGAAGCCGTAGACGGGCAGACGATCGGGCGCGAAACTGCGTAAGCCAGCCCAACTTCGCTCGACCCGCGATATCCGCCAATCGACGACGCGTTCGAGCCGGTCGATCGCGCGCGCGACGTCGATCTCCTCCGGCGCCGCATCGCACGGGTCGCAGGGCGTCTCGTCGTGTGGCGAGAGCCACAGGCGGCCGCCTGCTTCGGGCTTGAAGTAGAAGCGGCCGGCGGCGTCGATGACGAGCGGCATGTCGGCTGGCGCGGGCGGGTCGACGGCGAGCTGGACGACGGTGCGGCGATAAGGCCGGATGCCGAGCGGCGGAGCGCCCGCGAGGATCGCGATCCGGTCCGCCCAGGCTCCGGCGGCATTGACGAGCAGGTCGGCGGCGATCGTCTCCTCGCCCGCCTCGATCCGCCAGTGCCCACGCTCGCGAACGGCCGTGCGGAGCGGCGAGTCGCACAGCAAGCGCACGCCATATCGTCTTGTTTCAGCGAGATAATATTCGTGCAGCGCGGCCACATCGATGTCCGCGGTGCTCGGTTCGAACAGGCCGCGCTGCCACGCCGCGCGCAGCCCCGGAACCCGCGCCGCCAGCCCGCTCCGCCCAAGCCTCACCAACCGCACCCGCGCGCCGAACGCCGCATCGAGCTGAATTACGGCGGTACCCTCAGCAGCGTCGTCGAGATGCAGCGCCCCCCGCCGCCGCAGATAGCCGCCCGCCGCCAGCCAAGGCCCCGATGCAGTGGTCAGCGGCTGCACGCCCGGACCGCCATAGGTCTCCTGCCAGAACGCTGCCGAACGCCCAGTCGCATGATAGCCGGGTTGCGCCTCCGCCTCGATCAGCAGCACCCGCGCGCGGTCCCCGATCGCCGCCGCCAGCCCCGCGCCCGCGATGCCGGCGCCGACGATCGCGACATCGACCGCGATCACCGCGCCGGCGCCCGCTCGTCGAGAAAGGCGGCGATCTCCGCCATCACCGCGCTACGGATCGGATCCGCCTCGCGCAGCAGATCGTGCGCCGCGCCCGGGAACATGCGCAGCCGCGCGTCCCTGAGGCGTTCGGCGGCGCGGGCGATGCCGGCGCTCGAAACGAGCCGATCGGTCGGCGTCGCGAGGATCAGCAGCGGGGTCGAGATCGCCTCGAGCGCGCCATCCTGATCGAGCGCGCATTGCGAACCGAGCGCGGCGGCGATCCAGTCCCAGCTCGGGCCGCCGGTGGTGAGTTCGGGATGGCGGCGCTTCCACCAGCGGCCATGCTCGAACCGCTCGATGCTGCTGGTGAGGCGGAGCTGCCGCATGCGGTCGCTCGCGCCGCCCTGCCCCTCCCGCCACGCCGCGCGCGCACCGCGTCCGGCCAGGCGCATGCCGGCGACCACGACGCGGGCGAACCATTCCGGAAAAGGAGCGGTGTTGATGCCCAGCATCGGCGCCAGCAGCACCCCCGCGTCGATTGGGCAGTCGCGCTCGGCGAGCATCCGCAACGCGATATGCGCCCCCATCGAGTGCGCGACGATCACGTGCGGCGGCGGCGTCTCCGCCTGCCACCGCACCACGAAGGCGGCGAGGTCGTCGACGAGCGGATCGAGACTCGGCAGATGACCGATATGCGGATCGGCGAGCAGCCGGCCCGAACCGCCCTGCCCGCGCCAGTCGAACCCCGAAAGATGCCAGCCGGCGCGATGCCAGTCGTACAGCGACTCGAGATGTTTCTCCGCGAAGTCGGCGCGCCCGCCTTGATAGAGCAGGCTACCGCGCTGCCGTGCTACGCCTTTGTCCTGCGCCCAGGAATAGGTGCGGTGCGCCCAGCCATCGGGCGCGTTCCACTCCGAAAAGCGCAGTCCCGCCGGCCGTGCGCGCGGATCGAAAGCCGGGAATTCAGCGGTCATCGATGGTTGCGTTACGGTTTGGAAAGCCGTGCCGTCTAGGCTTGGCTGCATGCATACGGCTTTCGCGATAATCCTGGGAGCGGGCTGCGGGCTCGCGCTGCTCGTCGCGGCCTGCACCGACCTGCGGTCGCGCACCATCCCGAACGGACTGACCGCAGGCCTCGCGCTTGCCGCGCCGCTGTGGTGGTGGGCGAACGGGCTCGCGCTCTGGCCCGATATAGCCGGACAGATCCTGTTCGCGGTGCTCGTCTTCGCGCTCTTCACCGGTGCGTTCGCGTTGCGCGCAATGGGCGGCGGCGACGTCAAGCTGATCGGCGCGCTGGCGCTGTGGCTGCCGTGGGAGCCCGCCATCCGGATGCTGTTCCTGATGTCGGTGCTCGGCGGCGTGCTCACGGTCGCGATGGTGATCCATGCCCGCGTGCGCAAGAGCAGCGGCGCGATCGAGGTGCCTTACGGCCTCGCCATCTCTTGTGCCGGGCTGTGGGCGATAGGCGAACGATATCTTTACCATTTTGGGTGAAGAGAAGCGCTGACTTTTCAACGAGCCTCGAGGGGGGCGATCGGCACCATGGATGTGAAGAAGCTTGCGTTGCTGGTGGGCGCTCTGGTCGTCGCTGCGATTACCGCGGTGATGGCCAAGAACATGTTCACCGGCGCAGCCGCGCCCCAGGCGCAGGCCGCCCCGGTCGAGACCGGGCCCGAAGTGCTCGTGGCTACGCAGCCGCTGCCGGTCGGAACCATTCTCCAGGAGGGCAGCTTCCGCTTCCAGCCCTGGCCGAAGGATCTCGTCGGGAACGCCTATTTCGTGAAGGGCCAGCCGGGCGTCGATCCGCTCAAGCTCGCCGGCACGGTCGTGCGCACCGAGATCACCGCCGGCCAGCCGCTCACCCAGGGCGCGCTGGTGAAGCCGGGTGACCGCGGCTTCCTCGCCGCCGCGCTCAGCCCCGGCATGCGCGCCATGACCGTTTCGGTCTCGGCCGCCTCGGGTGTCGCCGGCTTCGTCTTCCCAGGCGACCGCGTCGATCTGGTGCTGACCTCGGACGTCCAGGGTGGCGGCAACGGCCCGCCGCTCAAGGTCTCCGAAACGATCGTGCGCAACCTGCGCGTGCTCGCCACCGACCAGCGCACCAACAGCAAGGACGACGAGGGCAAGACCGACGTCAAGACCTTCTCGACGGTGACGATGGAAGCGACGCCGAAGATCGCCGAGAAGATCGCGGTCGCCCAGACGCTCGGCCAGCTCTCGCTGTCGCTGCGCTCGATCGCCGACAACAGCGCCGACCTGCAGAAGGCGCTCGCCAGCGGCGAAACCACGGTCGCGACCGCGAACAGCAAGGATCCGAAGGCGCCGCAGCAGGTGCTGCTGCCGATCGCCTCGCGGCCGCTGGATACCGACACGACCTACACGACCGGCGGCGAAGTCTCGCGCTTCCAGCGCAACACCGTCCCGGGCAAGGCCGGTCCGTCCGGCCCGCAGATGGCCGCCAACGGCCAGCCGCAGCCCGGCGCCGCGCCTGCGGTGCCCACCGGTCCGAGCGTGAAGGTCGCGCGGGGCTCAACCATCACTGTCGTGCCCTTGGGGGGTAAGTGAGATGAACACGCAGTCGATCCTTCGCCATGGCGCGCTTGGCGGCGCGCTGGCGGCGGCCCTCGCGGCAGGCCTGGCGGCGATGCCCGCCACCCCCGCCGCGGCAGCGACCACCTCGGCTCCGGGCGTGCGGCCGCAAGGCCAGATCACCCTCTCGGTCGGCCGCGGCGAGCTCGTCAACCTCCGGGCGCCGATGACCGATCTGTTCGTCGCGGATCCGACCATCGCCGACGTCCAGGTGCGCTCCAAGACGCAGCTCTACGTCTTCGGCAAGGGCGCGGGCCAGACCTCGGTCTACGCCACCGGCAAGAGCGGTGCGGTGATCTGGTCGTCCGACGTGCGCGTCGGCACCAATCTGGACAGCATCCAGACGATGCTGAAGCTCGCAATGCCGCAGGCGACGATCACGGCGACGCCGATGCAGGGCCTCGTCCTGCTCACCGGTACCGTCGCCGCGCCCGATGACGTCGAGCAGGCCCAGCGCCTCGTCCAGGCGTTCGTCGGCAAGGACATCCAGGTGATCAGCCGGCTCGCGACCGCGACGCCGATGCAGGTCAACCTGCACGTCAAGGTCGCCGAGGTCAGCCGGACGTTCCTGAAGCAGATCGGCATGAACCTGATCACGAAGGATACGACCGGCGGCTTCAACTTCAACGTCGCGCGCGGCCGCAGCTTCGGCTCGATCGATCCGTACAGCACCTCCGGCCTGCCGTCGCTGGACGCATCGTCGCTCTACGGATTGCCGGCGGGCTCGCTCAGCCTGCCGTTCAATCCGGCGACGGGCAAGTTCATCACCGGCGGCACCACCTACAACTTCTCGAGCCTGCTCAAGGACGGCGCGACGACCTCGCTCGGCCTTGCCGGCAAGCTCTGGGGTGTCGACATCATGGATGCCATCGATCTCGCCGAGAACGATGGCCTGGTCACGACGCTGGCCCAGCCCAACCTCACCGCGCTTTCCGGCGAGACGGCAAGCTTCCTCGCCGGCGGCGAGATCCCGATCCCGGTCGCGCAGCAGCTCGGCCAGATCTCGATCGAGTACAAGCAGTACGGCGTCAGCCTCGCCTTCACGCCGATCGTGCTCGCCGACGGCCGCATCTCGATGCGCGTCCGCCCCGAAGTGTCGCAGCTCGACTATTCGAACAGCGTCACCATCGGCGGCACGGCGGTGCCCGGTCTCACCACGCGGCGCGCGGAAACGACGATCGAGCTCGGCTCCGGCCAGAGCTTCATGATCGGCGGCCTGCTCTCGAACGGGCATGGCAACACGACCAACAAGGCGCCGTTCCTCGGCGATCTGCCGGTGCTCGGCACGCTGTTCCGCGACAACAAGTTCACGCGCAACGAGACCGAGCTCGTCATCGTCGTCACGCCGTATCTCGTGAAGCCGACCTCGGCCGATCAGATCGCGCTGCCGACCGACGGCTACAAGGCGGCGACCGACTTCGAGCGGATCCTCGGCGGCCAGGACAACGGCGGCAAGACCGGCCAGAAGCGACCGACCGCGAAAATGGAAACGCCGCCGCCGCCGGTCGCGCAGGTCGGCATGGCCGATCCGGCCGCTCCGGTAACCGATCCTAAGGACAAGAAGCCCAAGAAGGTCGCGGACGCCGCGCCTGGCTTCTCGTTCAACAACTGAGGCTCGACCGAGATGGAGAGCAAGATCATGCGTCGCATCACCGCCCCCCTCGGCCTTGCGCTGGTCGCGAGCCTCGGCGCCTGCGGACCGGTCAATCGCGGTCTGGAGAGCGTCCACCAACCATTGGTGAGCCGCGCCGACTATGCGATCGACCTCGGCACCGCGCCGAAGGGACTCGCCCCCGGCGAGGAACAGCGCCTCGCCGGCTGGTTCGACACCATGCGTCTCGGCTACGGCGATGCCGTCGCCGTCGATGACCCGGTTCCGTACGGGCACCGGGGCGCGCACGATACGGTCGCTGCGGTCGCCGCGCGCTACGGCCTGCTCGTCAACAACGAAGCGCCGGTGACGCAGAACCCGGTCGCGGCGGGAATGATCCGGGTCGTCGTCACGCGCTCCTCGGCGCGTACGGATCGCTGCCCGAACTGGGATGCCCCGTCGCAGCCGAACTTCTCCGAATCGACGAGCTCGAACTTCGGGTGCGCGGTGAACACCAACCTCGCCGCGATGGTGGCGAGCCCGACCGATCTGGTCCGCGGCCATGCCAGCAGCGGCCCGACCGACGCGCGGGTCGCCAACAAGTCCGTCGCGCTGTGGCGTGATCAGGATCCGACCGGCAAGGGCGGTCTGAAGCAAGAGAGCACCAAGTCGGGAGGTGGCCAGTGAACGCGCCTTTCAACCCTCGCGGCGCCGGGCTTCGCGATCCTTTCTCCGCTTTCGTCTGCGACGATGCGACGGCGGAGATGCTCCGCCCCGTCGCGATCGAGCTCGGATGGGCGCCGGAGAAGATCCAGCGCGGCGGCCTGCGCACGGCGGTGCAGACGCTCGCCGTCTCGGCGAGCCCGCAGATTTTGTTCGTCGATCTGTCCGAGAGCGGTGATCCGCTCAACGACATCAATGCGCTCGCCGAAGTCTGCGAGCCCGGCACGGTGGTGGTCGCCTCGGGTCAGGTCAACGACGTACGGCTGTATCGTGACCTCGTCGCGAGCGGAATTCAGGACTATCTGCTGAAGCCATTCAGCCCCGATCAGGCCCGCGAAGCCTTCGCGCACGCGCAGCTTGCCCTCTCCGGGCCCAAGGTGGCGGAAGCGCAGGCCGACCGTCCGCACTGCATGAGCGCGGTGATCGGCGTTCGCGGCGGCGTCGGCGCGACCACGATCGCCACCTCGATCGCGTGGCTGCTCGGCGAGAACGCAAAGCGCTCCACGGCGCTGCTCGACCTCGACGTGCATTTCGGCACCGGCGCGCTCAACCTCGATCTCGAGCCGGGCCGCGGCCTGACCGACGCGATCGAGAACCCGAGCCGCATCGACGGGCTCTTCATCGAACGCGCGATGGTCAAGGCCAACGAGAAGCTCGCGGTGCTTTCGGCCGAGGCGCCGATCCACCAGCCGCTGATCAGCGACGGCACCGCTTTCTATCAGCTCCAGGAGGAGATGCGCGCGGCGTTCGAATGCACGGTGGTCGATCTGCCGCGCACGATGCTGGTCCAGCACCCGCATCTGCTGCACGACTGCAATTCGACCGTGCTCGTCACCGAGTTCACGCTCGCCGCGGCGCGCGATGCGATCCGCATCCTCTCCTGGCTCAAGGCGAACGCGCCCCAGTCGAAGGTGCTCGTCGTCGCGAACAAGGTCGTGGCGGGCACCGCCGAGGTCAGCCGCAAGGATTTCGAGACCTCGATCGAGCGCAAGATCGATCTGCTGATCCCGATCGATCACAAGCTCGCCGCGCAGGCCGCCAAGCTCGGCAAGCCGCTCGCCGAGGCGGGCAAATCCGCCAAGGTCGGCCAGGCGCTCGCCGACCTCGCGCGCCAGGTGATCCGCGTCTCCGACCCGGATGCGGATGATGCCCCCAGGAGCAAGGGCGAGCAGAAGGCCAAAGCCGGCTCGCTGCTCGACAAGTTCGGCGACCTCAAGGGGCTCATCCCCTCGAAGGCGAAGAAGGATTGACCGCTCGGCGCCGCTCGCGGCGCCGGCTTGAGACGAGGTGCAGGCGCGCGCCATGATGATGCCCGTGATCCTCTTCGCCTTTTCGGGGGCGCTTTGCCTGGTGCTGCTCGGCTTCGCCTTTGCGGGGCCGAGCGCCAGCCGTGTCCAGAGCCGGCGGCTGCATGCGCTCAAAGGCCGCTATTCCGGCTCGCGCGAGACGGTGGCGCAAGCGCAGCTGCGGGGCATCCTCGCCCAGCGCGACACCAAGCTCGACGAATATTTCACGCGCTTCGTCCCGAAGCCGGCGGCGCTGCGCAAGCGGCTCGACATGACCGGGCGTGACTGGACGCTGGGCCAATATGCCCTCGCCTGCGTCGGCATCACGGTGGGCGTGGCGCTGCTCGTCCACCTCAAGGGGCCACCACTGCCGCTCTCGATCCTGGTCGGGCTGTTCGTCGGGCTCGGCTTCCCGCACAAGGCGGTCGGCTTCCTGATCGGCCGGCGCGTGAAGCTGTTCACCGCCAAGTTCCCTGACGCCATCGAGCTGCTCGTGCGCGGTCTGCGTTCGGGTCTGCCGATCTCCGAGACGCTCACCGTCGTCGGCCAGGAAGTTCCGGGACCGGTCGGCGTCGAGTTTCGCGCGATCTCCGATCGTATCAAGATCGGCCGGACCATGGAGGCCTCGCTCCAGGAAACCGCCGACAGGCTCGGCACGCCCGAGTTCCAGTTCTTCACGATCACGCTGGCGATCCAGCGCGAAACCGGCGGCAACCTCGCCGAAACGCTCTCGAACCTCGCCGACGTGTTGCGCAAGCGCGCGCAGATGAAGCTCAAGATCAAGGCGATGTCGTCCGAGTCCAAGGCATCGGCGCTGATCGTCGGCTCGCTGCCGTTCATCGTCTTCATCATGGTTTGGTTCGTGAACGCCGACTACATGAAGGGCTTCTTCTCCGACACGCGACTGATGATTGCGGGTATGGGCGGCCTTTTCTGGATGGGCATCGGCGCCTTCATCATGGCCAAGATGGTCAGCTTCGAGATCTAGGACCGGACCGATGCAGCAAGCTTCCGCCGCGCCGAGCATGTTGGGCATGGACATCTATACGATCGCGACGATGCTGGCGGCGCTCGCCACCTTCGCCGTGCTCGTCGCCATCTATGCCGCGACGACGGTGCGCGATCCAATGGCCAAGCGCGTCAAGGCGCTGAACGAGCGGCGCGAGCAACTCAAGGCCGGCATCACCGCATCGACCAAGCGCAGCCGCGCGAAGATTACGGGCAAGAACGAAACGACCGATCGCATGCGGTCGCTGCTCTCGTCGCTGAAGGTGCTCCAGGACGAGCAGCTCAAGAAGGCACAGATCTCGCTGATGCAAGCCGGTATCCGCACCAAGGATGCCGCCGTCGGCGTGATCTTCGCGCGCATGGTCGGTCCGATCGTGCTCGGCGGCGGCGCGATCATCGTCGTCTACGTGCTCGATTGGTTTCCCGACTGGAGCCCGTTCAAGCAATATGCGCTCGTGGCCGGAGCGCTGATCGGCGCCTATAAGGCACCGGACATCTGGCTGAAGAACCTCATCACCAAGCGCAGCCAGATGATCCAGAAGGGCCTGCCCGATGCGCTCGATCTGCTCGTGATCTGCGCCGAGGCGGGCCTTACCGTCGACGCCGCATTCGCCCGCGTCGCGCGCGAGCTCGGCAAGGCCTATCCCGAGCTCGGCGACGAGTTCGCGCTGACCGCGATCGAGCTCGGCTTCCTCACCGATCGCCGCACAGCGTTCGAGAACCTTGCGACCCGCGTGAAGCTCGATGCCGTCAAGGGCGTCGTCACGACGATGATCCAGACCGAAAAATACGGCACCCCGCTCGCCTCGGCGCTGCGCGTACTCTCGGCCGAATTCCGCCACGAGCGCATGATGCGCGCTGAGGAGAAGGCCGCGCGGCTGCCCGCAATCATGACCGTGCCGCTGATCCTGTTCATCCTGCCGGTGTTGTTCATCGTGATCCTGGGGCCCGCCGCCTGCTCGATCAGCGACGCCTTCGGCAAAGGCGTCTGACCGCCGCCTTCGAAGAGAGCTGCCAGGAACGCGCCGGGCCGCGCATCGTTGAACCTCCGAAACAGGAGAGCCGGCGATGATGGGCTTCACGACGAACCAGTGGGCGGTGCTCGGCCTCGTGCTGGTGCTGGGCTGGTTGCTCGGGCTGCTCTCGCGCTCGGGCGGCGCCAAGTGGCGCGCCGAAGCCATCGAGGAGCGCAAGCGGCGCGAGGCGGCGGAGGCGCGCATCGCCGGCACGAACGCCCGTATCGCCGAGCTGGAACGCCAGACCGCAAGCCAGCCGATCGTCGCCGGGACCGCGGGCGGGATCGGCGCGGCCGCAGCGGGCACGCGCGACGATCTCTCGCTCATCAAGGGTGTCGGCCGCGCCGGCGAAACGCGGCTCAACGAGCTCGGCTATTTCCGCTACCGCGACATCGCCGAGCTTTCGGACAACGAGGCGGCGACACTCGAGGGCAAGCTCGGTGCGGAACCGGGGACGATCGGCCGCGAGGAGTGGCGCGATCAGGCCGAGCTGCTCGATAGCGGCAAGACCACGGAGCACAGCAAGCGCTGGGGCTGAGGCTCAGTTTCCCATCTTCCGGTTCCCCAGCGCAGGGCGGCGATCGGCTATTTTGTCGGAATCGGCGGCGAATCCCTCGGGTGGACCGGCATGTCGGTGGGATCGTCGGTCATGCCCGCATCCGCTGGCGGCACCGCCATAGGATCGGGGCCGTTCTTGGCACGCGCCTGCGCACCGATCGGCTTTTCCGGCTTGACGTCGGGATCGGGCGTGATCTTCGCCGCTGCGCCGGGCGCTTCCGGCGCGGCGAGCGCGCTCGAGCCGATCAGCAACACCGCCACGAGACCGAGAACGGTCCGCAGCCGTATGCTGACGCCGGGCCTCATACCTTGACCTTCAGCGCCGCCTGTGCGGCCGCGAGGCGGGCGATCGGCACACGATAAGGCGAGGCCGAGACATAATCGAGCCCGGTGGCCTCGCAGAACGCGATCGAGGCGGGATCGCCGCCATGCTCGCCGCAGATGCCAAGCTTGATCCCCGGCCGCGTCTTCCGCCCCCGTTCGGCGGCGATCTCGATCAGCTCGCCCACCCCTTCGACATCGAGGCTGACGAAGGGGTCGCGCGCGTAGATGCCTTTCTCGACATAGGTGCCGAGGAAGCGGCCGGCATCGTCGCGGCTCACGCCGAGCGTCGTTTGCGTCAGATCGTTGGTGCCGAACGAGAAGAACTCGCCGACCTCGGCGATCTCCCCGGCCTTGAGCGCGGCGCGCGGCAGCTCGATCATCGTACCGACGAGGTAGCGGACCGACTTGCCCTTCTCGGCGAACACCGCCTTGGCGGCATCGTCGATCACCGTCTTCATCAGCTCGAGCTCACGGCAGGTCGCGACGAGCGGCACCATCACCTCGGGGATCGGCGCCTCGCCGGTCTTCACGGCGACGTCGACCGCCGCTTCGAAGATCGCGCGCGCCTGCATCTCGTAGATCTCGGGATAGGTGACGCCGAGGCGGCAGCCGCGATGGCCGAGCATCGGATTGAACTCGTGCAGTTCCGCCGCGCGGCGCTTCAAGGCTGCGACGCCGATGCCCGACGCCTGCGCCACCTCCTCGAATTCCTCCTCCTCGTGCGGCAGGAACTCGTGAAGCGGCGGATCGAGCAGCCGGATCGTCACCGGCAGGCCGGCCATGATTTCGAAAATCTCCGAAAAATCCTTGCGCTGCTCGGGCAGCAGCTTGGCGAGCGCTGCGCGCCTGCCCTTCTCGTCCTCGGCGAGGATCATCTGGCGAACCGCGGTGATCCGCGCGGCATCGAAGAACATGTGCTCGGTGCGGCACAGCCCGATGCCCTCGGCGCCGAAATCGCGCGCGGTGCGGCAATCGAGCGGCGTCTCGGCATTGGTGCGCACCTTGAGGCGACGGACCTCGTCGGCCCACTCCATCAGGGTACCGAAATCGCCGGCGAGCTCGGGCTGCACGGTCGGTACCCGGCCGGCCATTACCTCGCCGGTCGAGCCGTCGATCGTGACGATGTCACCTTCCTTGAACTCGCGACCGGAGACGCGCAGCGTCTTCGCCTTGCCGTCGATCGCGAGGCTGCCGGCGCCGGAGACGCACGGGCGGCCCATGCCGCGCGCGACCACCGCGGCGTGGCTGGTCATGCCGCCGCGCGCGGTGAGGATGCCCTTGGCGGCATGCATGCCGTGAATGTCCTCAGGCGACGTCTCGACGCGGACGAGGATCACCGACGCGCCTTGTTCGGCGCGCTTCTCGGCGGTCTCGGCATCGAACACGATCTCGCCCGAGGCGGCGCCCGGTGAGGCGGGCAGGCCCTTGGTGATGACGTCGCGCTGCGCGCTCGGATCGAGCGTCGGGTGCAAGAGTTGGTCGAGCGCCTGCGGATCGACGCGCGCGATCGCTTCCTCGTGGCCGATCAGCCCCTCGCCCGCCATCTCGACCGCCATCTTGAGCGCGGCCTTGGCGGTGCGCTTGCCCGAGCGCGTCTGGAGCATCCAGAGCTTGCCCTGCTGCACCGTAAACTCGATGTCCTGCATGTCGCGATAGTGCGTCTCGAGCAGATCGAAGACGCGCGCGAGCTCGGTGTAGGTCTCGGGCAGCGCCTCTTCCATCGAGAGCGGCTTGGCGCCGGCCTCCTCACGCGCGGCCTTCGTCAGATATTGCGGCGTGCGGATGCCGGCAACGACGTCCTCGCCCTGCGCGTTGATCAGGAACTCGCCATAATAAGCGCGCTCGCCGGTCGAGGGGTTGCGCGTGAACGCGACGCCGGTCGCCGAGGTCTCGCCCATATTGCCGAACACCATCGCCTGGACGTTGACCGCGGTGCCCCAATCACCCGGGATGTCGTTCAGCCGGCGATAGACCTTCGCGCGCTCGGACTGCCACGAACCGAACACCGCGCCGACCGCGCCCCAGAGCTGGTCGTGCACGTGCTGCGGGAAGGGCTTGCCCCATTGCCGCTCGACGATCGCCTTGTACTCGGCGACCAGCGCCTTCCAGTCGTCGGCCGAGAGATCGGTGTCGAGATGGAAGCCGCGATCCTCCTTGGCGATCTCGAGCGCTTCCTCGAAATCGCCATGATCGAGCTCGAGCACGACGTCCGAATACATCTGGATGAAGCGGCGATAGCTGTCCCACGCGAAACGCTCGTCGCCGGAGGCCTTCGCCAGCCCCTCGACGGTCGTGTCGTTGAGGCCGAGGTTGAGCACCGTGTCCATCATGCCGGGCATCGACACGCGCGCGCCCGATCGGACCGAGACCAACAGCGGATCGGACGCATCGCCGAAGCGCTTGCCAGTCACCTGCTCGATATGCGCGATGCCGTCGGCGACTTCGGCCTTCAGGCTCTCGGGGAACGCCTGCCCTTCGTCATAGTAGCGCGCGCACATCGCGGTCGAGATCGTGAAGCCGGGCGGCACCGGCAGGCCGATCGACGCCATCTCGGCGAGGTTCGCACCCTTGCCGCCCAGCAGGTTCTTGTCGCCCTTGCCGCCGTCCGACACCCCGCCGCCGAAGCGATAGACGTAGCGCGGCGCGTGCGTGCCGGCTTCCGTCCTGGGTTCCGCGGTCGTGGCCATCGGGCTAATCCTCATCTTTTCGACAGGCCATTGTGCGCTGCAACACAGATTCGCGCAAGCTTCTGGCGGCGACGCTTCGGCTAGGGATCGCGCATGCACCACATCAAGACGCTCGGCTACCTCGTCTCCTCGATCAGCGTGCTGCTGCTCGCGATCGTCAGCTGGCAGAGCGCGCAAAAGACCACGGCGATGAGCGCCTGCCTGATCGTCGGCGCGGTCACGTCGGTCACTGGCATGTTCTGCCGCTGGATCACCTACGAGCTGGAAGAGCGCAAGAAGCAGGGCCGCTGACAATTGCGGCGGAATGCGCGCCGCGCGGTCGAGATGCGTTTAGCCATGGGTTCGGAACCGGCCGTCTGCGCTGGAAGGTCACACTCTTTGCGGGCGGAAGGTCACGGGGTTTCGTGATCTTCGGGCGTCGCTCAGCCTTCGATCCTGGAAAAATCAGCCACCGCATGAACCGCATCGCGAACGCGCGCGAGCAGAGCGAGCCGGGCCGCGCGCCGGGCGGGATCGGAATCGTTGACGGTCACCTTGTCAAAGAAGGCGTCGATCGGACCGCGCAAGGCCGCGAGCGCCGCCATCGCCCCTTCGAAATCCTCCGCCGCCACCGCAGCGCGCGCGGCGGGTTCGGCGACATCAAGCGCGGCGATGAGGGCAGCCTCCTCCTTTTCAGGCGTGTAGGAAAGCTGTTTCTCATGGCCCTCTCCCCCGCGGGGAGAGGGAGAGTCCCACCCCTCCTTCTTCAGGATGTTCGCGGCGCGGCGATAGCCGGCGAGCAGGTCCGCGCCCTCGCCTGTCCCGACGAACGCCTGCAACGCCTTCACCCGCGCGAGGAGGCGGACTGGCTGATCGTCGCCGGTTGCGAACACGGCGTCGATCAGATCATGTCTCGTGCCGACGCTTCGCTGCTGGACCTTGAGGCGGTCGATTAGGAATTCGGTCACAGCGCCATAGAACTCTGCGGTGATCAGCTTGCCCAAGCCGTCACGCCATTCCTCTGTCTGATATTCCGGCCGCTTTTCGAGTTGGCGATGATAGAAGCCCGTTGAGCGAGCGAAGAGATGCATAGTCTCGAGAGGCAAGCTGTTCGCCAACGCCAACTCGATGATCCCGATCGCCGCCCGGCGGAGTGCGAAAGGATCCTTGGAGCCGGTCGGCTTCTCACCGAATAGAAAGAAACCGCAGATCGTATCCAGCTTATCGGCCAAGCTCACCGCGACCGTCACCGGCGCGGTGGGGACGTCGTCGCCTTGGCCGACGGGCTTGTAATGGTCACGGATCGCGTCGGCGACTTGCGGCGGCAGACCCTGGGCGCGGGCGTAGTAGCCGCCCATGACGCCTTGGAGCTCGGGGAACTCGCCGACCATGCCGGTGACGAGATCGGCCTTGCAGAACCGCGCGGCCTGCTCGGCCATGTCGGCGAGAGCCGCTCGATCATAGCCCTCTCCCCTCGGGGGAGAGGGTTGGGTGAGGGGGGGGTGCGCCATCGAGAGGGCGGACGCTCGCTGCGCTTGCTCCCCCTCACCCCGACCCTCTCCCCCGAGGGGAGAGGGAGAAGCTGTGACGATCCCCTCTTCCACCAACCAGCGTGCCAGCTTGGCCACCCGCTCGACCTTGTCCGCCACCGTCCCCAGCTTCTCGTGGAAGACGATCTGCGACAGCTTCTGCGCCTGCTCTTCGAGCGGCACCTTGAGGTCCTGCTCCCAGAAGAACTTGGCGTCGGAGAGGCGCGCGGCGAGCACGCGGGCGTTGCCGGCGGCGATCGCGGCGCCGCCGTCGGCCGCCTCGATGTTGGCCGTGCAGATGAAGGCGGGCGCGAGCTTGCCGCCCGCGTCGTTCAGCGCGAAATATTTCTGGTTGGTGCGCATGGTGAGCTGGATCACCTCGGGCGGCACCGCGAGGAAGGCGGGATCGAAGCTCCCGAGGATCGGCACCGGCCACTCGGTGAGCCCGGCATTCTCGGCGACCAGCCCCTCGTCAGGCACCACACTCAGCCCCGCTGCCTCGCCCAGCGCCGCGGCGCGGGTGCGGATGAAGGCCTTGCGCTCCTCGGCGTCGACGATGACGTGGCAGGCGCGCAGCTTGGCGGCATAATCCGCCGCCGATCCGATCGTGATCGCGCCGGGA